>Ga0307511_10007727_pt1 | contig 10808 bp, 15 predicted proteins | sample 13_EM_MG_FD_200266 | JGI IMG/M metagenome (GOLD analysis project Ga0307511, IMG submission 200266) | Populus trichocarpa ectomycorrhiza microbial communities from riparian zone in the Pacific Northwest, United States - 13_EM | ecosystem: Host-associated > Plants > Roots > Unclassified | place... | reverse complement strand
TTAGTAATTATAACGTCGCTGTGGTATTGTAAAGTCATTGTGGTATTGTAGAAATTAAATCCCTGTCGCCGTGGCATTGACCAATTTTAATCCCGTAACGGCCCCGAACATTATCATCCGAGTTCTAGTGAGTATGTATATGTAGCTTGCGCTGCTGCGATAGTCCGGGGTAAGGAAATAACTAACAGTTTGGGTGAGCTGGTATCTGTATGCTAAGTGTTCCTAATCTTACTGTAGGTGAAATCTCTTGCTACGGTGGTTTGATGAATGGAAGGCAAGTGTAGTGGAGATACGGGCTCCTACTTATAGCAAACTTGTCATGCATTGCATATCATGGATAGAGAACCACCGGAGACACAGAAGCGTACCGCTACAGGCCCTCTGTGTTACCCGATGGCGACATTTCAGCTTTGTTTGCGAAAGTTGTACAAACCCAATTGGGGTTGCCCAAACGTCTATGCAATATCCGCCCAGAGAGGGGACAGTCGGCAGCAAACCATCGATTTGCATTAAGGCTGTTACACGATAGCATGAGACTCAATGCAAAGGATATCTTAGATATCAAAGCTCTGGAGCGCCTTTCTAGAGGGGGGAGAAACGATGTAGCGTGTTTGATCCCCAAAGTGAGCACGGAGGGACAAAGCCTCAAGTTCAATCATTGTATAACCACCTACCGACTGCCTATTTCAAGTTGGGGGTTTAATAATTGACGCAAATACAATCTATATTGATCATGGAAGACGAAGTAAATATAAAGTTTCGTCGCACAATTCGTATCCGCTACCGGTAGTAAGTCTCCGTGCTCACCAACTTTGGCCCACCTTTGCGCTACAATATCAATTTCCCCACCTCCGAAGTCTAGTGCTACCAGCTGAGAAGGATGTAAACGCACATGATGGGGTCTGAATATTAGCAATAATGCATTCCTCTAACAACTGAGTGGTAAGGGGCGCCCATCATACTGAGCTACAACCGTATATCTAAGTGTAAGTATTATGAGGTTATGGAGCGGGGGAATTTTGATCAAATAATCAGACAGAATTTTTATTCGGAGAGCTCGTGTTATGCTAGCTATAGATTTGTGCGCTATGGGATAACTGCTCTGACAATATCAGAAATACAGGAGGAATTCCGCTGCGTATATACCTCGTCCCTGATCATCTATGGCTACATTTGGACACTCCTTCCTATATTTGGCTACATTCGGGCATCTCGTGATACCCTCACGTGAGAGCTAGAGTTATTTTTTACACTAAGGAGATCACGTACATGCGAACAAGGTTTGTCGATATCAATGAGATGTTACCTTGGTATAAGTTGTTGAAGCTGACGTAGAAGTTCGTTATACAGAGACCAATCTTTAAGCAAGGTTGTGTACTTGGAAGGTTGGAGAAATGCTGAGAAAATAGAGAAGATAACAGTGCTGGGAGGGGAGGCTCGTTTGAGGTAGTGGAACACGAGCACACTGGTAAGCATTATCTAGATTCGGACTAGCACCCCAGACAATAGCATCGTTATCAAATAATGTCATAGCTATATAGTCGCTAAATGCTTGACCTTCCTCCATCCGAAAGGGTTGGGAAACTTGAACAGGATCGATTCCACACCGATCCTGATGCGCAGGTACCTTATTCTAGTTGTATTATCCCCGGGGTCTCATATGCATGCAAGTGAGTGGACTCCCGCCCATGCAAGACGCTTCACAGCTTAATAACTACCTACTCTGAACGAGTAAATATCACCGTTTTGTGAACCTAATTCCTTTCAACTGGGGCGAGGTGACTTTGAGGGTCCGCTTTGTTGTCGACGCTAAGGAGTGGGGTACTAGAGTGGGCTGCGAGAGTAACCTGGTTGGAGAAAGTCAAAAGCTGAGCTGGCAGAGTCTGGGAGAGCTTGCGCATAGAAAGGGGTTTTTTACATTAGTCACGTCTTGTAGTATTGTGCTCGATTGCGCCTAAATATGTTCCAGTAAGCGAGGGGTGTCTTACAGAGTCCAACACGATGGGCATTTTAACGGTTTTCTTCCACCACCAATGATCCCAATGATCATCTCTAAACAGTCTGATAAATTATATATCTATGCAGAGTATGGCTTAATGATACATTTTTCTATACATATTATGTATACTATTATACTATATTAGGCAATGTATCATCGGGTGGGGCACAGTCCTCAGTGTTTTATAAAGTATATCTGCGTTCCTGGTTCGGACGCTTGGTATCGCACGGAGGTACTTTGGGCGTTGCTGAAAGATATTCATCTCAACAGCTTGGAGGATACCTCCTGGATAGGTATCTCTTCATACCGATGCATTGGAGTCCTTTCCCCATAAGCTGTCTCACTTTGAGTGATGTGAGTAAGACATTGGACCGATGCCTCGGGAATATGTCTAAAATAGTCTGCAAACATCAGATTCGGCTTCCGCTCGGCTATGAAAATCCCGGGCTTGCCGCAGAGACAAGTCGAAAGGAGTAATTGTACATCATAGGCTGCTACGTAGTCCCGCCGCTGTGTATTTATGGTTGTTGGATTTCTCAATGGGGATAATTACGAGGTTGGGTGTTGACAAGTTAGAGTGTAGCAACGTGGAATAGGAGGTTGTTGCATTACTAAACTGGCCTTGAGCCATGCCGTTAAAATCAACAGAGCGGTTACAGTAACCAAGTACTAGGCCTATCCCTGGGGCCGGTGAGACAGCCCAATGGAGTTACAGGGACTATTTTGTTCTTGAACAGTCAGAACATGGGAGCAAGAGCATTTATGCACGGGGGCACCAGCGCAAGATACCACAAATGTCACATATTTATACTAGATTCTGCTTTGAGGTATTAGCATACTTGCCGGAAAGTGGTTTGGAGCCTGCAATCATGAGGTTCGGTAGACTCCTGCGCTATCTCTTCGGTGGCGTTGCAGGCAAACGAGCTGGTCAATACAGAAAAGAGAATTCTGATGTACCATACATCTAACTAGATCCTATTCATGCCGTGCAATATTAGCAGTCGGCACAGCGGCGGCTTTTGCCGTCTGGTTTAACTAATAGTGGCAAATGATGAGCAGGGTTAGGATTCATGCGCCAAGAACTTTCCCCAGTTTTCTGTCAATCATTACTCGTATTTAAGCCACAGCCCATGAAGATTCTCCTGCCCCTGGGCCTGTCCCTGCCGTAAATTGACTATGAGAGACAGGCATGATGACCGCGAGAGGGAGGACTGCCATACCTAAAGCTAAGAAGTGCAGTGCTTGTAGTAATCCAGGCGGCGGGCATGGGACTGCAGAAAGCACGATCCACCCCATCAGCCCTCTATCATGGGCTAGAATGTCGTAGGGGGAGGTACAATTGAGGGCAGCTCCCGGACCCCAAGCGTGGAGAATTTTATATAACTATCCGCGGTTTCCTCCCCATCTTTTCTCTTGACCGCACAAGCACTCCTCTTCTAGTCTTCAACAAGGTCCGCGGCAAGTACAGAACCACCTCAACCCATCACATCCGTTAACCAGAGCCATTATCATCAAAATGTACGCTTTGTCTGCTAGCTTTTTATCTCTCTCCGCCCTCTTCTTGAGCGCTCTGGCAAGCCCGATCCCAGACGATTCACCCCAGCCAGATTATCCAGACTGGAACCAGGTTCACATCAAGGGAGTTGAGTACACCGGTTCTGGATGTCCTTATGGCTCCGTGGCGAGCACCTTGGATAGCGCTGGATCCTTCCTCATTATCGCGTTCGACCAGTACACTGCTAGCGCTGGGCATGGCGTCGCGGCCGCTGAGAATAGGAAGCGCTGTAAACTTACCTTCGAATTGGAGTACCCAGCAGGATGGTCCCTCACGATGTTCGACACTCGGTACGACGGCTACGTCAAGCTGGACAAAAAGGTCAGCGCTTCGCAAGAGTCTGTTTATCATTGGGGGGGACAGGAGTCGCAGGATATGGACCCGTACCCAGCAGCAGCTTTCTTTTCAACCTGGAAGGGTCCGGTAGATGAACAGTATATGTTCACCGATTCGTTGGAAGAGGGTGCCTGTGCCTGGAGCTCGTGCAGCGGTGACCGCAGCTTGATCATCGACACCGAGATCAGTGTCGACAACAGCAAGAACAAGAAGGGTAGCGGTTTGATCACCACCGATTCCGTTGAAGGCAAGGTTATCCAGACATATGGCTGGAAATGGAAGAGGTGTTCTGAATACTAAGTTCATCACTCGTAGCACTAGTGCTGGCGAAGCAAGGGTAACTTCACATTGGGATTAATTGTGATGATTTGGGGACACTGGACGTGTCATTGGTGCGGGAGGGAAGAAGTAACCTATGTGCAACACAGACAGCGGCTTGTCCTTGATAATTTCCTTCTACCTTGTCTTGTATCCTCCGTGCACGCTATCGATCTGCAGGTCGACAATTTCCATGCTGTTTCCCACCCTTATGTCCTGAGCTCAGTTTTGACACCTGTAATTGAACCTCCTCTGTTTCCTTGTTTACTTAATGTTGGTACTGTATCGGGACACCCTCCACTACCTAGTCTCGTACCCCACTCCCTTTGTATAGTACAAGAGGCCAGAATACTCTACGCTTGTAATCTACCACTTTGGCTGTATTGAGGCTCCCTCAGGAGTTGCTAGTCTGTCTGGTTGGCACAGTTCTTACCCCTCCCTCGCGTGCAAGCACATTGCGACCAGACTATGGAACCAGGTAGTTTGGTCAATAAGTTGTCTTATCATTTACGTGGTTTTAGTGCAAGCCACGTGCTAGCCGAAAAAAGTGAAGCCTATTAATTAATAATGAATTTCCTGTAACCTGATCACATCATCATTCATCATCACCACAATTCCTCGAAGGCCCAGCTCTGCAGGATATTGACACTGAAGTTGAGGGTATCGCCTACGCATTGGGGTCCTGATCACGAGCGGAGGATGATTACGAAGGGGATCTAGAGGCTCGGGCGAGTGGCTGATCAGTACTGCCCGGCCTAGCCGCCTCGACAGATTATCCCAGCCTACGAGGTCGACGAGTACTTAGCCTCATGTGGTGCGCATCAGCCTTCCCTGGGGCAGCATGACGATATCGACGATTAGGCCTTGCCTCGAGCTTTCGGCTCGAGTCGGCTCGGCTTGTGGCCAGGCGTATCGACGATACCTCATCCACCCTTGATCAAGAGGTAGAGTGGCCATGGAGTGGTGCTGTTATAGCCGCGCGCGCGCCATTCCCAATGCCCTACAAGATAGTGGCTACGGGGCTTCAACACTGCCATATATTGTGAATGATGCGGTCCTGCCCGTGCATGCTAATACGACCCACGGCGGAGCCCTTGCTTCAGGCCTGGCCGGGGTCCCTTATAAGGAGATTAGGGTGGATATCTTGACGGACTGCCTCTTGACCCTCGTGGGCGTCTTCAAATAAGTCGCCGAACACCTAAAACACCCGATTGAAAATGACTTGCGATACTTTGTAGCCAATGACTATGACCTAGGCATGGCTTTGGCTGCAGCTCGGCTGGGCTGGAGGCATTTTAACGATGAGCGCTACCAGAGGATTGTTGCGGTGCACCGGAGACAGTGGCTGAAGCGGGCAGATGTGATCAAGGACCAGCGTGGACAGGCATTCGCTATCGACAGTACAGAGCAGGGGATAATTCAGGCCCCATATTCATTGATGCCTCGCCGAATTTGGGATATCAAGGCCAACCGGGTCATCGACTTTGCTGCTTTGCATTCTCTCCAGCTAGCCGATATCGATAGACTATGCCATGGTACCCCCTCTTCGAGCCGCACATCCATGGTTCCCAGGTTCTGGGCTATCGCACACAGCTGGACAATGGATATGAAACCGGTGTCAACGCCTGTGAACCGCTACGAATGGGCTATGCCCCTCCCTGAAGGCATCGATCTTGATCGAGATTTGCGGTCAGAACTCCTGTGGCTTGGAGCCGAATACATGTGGCTGGACGTTCTCTGCCTACGGGAACATGCCGGCAAGAGTTCTCATGACACACCACGGGTGGGTGATCGAACCAATGTGGCCTAGGAACTCGAATTGCTCCGGCAGGCAGAGTGGAAGGTAGAAGTCCCGACAATTGGTAACATATACCAGGCAGCGGAGCGGGTTGTGCGCTACTTTACTGGCCTTGGAACGCCCTTTTCTACCTCTGGATGGGACAGTGGCCGCCACTGGCTGCACAGAGCGTGGACTTTGCAGGAAATCAAGACCGGGGACACGACGTTAATGGAGGGGTACCACGAAACTATGACATGAGAGGTACTACTCGCCTGCTGAATCTTTTGGACACAATGGGCGGCAAGGCTACCGTATTACCCTGCGCAGCGCACTTCGTAATACCTATTCTGCAACTAGCACCGAGGTTGACAGCTCGCGTGGCTGCAGCGTTTATGCACTCGCACAGGAGATGGCCAGGCGGTTTGCTACTGTGCCTACGGACAAGGCTGCTGGACTGTTCTACCTGCTTCGCACTACTCAACTACCAACCTACAATGAAAATACCACTGACGAGAATGCATGGCGCCAGTGTTTTCATGTCCTTCCAGACAGCCGTAAATTCGAGATCCAATTTGACTTTCCTTATCGCGGGAGCCAGCATTGGTTCCCAGAGTGGAAGCAACTCTTGGATTGGCCAAGGCGTGACCCCGAATATGATCATCATGCTGCCGAGTGCCGTGAGGATAGCCTACGGTGGGAATTTCTCGACATCACCAATGGGATGGAGCAATAATTGGCGAAGAGCCTTTGCTTGTGTGTGACGTATGGTCTCTACCTCATGTCCTGCTTCATGCAACAAACCAACCGGGGGAATATCTTGCACAGATCGGGCAACGGGTTTTTGATTTCTACACCGTATGTAACTCCTTCGTTGGCGCTGATTGACACAACCTTGACTCAAACCTCGACGCTGGCAACTGCCCAACCCCGCCATGAGTACAACTGGGTCCTATGCGAAGATCTTGGGAGCTCTTACAGGGCTGCTGCACATGAGTAATGAATATCAAAAAAAAATCTTGGGAGCCAAACCCGGAATGCCACAATTTCCGACTCCAGGAAGGAGGGCACTGATAAAGCCTATACCCAGGTGGTGAGCGAGCTCGAGGTGCGGGTTCTGAGGAATATTAGGGTTCTCCGCATAGATTCTTATAGCGAACTCTCACTACACAGTGACAGAGCTAGTGGAGGTCATGGTGAAGGCCTCCTTTTGAGAAAAACCAGCGCCTTGTTTGTCTAAATGCATGGAGAACTGAGGAACTTTGAAGTACTCTCTCTTGGGTCTCCACATGGTTAGCACTCGAGCTCAGCCATGCGTGAGAATATCCTGGGAGTTGACATCAGGGTTTTCCAAAGCCAGTAGGGGGACGGCGGGGAGGTTATTGATTTGCTGGAGTGTGATTGTCCTTCTTAGTTGGTCATAATCCTACTTTAAGATATGTAGTGGCGTGCTTTCTTCCTTTTCATTTTGCTTCCTCATATTTTAAATCTGCAAGTGGTATATCGGTAGTCAGTAGAAGGTATGAAAATTCAAGCATGCAATATACGCAATATACTATTAACTTTACAAGAACTCAGTTATCGAAGTCCAGCCCCCGCCAGACTACATTTATAAAGGGCTCAGAGCCCAGTCTTAGCAAGAGCGCCAAAAGAATCTCAAAGTGACCGATACCAAGCTTTTAGAGTACACCAGATGAGGCGTTTCAATGCTGTTTGAGTAAAAGTCTGCTTCACGAAAACCTAAGGGTTCCAAGAAGGTGTAATGCAATACAGCAGGTTTACAGCTTCTGTGACTTGTTAGGTTTGATGGATCAGTCGATGTATAAATGTCACGAGGTGTTGTTTTCTGTTATATATGTAGAGCCTTAAGCCCGCTATTCGTCGACCATCGCTTTGATTCGACCATCACTTTGATTCTACCATCGGATCCGCTGCAACGGGCTCCCGTGCTGTGGGCCGACGAGACCGCTAGCCTCAAGTAGATTTGTGATTTATTACGCTACGATAACCCAGGTGTTAGGCTACACGATAATCCTGACCACTTACTCATGTAGTTTCACCGAGACGCGCCGCCACCTCCGCTAATCCATATTCTAGACCGAAGGTTCGGGATCCCGCCTGGAGTGGGCCGATGCCCGTCTGATTGGATTTGTGTGAGACGCCTGGTTGGTTCGGTTTCGTGTACTTTTCAAACAGCAATATGAGGCAAACCCTCCGCTATTCAGAGCAAGCCAACAGTGCTTTTTAGTAGCCAAACCCACAAACCGCTCCCAATGCGAGTAGAAATCCCATTATTTCCACCCCGGCAAGTAAGGTCCTCTTAGCTGGCATCAAGGCTACTCCAAGCTACTTTATCGCCATATTTATAGTTACTATTCACAATAAACTAAGAAGTTCGATCAGGGCTTTAACCTTACAGCCCCGGCTCGGAGTCAACGGAGGACGAGCCACAATCCTACATTGAAGAAATCATCACCCTTACATTGAGTACTAGTACCTTTGCTAGTTCAGCAGGATCTGGCACTGCTGAGTGATCAGGCACAGATACCCTATTGCAGGTATTAATATTCTAAGCAATGACCCTACGAATAGTCCCCCTTGTGACTAAACGGGAATTTGCGCAGGTCGATCCGAGTTCTGAGTTGGCCGGATATTCGTATGGGACAAGCCACGGACGTTATGCCACCTTCTGGCAAAACACTTCCACTGAGCCTGGTGCCAAACATAATTCTCAAAAACCGGATTGTGGCAGGTTGAGTCCCATCCTAACTTCCCAAGAAAAATAAGACAGATAATTAACGAATTTTTTGGAAAGACCAGCCACTAGACCTGGGGGGGTCTACCAGTCCACATTTCTCCAAAACAGACTCGACATGGGCATTGTTGAGCCATCCCATTTTAGTGCCCTCACATGCGAAAGAAGGGACTCCATTCCACTACATGGTCCGGTGGATTGAGGGTAAGTGCCTTGTTCATGAAAATATGGCTGCATTCCAAGATTAGATTTGCTGCTGAGGTATCCCACTAGGCGGCACTATACTATCTCGATGAGCGGAACCTGATTCGCGAGGTGGGACTCAGTTGTTCCGATTCCTTTTCAGAAGCACTACCGGTAATATTCATACATCCCTACAGCGCGAGAAACGAGATGGTGGAAAACGTAGGCAGAAGTAGCCCTCATGAAGTGGGGAGTTCTTACACAAAGCATTCTGATCTCAGGGCCATTATGATCTCCGAGTGTAACGGTGCAAGGCCTATGGACTATGGATAAAGCTCCAGGGAGCTCGTGGACTATGACTGTGGGTTCAAGAGGAAACGTATGTATTAAGAGTATATACAAGATGTTGCGTGAGGAGGGAAGGAGAACAGGAGAGAGAGAGAATATAGGAGAGTTATATAGAGATCCTGCAGCCCAAATAGCCAATAGAGATAATCTAAGAAACCCATGGTCAATAACCCGATCCTTCGATCCTCTGCATCCATACCAGCTGAACTCGTCCTTCATGCATACTCAGCCCTCGTATCACCCGATCCTGTGCGTTCAGCCCTTGGGGGCTATGCGCCGTGATACCGAGCCATTAGAGTCGATCCACATCTGGATTCAACCACTAGGTTTCCGCTCAGCTGAGACATACTAGGCGTTTTTGCAAACCCGTTGGGTTATGCAAGCACAGTGCCCAGAGGCCATTCCACCTGAGTTGAGATCTAGGGAAACAACTACGCTCTACAATATGGCTACCCGCACGTGGTGCCAAAATTAACCTAATACCACTACTACCTTCTTACATATAACCCCCCCGATGGGGACCCCCCGCCCCCTCTACCCCAACCCTAGGCCGAATATCAGGCAGGTGAGCTTCCAAGCATTAGGAGACCTTTACCAGGCATCTATATTCACGCCAAGCTAGTATTGACTGCAAAATAGCAAGCTGGGGTCATTTTAACTACTAGCACATACCTGCACAACACAAGCAATTTCGAGACCTTTTATTGTATTACCTCAGTCCATACTATCAATACCTATCTCAATCTTACCCTCAAACCGGTTCATAAACACATCCCAAACACCCTTGTAGCAGTTTCCTGTTCTTGTTAGTCACTCTCTCAAGCTACCTCTTATTCTTCACGGTTAGAAATCTAGCAAATAGCTATAGCTATTCCAAAAGGCAGGGGCACTCCTAATTTGTCGAAAACAAGATCCATATGATGCACTTTATTGCTGGCAAGGGCAGAAATGGGAAACGCAGTTCTGGCGCACGATGTATTTAAAGTTATTGCACATATGCATGATGCCTTACTACATTCAGGGAAGAACAGAACCTATACAACAATAGATTAGATTCGATTTTCTCTCAAATTACTGAAATGCCCAACAGTTCCGGAGCGACTCTGAGCATATATATCTATTTACAACTGATCCACTAACTAATCAAACAACTGACATCAGTGCTGATAATGAACCGGGAATGTTGACTGAACCCGCTTGTGTGAAATTGCATCAATTGCCTAGAACATTGCAAGCATAACACCCATTATCAAAAAGGTCATGATGGTTGCCACCTCCCGGATAGGCAGCTGTAGTATTTGGTGACCTGCTACTCTCTAAATCTGCAATCCTTCTGCCATAATGGTACAGAAGCAGCTCATCTCTGTTCAAAGTAAGGTTGCATGATTGTTACAGTTACCCTGAAGTCACGAGATTGATCAAATAGAGGGTATACAGGTGTAAGGAAGTTATATATATGCACGGGTATAATATAACCACCTTCCACTTCTAGTAGGAACCAGTGGATACTAACAAGTAGTTGGCGGATTATGACTCA
>Ga0307511_10007726_pt1 | contig 10808 bp, 14 predicted proteins | sample 13_EM_MG_FD_200266 | JGI IMG/M metagenome (GOLD analysis project Ga0307511, IMG submission 200266) | Populus trichocarpa ectomycorrhiza microbial communities from riparian zone in the Pacific Northwest, United States - 13_EM | ecosystem: Host-associated > Plants > Roots > Unclassified | place... | reverse complement strand
TAGATCTGCCTGCTCAACAATCTCGGACTGGCCTGTGCTGACGTGTGTCGAGCCCTTGACCGTGGGATGAAAGGGAGACAAACCGATGAGCTCAATCAGCCCGTGTTCGAGGCGATTGCACAGTTGACGAAGTGAGTTCAACCAATGACACACGTGTGCATGATCCACTTACCCCGCTCCCAATCGCAGGACTGTAGCGGAGATCCAGGAGAAGGTCACCGGAAAGCGCGAACGGGGTTTGTTCTCCCGACTTGCCCATGCACAGAATGACAAAGAGGTTGTGGCCACTTGGAGGTCTGACCTCAGCAGGGTCCTTCATGTTTTCAATGTATGTTCAACTGCTTTTTTTCTGGCAGTAACTAACCCCCCCCCCAGACTGAGCTGGCAATTGGTACCCATATTGCTGTCTCAGACACCCATGCAATTGCCTCAGATACCCATGCAATGGTCTCAAATCTCCACAGCCAACATGTCTCAGTAAGTGTGACTTTCTGTCCATCCACAACAGAAAACTCACCACCCCCTAGGCTCAAGCCTGGTCAGTAACCTTGAACATGATGTCACCCACACTCTTACATATACTTCTAGTGTTCCTCCTGGAGAATTCCCTCCCCCACCACTGCCCTGTTTTGGACGTGATGAGCTGATCAAGAAGATTGTTAGCCTTGCTGAAAACCTCACACCCATTGCTCTCATTGGGGCTGGTGGGATTGGCAAGACATCTATTGCTTTGGCACTCCTCCACAATGGTCACATCAAAGAACAATTTGGCCAGAATCGCAGGTTCATCCGTTGTGACAAGTTTCCATCAACCCTCACACACCTCCTCCGTCAGCTCTCCCATGTCATTGGTGCAGGCATTGACAACCCAGAGGACCTGGCCCCCCTACGACCCTTCCTATCCTCAAGGGAGATACTCATAATTCTTGACAATGCTGAATCCATTCTTGACCCAAGGGGGGCAAACAGTCAGGAGATCTATCCTGTGGTGGAGGAACTGAGCAGGTTTGAGACCATATGTCTCTGCATCACTTCCCGTATCAGAACTGTCCCCAGACTTTGCAAGCAACCAGTCATCCCAACATTATCAGTAGAGGCAGCATGTGACATCTTCTACAGCATCTATGATAATGGCAGTCAGTCTGATGTCATCATCAACCTTCTTGAGCGATTGGACTTCCATGCTCTTTCTATCATGTTACTTGCCACCACTGCATCCCACAACACATGGGATCACAATCGCTTGGCCAAGGAGTGGGATATGTGCCACACACAGATCCTTCAGACAGACCACAATGAGAGCCTTGCTGCCACCATTGAACTGTCACTCACCTCCCCAATGTTCTGTGGACTTGGCCCCAATGCCCATGACCTCCTCAGTGTTATTGCTTTCTTCCCTCAAGGTGTTGATGAAAAAAACCTTGAGTGGCTGTTCCCTACCATCTCCAACAGCCAAAGCATCATTGACAAATTCTGTGTCCTTTCCCTGACATATCGAAGTGGCAGCTTCATCACAATGTTGGCACCACTCCGGGATCATCTTTCTCCAAGTGATCCAAAATTATCCCCACTCCTCTATGTAACCAAGGAACATTACTTTAGCAAATTATCAGTTCGAGTTAATCCTGATTGGCTCAGCTTTGAAGAGACAAAATGGATCACATCAGAGGATGTGAATGTTGAGCACCTGCTTGATGTCTTCACATCCACTGATCCAGACTCAGACAGTGTTTGGAATGTCTGCAGCTCTTTCATGGAGCATCTCTACTGGCACAAACCACGGTTGGTTATGCTGGGGCCAAAGCTCAAAGAGCTTCCTGACAATCATGCCTTCAAACCCAAATGCTTGTACCAGCTTTCACGGTTGTTTTGTGAAGTTGGGAATTATGTGGAGGAAAAACAGCTCCTTGTTCATACCCTAAAGCTTTGGAGAAGGCGGGAGAATGATTTTGGGGTTGCTGAAATACTCAAGCTCCTAGCTGAAGTAAACCGGAAGCTGGGCCTCCATATAGAAGGAATACAGCAAGTGAGAGAATCACTGGAAATATGTGAACAACTCAACTATGCCCCAGGGCAGGCAGACTCCTTGCAACAGCTTGCTGAGCTGTTGTGTGAGAATGAGCAGTTTGATGCTGCAGAAGAAGCTGTATCCAAATCAATCAACCTCCTCCTCAACAAAGATGAACAATTTAGGGTCTGTAAAGGTTACCATCTCCTTGGTAAGATATGCTACTCTAAGGGGGAGGCAGAAGGGGCCATCAACCACTTTGAGACAGCACTTGGGATTGCATTACCCAACTGGAATTCTGAACAGTTTTGGATTCTTCATAGCCTAGCAATGCTGTTTTTTCACCATGGCAAGTTAGAAGATGCACATGCTTACATTGAATGTGCCAAGTTGCATGCAGCCAATGACCTGTGGTGCCTGGGTTATGCAATGGAGCAGCAGGCCAAGTTTTGGTATGAAGAAAACCAGCTTGGGGAGGCAAAGACAGAGGTCTTGAATGCTGTAAGTAAGTATGAGAAGCTTGGGGCAGCAAAGGATGTGGAGCGTTGTACAAAGCTCCTCCAGTTAATTAAGGAAGCAATTGATGAACCAGTTACCTCTGATGGTGAGATTTTTGAAACAGTGCTGCTTCCTATGTTAACTATCCATTCTCAGCAGATGGTACTGGATAATTACTGTATTCCTGAATGTAGGATGTTTATTATTCCTGTTACCCCCTGTTTCCCATAGGGCCATTCTCTATTATGCTGGTTGACCTCATGTAACTGGATTTTTGGCTGTGTCAGTTCTCCTGCCACTTGTTATTAGTTTGTATTCTGTATTAGTTGTCTCTTCATCATGTTGTTTTATTGTGTTGTAGGCTGTCTGTGGTTTAAGCTACTCATCCAGGAACACAGAGTACATGTGATACATGATTATGTCTCCACTATGGAGTTCCAGACAGTGTTATTTCCCTCTTCCATCCCCTCAAGTGGCCCAGTTTTAGAAGTAAGGCAGCTTTTGAATGAATTTATCTCAGGCAATGAAAAATTATGACCCACTAAGGACTACTAGAGAGACACCTTCTCATCCTGACATTTTTTATACATTGCCCTTACTATTAATTGACCCATGTCTTCAGGTCCCTCCCACTGGCCAGCCTTACCAACACCCTCATTGGTCCATGGTGGGTTGTTGATTGCTGCCATGTGGCAAGAGAGTCACTCACGGAAGGGGAATTTACCCCATGCATGTGACCTACACCAAGGAAATGGAAGTGTGCATTTAGGCAAAGGGGGAAAATCAGGGGAGATAGGTGAGAGCCTCAATGTCAACTGTGTCTCCGCTGATCCCCTGGAAAGGAGTGGGGCGGTCGCGATCAACACGTTGTACAAACCAATGTGGTCCACCAGATTAGATGTCTCTATGATGTTGAAAGTCAGAGGAGTGGATGCACTAGGGGTCCAGATGTCTTGATTTTACCATATCTAGCTCCTCCCTCGGGCAGGTGTACATATCGCCAGCGATCGTTCGGGTATCGGAGTGAGTTTCTCAAGTGGGGCAACGTAGCGGGGAGGCCATCCATATCGTCACCTGTCAAGTGAAAGATATAACTCTCCGCGTCGGAACAATGAGTCCATGTATGCAGTGCAACAGATTCCGGAATTTGGCGGTGGAAGATAACAAAGCAGGGACGATGACAGTGTTGCCGGAGCAGTAGAAGTGTTTGAGGGTGTCTCTACTCCTCCGAGAGCGATGCCGCCGATGTCGAGCCGTTCCAAGGGACGGATGTTTCATGCGACGCGAGAGGATGGAGTCACGATAAGGCCGCTAGTTCGTCGAAGCCGAGTCGCTCGACGGGTGGGAAGACGGATGTTTAGGTTGGTCCGAGGAGACCGCTGGGTTGTCCTCCGGTAGCGGTGATTCGTCAGCAGCCTCCGGCGGCATCAGAGTTTCTCAGTGGTGGCCGGCGCCGCGAAACAACAGGCAATACTGTTTACTTATGGTCCTCCGTTCCGCTGGGCACCCTTGATTGTTAGATCTCCAAGAGAACTTGAGAGAAAAAAGAGATAATTTGAAAGATAGCTGCCAACCGACCCGATGGATTGTCAGTTACTGAGCGGATCGGTGTACGGGGTGACATGTTCAAGGGATGAGCGTCAGGACAGTGTATGCTTCATCAGCGTTCCGGTGGGACTATTTCGACTTGGGAAGCAGGACTTCATCGGGGGAACTACGGGAGAGTCGCGGCAGGGTGTCACTTGCAACTTTTCCGTCGAGGTCGAGATGTAGTCCACGCACCCGGAGAAGGATACCATAGTAACCTGACCTAATCCTTCCGTAAAGGGTCACGCTCAGTCATAGGGAATCGGCATAGGATACGATCCACAGAAGAGTCGCGACCACATACGGTGGACCTGCGTCGTGCTCCCCAGTTTTGGTATGCTGCAACAGCACCCCCACGAGGTCGGTTAACGAATGCCATCACAAAGCGAACTGATCACAGGCCCTTCGAGGAACCAACAAGTGAGAGCAATCGAAAAGACTGCTCGTAGGCTTGTTCTGGTCAATTTGTCGACCCAAACGGTTGGAGGAAGGCAGAAGAGATATCCTGGATGCCAGAGTTTGTGCAACAAACACTAAGTCAATCTGGTGGACTGTGGCCTTGAAGCATTGCTGACGCAAGTCGTCGCGCCAGCGCTGAGATTGGTGGATGACTCAGACGCCGTGCCTGGCCTGAGATTCGTGTGAGGTGTTCAGGACGGGACCTGGCCTCGGACCTGTTGTTTCCCGGTGAGCACTGCCCGTTTTCAGAGGGAGAATCGGACTGGGCAGTATCTCCGGAACGACCGAGACCTCCATTGAAAGGCAATCATCGCCGCCGTGGGACGGATCGCCCAGGCTAATAATTGTGCGATCGAGGCTTATCAAGGACGATCCCACGCGCAGCGCTAGCCAGGGCCAACAGTTGGCCGAGTTCCCCTTGTCCACCCACACTGGTCGACGGAATCCACTTCCCAGGCCTCGCGCTGTTCAGTGTTTCGTTGTTCACAGCATACCTTCCCCTATGCGGGTAAGTCTGCGGAGCCCATTGTCTTTGATCCCAATTGTCCTCGGGCCCCGGACCTTATCGATGGCGGACAGCCGGCGCTCTGGCCGTAAGTATTGGCCAAGTTGAAACGCTCATCACACGCGGCGGCCAAGTCATCGATTTCGTCACCTGCTATATACTTATTATAAAAGCCACGGAATGCCGTTCAACACCCTCCACCCTCCTCTCCTCCCATCCCTCCACGATCTCCTACAAAAGCCGCGTCATGGTCGCTCTAGGTTCCGTCCTCCAGAAGTGGGCTATCACCGCCGTCGCCAGCGGATACTGGGGCTCGAACAGCGGAGGGTCCCTCGGTCATTGCGATTTGTCGAACGTCCAGATCCCTTTGCCGGACGCTCAGCTCGCAGTTTTGGGGAAGCCGAACTCGAGTTACCCAACCGCCGTCGGTGTGGCATTCGGGGTTCAAAACTATACCTGTTCCCAGAATAACAACTTCACGTGAGTACAAGGACCCTGGTATCAACAGATCGACGGGCCCATATGCTGATCCACACACCGCGTTTGATATTTTTAGCGCTGCAGGGGCCGTCGCTCAACTCTACGACATCTCATGCTTGTACCACTCTTCTCCAACCCTCTTCAGGACGATCCAAGAGCCCTTATACGAAGCCTGGGTTAACCTGACTTCCGAAATCACCGTTCAGCACCTTACGACCATCATCCCTGCTTTGGTCTCCCCCGAAGTCATCCAATCTGATCACTACTTCATCCCCAATGCCGCTGGGAATGGGATCTCCCCCGTCTGGGATTTCAGGACGAACCAGAAGTTCCAGGGACAGGAAAACGCGTTTTTTGTCGGAAAGGGCGTCGGATCGGTCGTCCCACCTGTTGATCCCCCCAATAACATCAACTGGCTGAGGGTTGGGAAGGTTGCTGGGGATATCGCGGATGAGGTTTATCGGATCGATACCATTGGCGGACAACCTCCCACTTCGGTAAGCCCTCCTTTACCCCCAGGTTTGGAGCGCGTGGATCGCTGACGTTATTCCTCCCAGTGCACTCACGGCCAGTCCAAGGATATCAGTGTCAAATACGTTTCCCAGTACTGGTTCTTCGGGGGGTCACTCTGGTAATCCGCGTCGCGTCTGCGAGGAATTCCGTGTCCTAGATGAGAGGGAGGAGGAGAGCCCGTGGCCCACGACCCGATGATCTGAGAGGTGGCTGTTGTCGTCCCCGATTTCGTGTTTGTAATGCACTGTGTCCTGTACCTATAATACGACTCTCTACTGCTGTGGAAATTACCTACCATTACTTCACGGACTTTACTATTTATTTCGTTGCGTCCCCAGAATCTTTCGCTGTTTGGATCCGTCGACGTGACCGATCAGCCAACCATCCTTCGATCCGCCCGCCCACCACCGAGCGTCACCTCCCTTCTCTCTACTCATCCTCCGCGTTCTTTCCACTTCACGATATCCGCAATGGGCCCAGCTCCTCTAAACGTCCCGGCCTCTCCAAGCCCCAACAAGACTCCGAAGATCCCAGGTCCGAGCGTGAACGGCACGACGAAACCACCCGCCGCCGCCAAGAACATCGCACCGAACGACATTTCGAGCCCTCACGAATTGACCGCTTTCGTACGTCCGTTTCTCTGATTCGAGTCGGGGTTGAACGCGTTGGTTGAATCGTGGATGCGGACGTTGTGGATCTTCCTCGGTGGTGGGTTTCGGAATAGGTCGAGACATTACTTGAGCAACTCGAAGCAAAATTCGACGACGTCTCTTCTCAAATCCTCGAACGAAGTACGTGTCGCTCCTTCCTCGCGCCCACACCGCACACCTCAACTAATCCTTCTACTTCCTGTCGCGCCTAGTGGACCAAATGTCAACTCGAGTCGACGCCCTCGAAGCTTCAATCCAAGACATCATCAACGTCGACCTCCCACCACCTCCTCCGGGCGCCATACCACAATCTCCTTCCTTGGGATCTTCTGGATCTGTGGCTTCGATTCGACGGAGCCCTGTTAACCACTGATCGTGCGTTACCGTTTCGTGATTGAGTGGCGGGGGAGTTGGGTATGGTCTCGGTTTCGGGAGAAGGTATGTGTATCCTCCACTTCGACGGGAGGACCCTCGCGTGTGCTCGGTGGGCGTTCTGAGCCTCAATTCGGTTCCGTCCCACTGACGAGCATCCACTTTTTCAGATGTATCACTACCGTCTGTTTCGTTGTGGCTTTTAATTGAAACGGCATGTACTACAACTTAAATTGCAAGAGATTTCCTATCGGCCTACCTCTCGGTTCAGGGCCGCGCTTGAGGCCGGTGAGAGTATCTTCCGATGCCGTTGAGGTTTCTGGCTGCCTTCCCCCCCATTAATGTCAACACGGTGTCCCCAAGCGGGTTGGTCTCTCTCTCCCCGCGGCGGGGAAAAACAGAGAAAACCCTTCAATCTCATTCAGGATCCAGGTGGACAGGGTTTGTCATCTCGTTGTTCAAATCGAGTCAACGGTGGGATCAGCCAACATCTGGTGTCCTACGAAATTCAACCCAGGGTTCCCTCATAAACTCCACCAGGCACAGGTGGACTGCAACTTGAGCAACGTCCAAGGCCTGATCTGATTGAGGGGCTTTTGGGGTGAGGGTATGAAGGATGGTTGGTCATCTGGAAGTGGGTGCTTACATTGTCCAGGTTTGTGGAATGGATGTAGGGTTCCAGCAATAAAGTAATCACTAGATGTTCTATGCAATGGCATGAGGATCATGGTATTTGGCTACCCAATGGAAAGCACCCCACATTGATGAAAACTCTGGGAAGGCCAGCAACAGGTTGGAGAGACCCTGGGTGAAATAAGGATAGTGTGAAGAGAGGTTTTTTGGCTTTGGACAGGGAAATCCATTTGAAGCCTGCCCACTTCAAATCAAGCCACTTGAGGGAAATAACACTGTCTTAGACTCCATGGTAAATAAGGCTCACTACCCATGGCAGTGTAGGATGTGACAAGCAATCTGAGGTACACAACTTCAAAAATCATAGTCAGCCTATAACACTGCATGTAGCACTGCAACTGAAAGCCAGTGCCTGGGAGTACTCTAACATATTGATCCAATTCTTGGATACTGACTAATAAGTATAAAAATGTACCACCAATGCAGTGCATTATAGGGAGTAGTTATATACTCAATTTGAGCACTTCTGCCTCAAAATAGTACAAAGTCTGCATGCATGCACACCCACCACAAACAATCACAAGTAAACCCCTAGCCACAAATGCTCCAAACCACTCATGTACCTCCAACTTGAACAAGTTCCTACCAAATGTTTTCACCACACTTCCCACTGTTGCTGCTGTTATTATTGCCACTGCCATCATCAAATAGATCTCAATCATACTGGATGATTGAAGGAATCTCACATATCATTAGCAAAACTGTATGAGCAGGTCAGAGTTTCAGTCAGTCTCCCATCCCTATTCCTGTTCATGCTAAGATTATTTCCATTTGTTTTGGGTGTCTTCTTTGCACAGTAGATGAGCCCATGGTTTGAGGTGGGGTTTGTCACTCCTCAATTGGACTCTCCAAACCACCCTGAGTATTAACCTGTATCACATGTACCTAACTAGATTCCCATGATTAGGAACCAAACAGTGTAAGCAGCACAGAATGGTGCAACCACATCCCTTTCTGAGAGTCAGTGTATGAAAAAGTGTTGTGGTACTGGAATTGGATTTTTGTAATGAAACCAGAAGCATGGCATATTAGCCCAGGATCCCATGATGTACTATTTTTGAGTATACCAGGGTACTCCAATGTACCAAAATGAAGACACTACAGTACTTTTTTTGGTACTGAAAAGCAGTACCCTTGCTTCCCCCTGTGTAATCCATATAGATGATAAGATAAATGGCAAGGATTATGAAGAGTTAGGTTGAGCATGATGCAGATACAGAACAAGGAGTAGAACAACAAAAATGGCCTATAATCATAAAAGGCTGATCAATATAAAAAATTAACCCAGAGAAAAGAGGAAAGTGAGAGGCAACAGTGATAATGAAGGGTGCTATATCTAGAAGCAAGATACTCATCTGGATGTGGATCAGTGTTGATGATGTGATCATTGAGCACCCTACAATCATAATGCATAGTTAACATGGGAAGGAAGCAGCACTGCTTCCAAGAGTTAACCCTCAGAATCATATTTATCAGAGGTGTGAGCCAGAGAGTAAAATTGAGGGTGCAGGATTTATCAAGATAGACTAAATACTATAGTTTAATCATAGAGTAGGATTGGGGATAAGGGGAATAATGGATTATAAATGTGTACTATCGTGGGAGTGCCCTGTGTTGAAAAAGAACAGCCATAGGGAATAGTATATCACAACATGAATAAAAACCAACAAAACATTAAGAACTTGGTAAATACCATGGTAAGAGGTAACTGGCACATTCAATTTCTCCTCAGTCAAAAAGAGGAGATTTTTGTAGTACTTCAACTCTCTCACTGCCCTACCCTTCTCAAATTCACTAACAGCACACAAACTCTAATTTTGTCTCTTCAAGCCTGCCTTCATCATACCAAAACTTGGCCTGTCTCTACATTACATGACACAGGAGGTATGTGTTATTGAGTACATGCAACTTGGCATGTTCAACATGATCATGTGCATCCTCAAACCCCCCCTGGTCAAAAACACTTTTGCCAGGGCATATAGGATCCATAAAATGCATAGTATATTGTGTACATGGGTGTGCCACAATAGCAAGCCTGTTTGGGCCCTTGCGTGCAGCCTGGGTGCTATGCCTATTTCTTGCAATGACCACAAATTTTGATGATAGATCTGGTGAAGTCCCAGCCACTGAAGCATTGGGATATTACCCTCTCCTCACTGAATGTGGCTATCAATGCCATGAATGCCATGAAGGATGTAGTGGATGGAGTGCCACTAAAGGCCCCTTTTGCCTCTTTCAGCATCATTTTCACTGTAATCAAAATGAGCCTCCTTCTCATCTACCTTAGTCAACTGCATGTTTAGTAATATGTACAGGATTCAATGTTCAATAAAACCAACCTTGTTGAGCTTGGACTGGCTTGTTCTAATGTGTTTCAAGCTCTTTACTAGGGGATGAAGGGAAGACGAGCAGATGAGCTCAGCAGGTTCCTCCATGAGCGATTGAGCAGCTGAAAAAGTGAGCCAAACTGGTGATGGGCATTATGCACAACCCACTTACCACACACTAAATTGCAGGACTCTAAAGGAGATTGAGGAATGGGTCACTGAGAAGGGGAAGCAAAGTAGAGCATTCATGTTCTTCCATGCAAAGAATGGCAAAGAAACAATTATTGCCTCTTGGAAGTTGGCTCTTGTCAGGATCCTTGGTGTCTTCAATGTGTGTTCTGTTGCTTTCTGTACAGCTATTGCTGACCATTCACCTCAGGCTAAAATTCCAATTAACATGAATGCAAACACTTCTGCTATCCATTGTGATATTGCAAACATGCACATCACTGTTTCCAACATTCACGATGATGTAGCTTCCTGATGATGTAGCAAGTATCCAGGCTGTCATTTCCAGCATTCAATGTGATGTTTCAAATACTAATACCCTTGTCTACTATGCTGCAAAGCCAGGGAGAGACTGGTGGCCAACATCATTTGGTAAATGACTTTCTATTGACACTGTAAAAATAGAACCGACTGAATTTCGTACCTTTTATCAGCCTCTATCGGCATCAATTTAAGCCAGTAGGTGGCTGCAATTCAGCTGAAGGGCT
>Ga0307511_10007725_pt1 | contig 10808 bp, 7 predicted proteins | sample 13_EM_MG_FD_200266 | JGI IMG/M metagenome (GOLD analysis project Ga0307511, IMG submission 200266) | Populus trichocarpa ectomycorrhiza microbial communities from riparian zone in the Pacific Northwest, United States - 13_EM | ecosystem: Host-associated > Plants > Roots > Unclassified | place... | reverse complement strand
GGACACGACGCGCCGGTGGTTGACTGTAGACCGAAGATGATCGATGATCGTCCGAAGGACAATTTGGGCGATCGGAAGTTGCCAATCGCACTTCCGGTTCACCGTGAAGTCCGTCAACCCAGAGAGAATTTGGCCGGTTCTTTCACCGTTACGACCCGATACTGACATCAACCTTCTTGTTCCAGGGGGGGAACCCCTCGCGTTGTTGGATTCGGTCACGCACCAACATGGGTTACCATGTCCAGAGGCCTCATCCTACTGAATCGAACTGACAGACTGTACCCCATCGCTGATGGATTCCCCCGGTCGTTTACATTGGGAACCCAACAAGTAACCCACGGCCCCACGTGCCCTGGTCCGGACTGCAAAACTCGTCAGCTCTCCTACATGAGGCCGGTGCACCCATCAACCAACTCATCACCCGCTGGCACAAGTCCAATATAATCAAGCATGTATGGATCATTCCACATCTATAGAATCTAAAATGAGTCTTCATGAGTGGAAACCCCTCAATAGTGTCGAACGAGATCCGAAGTCTCCCTCAGGCTCGTCCCGTGTTCTTGTACGTACGCACATGCTGTCCGTTCCACGGCAAGTGAATCCCCGGAACTCGGGCGGGCGGTGCACATTCCCGAGATAGGACCACATTTGCCGACTATTGAACTCTCCGCGCAGGCCCCCGTATGGTCTCACAAGCTCGACTAATCAACCTACTTCCAACTCGGTTTCGTCATTGAGCGAATCCGACAGTATCAAGGTGAGGCCACGTCCCGCTCGCCGTGCAAAGATTACGTTCCGTGGTGCTCCCCGCACCCGGAAGCCGGTTCACTCGTAACCTCCCTGGAAAGCTTGCGGGCTAGTTGACGACAACTAAATGTGTGCACGAGCGCCCCTGTCCCTACCCCCCATTATTAATCCCCCACACCCCCTCTTTTCATCAAGGCTCTCCCGCACCGGTCCCAGGTCTGGCACGCTGCGCGTCCCAAGGGGTCACGCGGTCGTCTTCAGTTCGCGCGGCTATTACTTAATACACCATGCTGCAGACATGCAGCTGAACCTTGTGTTGAACTCCCATACACTCGAATCGTAGGCTCGCGGTCTGCCGTACAGAGTAGATAATATACAGATCACTACTTACCGACACCGGGTATCGTAACTTGAGAATGTATTCTCTGGGTCCTATAACCCCGATTAGGCACAGCTTTGCAACGCCTCGAGGGTACAAATGCGGAGGACCGCACTGTGGAACTGACAAAAGGCATCCGTATCCAAACGTAGCTACGGTAATGAAAAAAGAAGCCTGCCTCCTCCGATACGGCTTCGACCCTGTAACACATCCTAGCAGAAAACCAGCGGGACAGGCTAGCTTCTGAACTCGGAGGGGGACTCGTGAATTATCTCCCCGGTCCGGGGAGACAGGGTAAGGAAGATTCGATCACTCGCGCCAGCGTATTGGGCATGTGACCGGAGCCAGGCCATTGAGGGAGCCTTTCACCCCACGTCCCCTCGCTCGTGGATCGGATGTAAGCTTATATCGGCGCCGGGGCCGCCAAGGACAAAGGTAGTGACCACCTTGGAGTCATTGAGAACGGCCCACTTCGTGTCTGTCTCCTTCGATTCCGCGATCTCTTCCGTGACGGCGGCGGACTTGAGACGGGCTGTCCTGTTATCCTCTTGAGGGAGGTCATTTGTGTTGCTGTTCGGACCTTCAGGTGACGACGACGACGGGGTGAGGTGATGATGGGAGGGTGGCTTGGTAGTCACTTGGGATTTGGAATGAGGATGGAGGAGCCGAAGAAGGCAGTTATGAGATTATCGAACGCGAACGGGCTGCCAGTGGATCCCCCAGGGGGAGAGTTGCAAGTGCGCTCGATCAGTCGTTCCTTTTGTCCTCGGACGGGCGTGGATATCCGCCACAGCAGCGGTTCGGCGCGGGATGGTGCGAGGGTGATGAGAGAGCTTCCGAGGTTGGCCGACCGCAAATTGAACCCCTGCGAAGTTGGGACAGCATACGTGATTAAAACAAAAGAGACAGGAGGGAAAGCGGCAGTCCATTTTGAGGCGGGCTTTATGGGAAGGCCGGCCAACCTCTCTCGTTCTCTCCGCTGGAGGATTATTCCGGGTGGGACGCCGGGAAGGGACGGTATGTCGTCGGCGTGCCGATCATGGTCCTTCTGTGGTCATTCTTCCAGAGGCCTCCACGTGACGCAAGTTTCAAAACCACGTTTTGGATGGTCAATTAAAATTGTCGTGATGTCGAGGTCTTCCCGCCATTCGTCCCATCAAGCCTCTCCTCCGTGCACACGACATACCCGGATACCACTGGCCGTCCTGCAACCCTGCCCAAAGACGAGAACTTCGCTGACAAGCACTTCGGTATTATCTACATCGCGTACAAGACTCCCCTCTCAGCCCATCTCAAGCAGCCCACGGCGGTAGGAGCCACCCTTTTCAGCGCCTGGAAATGAGTAGATCCAAGTTGGAAAAGGAGATGCACAACGATAGGCAATATAAGACTGCATAATAGTTGTTGTCTCCTCGCGAACTAAACTACCCATTTGGGGATGGCAATTTTGCCCCTTTCCCAATATCTTGTCACGTGGCAGTGTCTTGAAAGGCAAAACAAAACAAAGATCCCCCTGCGACTAGAGCGGGTGACTATCCCTGAGGCTACAAACTGTAGGGCTACACTAGGCTGTATGCACACGAGTCCAGACGAATATCCAACAACTTTGAAGGAGACTGGCAGGACCCCGTCCGTTGTGTCGGACTATGGATGTATATCTCCAAACCGCACATCCGGATCACACCAACTGTCGTTTCGTTCGAAAGCCAACTAGTTTTGGGACACTGACACACCTTGCGTTGCGGATGGTCTTTTATAAACCGGTGATGGGCGTCAGTCACGACAGATTGTATCGCTCGAGCCACAGACGGAGGTCGGTGTTCGAAGCGTAGAATGTCTCAAGGGTTACGGAAAGACATTCAGTTTCCTATTAAATGCCGAGGCTCGGGGATGACATAACATGACATAAAATTTGACCACAAGTTCACGGCGGCCTATAAAAGTGTATACATGAGGCAAAAAACGTGGTTGGTCGACCTCAGGTCTGGTCCTGGCACGACATGTGCGACCTTGACTGATGCGCAGTGACTTCTGACTCAACGACAGCGACGATAGCGGTGATTGTCTTGCGCCGGGCTGGGTCTGGGTCCCAGCATTTCTTAATAGTCTTCCACAGACGATTAGAAAGCTCGGGATGATCAGGTCTGGCTGGCCGGCGTCCTATCAGCATAGAGAAAACCGCTGCAACATTGCCCTCCTGGGAGAACGGAAAGTCCCCAGCAAAGATCTACAGTGAACCGTTCCACTCAGTGACTTATCGAGGACGTGCCATAAACTCCATACTCACTTCCCAAGCCAGAACGGCCAGCGCGTACACGTCGCTTGCCTTCGTAGCTCCAGTGCCCGACGACCCGACGTGTTGAGCATCAACTAGCTCCGGAGCGGCGCCGTGGAAGAACCTGTCAATGTCTACCCCCGGCATAGGGGATGAAATAAGAGCTACCCCAAGACCTGCGATGCGTGCGTGTCCCTCGGAATCTATAAGGATATTGGTCTGGAAGAACGTGAGTCCGTGAACGAAGCGGAAGCAGTGGAAAGGCCGTACGCTCTTAAGGTTCCCATGGACTATGTTGATTATATGCATGGATTCCACGCCGCGTAATATGTCCAACAGCTAGTCTCGAGGTGTTGGCGTGATGAGCAGCTTAATGCGAAGGAAGCCCACCAAGTCAAGTCTCCTAGCATCCCTGTTGTCCCTCAGGTACTCTCTCAGGTTTAGGGGATCCATAAATTCGAAGGCGAGAGCCGACGGGAATTCCAGTGTAGAATAGATTCCAATGAATGATACGATGTTCTGGCCCTTGAGACGACTACACGCCAGTGCCTCTTTATAGAACCTCTACCAGTGGATTTTCAGTTGACAGGACGCACAACAAAGGTTGAGTGTCACTCACCATGTAAGTCGGTAGATAGTCTGAAGACGAACAATATCGGTAAGACTTGATTGCAACCTTACGACTTCCCATCACGCCGACCCAGACGTCCGCAACGCTACCAGCGTCGATAGGGCGTTTCCCGATGATCTTGAGCGCTCCTTCCTCCAGCCACTCGCAACTGTCCGGCAGCAGTGGCGGGAGGTGAGACACCAGGTCAATGAGATGCTCGCGTACTGCACTGGAGTCCGCGGAGAGTGACCGATCGACCTTCGGCCCAGACGGCACCAACTGGTTAGATCTACCGGTGGTGTGTGAGGGTATGTCGCCCCCTCCGAGTGAAGGTTTAGGGTGGAAAACAGGACGTAGGGATGCAAGAAGGCAGGAGAGCGTGTCTTTCGGGCGATAGAGAATGGGTTTGGGACCCAAGTGGTTCACAGACTTGGCCATATCGAGGAGTGGTGGGAGGGGGATGACTGCCTTTCCACTCGGTTCACACTGGCCTTATGTATGGTGGGAGCTTAATCAACGAAGATGGGTGTACGAAGGCGCTTACGGTTGTCGGTCGTTCATTCATTTGGAATCACGTAAATCCTGTACGAAACGCGGCGCCGAGCGTTATCCACCAGCTGGCGTGGGCCGCGCGCAAAAGCGGCGGTATATCGAAACCCAAGCAGCCGAAAGGTCGGTGTTGGTTTCGTCCACCACATTGTTGAACTCCACCCGCGACGCTCGTAAATGTTCAGTAGTTGGTCCAGGCATTGGTTTTCAGCGGGTGGGGGTACGAGGACGACAATAGCCATGGGGGCGTCACGGAAATTTACGGCGACTAGACCTGGGGTCGCACCGGGTTTTCCGGGTGTGACACCGAGGGCGCGCCCTGGGGTAGCTTGTGAGCCATCTGTGTAAGAAGAGGACGCGACGGATTTAACTGGAGACTGATGTTGAAGCCACCTTTTCCAGGTAATTTATACCTGTGGCAATCGCTCCTGGAGGTGCATGTCCGCAACCGGTCCCCTTGGACTTCGCCGGTCGAAACGGAGTGTACGTAGTCCGATGCACGGTCAAATATCACGGTCAACGGTTTGATGGACTGGCCGATGACCCGGAGATCGGATATCAGTTGCCCAGTTTCCCGCGAGGAAAGATATTGAATCAGCGCGAAATAGGCATACAACAGTCCGGTGAGATGAGCCAACCGGTACAAGCCTTCACACCAGCGCGTTCCCTTCTAGCTTGTATCGATTGTCAGGTTGACAGGCAGCAAGGGGGAGGTTTCTCGTGTTCAAAGGGTTTGAATCGGCGCAGATCTGGCGTCAGTACTCGACCCAGCGGAAGAGCTATACCATAATAATCGAAATGAAACAAAACGGTATGAAACAACAGAACAGACCATCCGACCAGGATCTCTTTTGGGTGACTTGTGTTTGACGTGCACTGTACGATGATGGTCCCTGTCAATCACAATTTACCAATCGCTCTCGTGGGGCACCACAAGGAAGGGAAATATCTGCTCCCCAGAGCCCGAGATGGTTATAACCACCGCCCCAACGGCACCAGCTCAACCATCTTTCCTTCGGAGATAGCGACCGGCGGGGATCAAGAAAGGCAGCAGGGCGAACCGTGACAAAAGAACAAAGCTTCCGCAGACGCAATTCAGCGGCGTGACTGCCAAAGTCACGCCTGGTAAAATGTCGGGCCCAGAGTTTGTCGATGGACGCAAGCCTTAGGTGACCGTCCGAAAGGGCACTCCTCCGGGTCGTGGATTTGGACGAGGTGAACCGGGAGTTGCCGATCACACTGTTCCCCTGCTCCGCCTCTGCAACATCACGGCGTGACGCTGATACTGACCCTCTCTCTTCGGAGGAGCATCGCCCGTGTCGTCGAGTTCGGTCCCACAGCACCTGCGCGGTCACCAGTCACCTTACGCGTAGTACTGAATCGGACCAACAGATTGTACTTCATCACGCTTCGCCGCCGATAGATCCCACACTGAGGAGTCTAAAATGGTTTTATAAGGGCGTCGAACGGGATCCGGAGTCTCGCTCGAGGCGGCCTTGGGGTTCCTCTTGTACATACGTGCTGTCTGTTCTGCGGCGGTCTGCCATAAAGCGTGAGCCCAACCTCCGAGCTGTAACGCGCGTCCGGTCTTCATCCCACCTTGCGCCAGTGAATCCCCGGAAACCAGGCAAGCGATGTGTGTTCCCGGGACCGGACCACGTTTGTTGACTAAGGTAAGTCTCTAGGCCTCAACCCCATATAGTTTCGCGAGCTCGACTAATCAATATCCGTCTCAATTGAGGTGGGGTCCAGTTTTGCCAACTATGCAAGGACGTTGTTCTGTGTTGGTGCTTACTGTACGCTCAAGCCGGTTCCATTGTGACCCCCGTGAAGAGTTTATCGACCGGTTGACGTCGGTGATCGGAGGCCAGATATCAGAGTCCAGCCCTTACGTCTAATTGTTCGTTTTGCACGCCAATCCCCCTTTCATTACGACACTTCCAGGTTTGGCACCCCAAAGGTTCTTTGTTCACGAGGCCATTATCTGCTGTACCGTTCCGACTGACCCGGCGGTGTCACACCATCCTTCTCCAGCCAAAATAGAATCGACCAGATGTCTTAGTCGCCGGGTTTCGGATTGTCCCAGTTATTATAACATACTGTAGCTACGCAGCCGAGACCTGTTCTGTTTGTGTTCCATCACAGGGTACAGGGGACGATAGCCTTATGACGACCACCACAACCATCCCTTCAAAATATCACCATGGCGTGACGGTATGACCACCCTGAAGCCGCTTCAGAGAAAATTTATCGTGGGTCGTCACCCTATAGAGATATCTCGAAACGCATGAAAGGCGCCTTCGAACGTCTGGCTGAGAGGTCGCGGCACATTTACGGTATGCTTACGATGTGATCCAAGATATCTTACTTATCATAGGGCGCCCAGCTTATTGTGAGGGGTGACAAGAGATCCTAAAATTATTGGGGCTGGTCTTTAAACATCCTTTGTGATATCCTCAAGGGAACCGTCCTTCTATGCGTGTGGCGTGTTCTGTATGCACACGACATGCTTTATGAAAGTAGGAGAAAAATAGCAATAAGCGGGCGTGGAATATCACTCACCAAAGCGGCGCGGAAATACGCAGGAGTTCGAATAGAAGACATTTGCCGTCAATTGGTGCAAGAGACACATCGAGCGCCTGAGGGTATGCATGGGCGAGGTGGACCGGCGATACCGAATAAGGTGCAGTGCTGGTTGACGGCGGGCCCGAGACGGGGGCGTTCTATGGGTTTTGACGTTTCGCAGGCTTGCATGTCATCGTTCTACAGTTCCAAAATCGGCAAAGATGCCGTGGACGCATCCCTGAATGTAGATGGGGGACCGTGTGACAGACGTCGCACAGTGCAATTGCCCGCAACAGGAAAAAACCACGCGCATCCAAGTGTAGCAGCGGTGGTGAGGAGAGGATCCGCCGCCCTGAGCGTGGCACTCCTCGGGAGGACTCCCGTGCCGACCAAATAGTAGAGAGGAAGTTCACTGTCATTGTGAAGTTACTCCTTGGTGTACCCAAGGGCCTCGATATGTGCTGGGGCGAGGGTTCGGGGTTGGCCGACCACGCACTAAACCCCCACGAGTTGGGATGACGTGCGAATCAAAAACCCAAATGAGAGGGCAAGGAGAACGATGTGGATGTATTGCGTTTTGAGGTGGGTTTTTGTGGGGGGGCTTCAGCCCACCGCCGCTTGGGTAGAATAAGTATAACGGTTCCTTGGATGTCCTCAGCGACTGCAACGGTCGTGATGTCGCATGGATAGTCTGACCCGAGATACTTACCAGAAATTTCACACTCGGCCCTCTTCAAGTGGTCTCGAGCCTCGAGGTGCCCGTATCAAAAATCTGCACGTGACTTTCCAGTTCGGTTCGCTGGCAGGCGCCGGCGGGGATCTTGTTTCCGTTCCGTTCATGATCTCCGCCTCCTCCTCAACGCTCAGGATCGCGCGGAAACTCACCACTGAACCCATCGCATGTATCGAACACCGTTGGACGTTGGCCGCATCTCTTGGTCGTCAACCCCAACGAAGTTATAGCACCAACAGACCAGTTTCGGACAACCCGCGTCGACGACCTCAGCCCGTTCCAGCGGCGACGCGACCGAACCATCGGACAAATCGATTTTCATCGAACCCCCAGGTCAAAGGCAACTCTTCCGGTGAAATTTTGGAACGGCCGAAAAGACCCCTCGAACCTTATGTCCTCTCCAAAAGGCTCACTGACCTGGCCGAGCGGGGTCGGTTAGACGAAGCGGTGGACCTATTACGGAATTCACCACTTGACGCGTCGAACGTGCCGACATGGAATACCTTGCTGCTGCATTGTATGATGGAGAAACGCTTCAAGCTGGGACACAAGCTATTCATTGACGTACGCGCACCCTTTATTTTGAACCCGTTGCGGGGAGTCTAACATAAATTGTCCCGTGTGCTTGTAGATGAAGAGACGCGGCCTCCGACCCAGCTCTCGGACATACAATCTTCTCCTTTCCGGTTTATCTCGGATTGAAAACTGGGAGGAACACAGCGTCCAATCAAAAAACGCTCGGGCACTGTGGCAAGGTTTTCTTCAACACATCGAGAACCTCAAGAAATTGGATCCCGAACACAGGGAAATCACATCGAACCCCGCCGCTTTCTACATCTCAATCCTTGCCGCCAACAAAGACTACAACGCCATGTTTGACGTTCTAAATAGCCTTGACGACGAAGGGCCGTTTTCTCCTACCGAGTTCATCTACACCAAAGTGTTCCAAAGTATCGCCCACCGAACACAACTCGCTCCAGGAGACAATGAAAACGTGAGGTACCGGAATGCATCCGACGCCAAGCTGGTGTGGAAGGAACTCACGAAACGGGCGGCCAAAGACTCCAAACTCGTTTCTGACCCCGTCATCATGTACTTCATAAAATCGCTAGCAAAGGGAAGGCCGGCAGACCAGCTCTACGCGTTCGAAGTCATCCACGATTACCTCGGTTTGTCAAAGCCTGGCGAGGAAGCGCCACCGAGGCAGGTCGAGGTCTCCGCTATTACCTTGGATGTCGTGCTTCTGCTGTGCCTTGACACGCAGAAGTACCGTCTCTGTATACACTACGTCCAACAGCTCATAGACGAGGCCATCGCAAACGGCCGACAGGGTCCCGTCAGATGCGTACACATGGGCAGGGTTCTCCAGTCATACGCGTCGATGACAATCACGGGATCAGTCGGAGAGTCCGACCGTGCGGTGGAAACGATAGAGTGGATGCACAAGTACCACGCCTTGGGCTGGGATGTTCAGCCACAGACTAGAACGTACGGGTGGGGATTGATGTCATGTTGGAGGGGCGGGAACTGGGCGAGCGCGGCGCGGATTGTGGAGCTCATGACGGGATGCCACGCCGAAGACTTTGTTGACGGTTCCAAAACCTCGCCGTGGTTGGACCCCCGGACGCGAGATCGGAGGTCCCTGCCAAACGCCCTGGACATGTCATGTTTGCTCCGAGCCGCGTTGGTGTCAGATGATGTGGCAAACATGAGACAGTGTCTCAGGATGGCAACCTTCTTCGGTGAACTCCGGACTCCAAATGGGACCAAGTTCATGGACGTGTATTTGTCCCAAGACCACCCCTCCAAGGACATTCCGGGCCACGCTTCCTTCAACCGAGAAGAACCGTTCTACTCTGCGAAGGTGGCTTCGACGTTGGCCGACGTCGTGACGCGTGTGTTGAAAGGGACGGACCCAGCGGCGGACACTCCGGAGATGAAGACGTGGAGAGAGCTCAGGGCGAGGGCGAAGACTCTTCGGGAATCTACGAAACCCAGAGTTGTAACTCCCGGCTTCGAATCTGAAACTTTGGGTAGCGCGGAGGATCTCAAGGCTGTAGACCGAGTCGTCGAACGATCCTTGTCAACGAGGTCGCAACAAAACCCCGGTCGGACCGCACGCCGGTAGAATCCCTCCAGCCATTGGACATTGTCGATCGTTTCTAGCCTTCTCACCCACCCCCTTCCATAACGTTACGAGTTGCCTATAGTAATTGTATTTCCATGCACCCTACTATATACAAACACCAATAGAGTGGAGTTAGCGCACATCGCAGATGACAACATCGCCCGAGAATAACAAAGCGAGAGCCGGGGAGATGGGGGGTAGTAGTGATTGCGGTGGTGGGAGAAGTCGAGAGAGGTATAACGAGGTGAAGATGGAACTAAATGACAGCTAGAGAGTCCGATTCACGAGTAAAAAAGAAAGTGTTATCCGCGGTAGGAATGTACAGTCCGTGGTTATGATAAAATAAGACGGGTGAAGGAGGAGAAAGAGCGTAGAGGAAAACATCACTTAGCATTACACAAAAACATGAGACCTTTATCATTAACGAAGGGGCTCCAGACAACCCGTTCGCCATGCAGAACGCAAGACGCTTTAAGCGACAGAGTTCGGCCGTAACCCTCCAGCGTTCCCAGGTTCCGAGTTATCCCCGGTACCAGGTTGGAAGTCGCGTCGGAAGAACCCTGGTGAAGGTGGAGCAAGCGACTCGCCGTCGGCGGGCGCCGAAGCAGGTGGTGACATGTGAGAGTTTATACGCGCGACTTGGGTATCGATCGGTTGGTATGACGAATGTGGTCGGATTCCCCTCTCGATGCCCCTACTATCCCTTTGGAACGACGGTGGTGGAGTTTTGAAAGGATCCCTTAAAGTCCCAGGGAAACCACCGAGCGATTGCGGATAAGCGTTCGAAACCGGACGCGAGCTCTGCGGTCGACCCATTGAGTT
>Ga0307511_10007723_pt1 | contig 10811 bp, 7 predicted proteins | sample 13_EM_MG_FD_200266 | JGI IMG/M metagenome (GOLD analysis project Ga0307511, IMG submission 200266) | Populus trichocarpa ectomycorrhiza microbial communities from riparian zone in the Pacific Northwest, United States - 13_EM | ecosystem: Host-associated > Plants > Roots > Unclassified | place... | reverse complement strand
GTATGCTCCCCCCCCCAAAACCATCTCACATCCCACAGACATCCTAACACCATCCCCAAAACTGCTTAGACGACTCCCTCCTTACAACATCCACCACAACCACCAACACTAACCCCCCTCACTCCCTCACGCACCTCAAAGAAATCGGCAACCTCGCCTCCTGGACCGTCTCCACCGCCAAACCTGGCTGTGGGATCCCCGAGCTGCGTAGCGACGATACCAGCCTATTTTGGCAATCCGATGGCCCCCAACCCCACACCATCAACATCCACTTTGCAAAACGTGTGCTTATAAAACTCATCCGCATCTATCTCGATTACAAATCTGACGAGTCCTACACACCGACTAAGCTTGCCGTCATGTCTGGCACGGGATACCACGATCTACAGGAGGTGTGTGTAATGGTGTTGGAGGAGCCGCTAGGGTGGGTGGAGGTGGATCTTGGGGCAGGGGGGGTCAGGGATGATGGGGAGGAGGTAAGGGGGGAGAGTGGTGGTGGGGGCTGCCTGAGGACCTGGTTGATCCAGGTGGTTATTCTAGGGAATCACCAGAATGGGAAGGATACACACGTTAGGGGGTTGCAGGTTTTTGCGGCGGCGAGCCCACCCGTGGAGGTGGAGGAGGTGCCGTATACGAGTTCGGGAATGTTGGCCGAGTTGGGGTGGAGGTGAATGTGAGGACTTGCAAGTTCGGGATTAAAATAGCCCTAGGGTATTGGCTGCGTGTGCTTGTGGGGTTCTTTGTCTTCTCTTCTTTTTTTTCCCTTTTTTGGGGGGGGCGCTTGGGATGGGAGAACTGGCGTTTTTTGTGGCATTGTGGTTTCTTTCTCCCCGTCGTTTATTGCAGGAATTCAGCGATGTGTGTATGATACCAGTGAATATAAAGGGTATTCAAAACTGGGTTTCTTTTAATTGTGCAAGAAGGTTTTGTATATATATATGGCTTGAGGGTTGAATGCCTCGCAGAGATAGTCCGTCTTGCCGAAACAGAGGCCAAAATTGTTCTCGTGTCCAGATAAAAGTTAAAGAATTGAGTCCTCTTCCAATAAATTCTGGTTTGGTTTGGGGGTAGATACAGCACCCACCATAATTCCCCCTAGAAGCACATTTGTAGGTAGTCTGGTTATTTGTAGGCCCGTATTCCAAAACAGCTCAGGGGTGGTGTTGTGTTGCTCGTTCAAACCGAACACAGCACTGTCTTGTCATACAGAACGAGTTCAGGGTAAAATAAATATCTTGGAACTCAAGGAGCCTCCTACTCGTGTTTGGTATCACATACCTTAGATATTTGCGAGTGTACAAAGTAAGTGATATTCTCTAATAGCTTCGTTCCCGTTGTCTAGTCTCGACCCGAAATTTGTGTTGGGCAAGAGATAAGTATCCCGAAGACCTGTAGTTCTTATCGCAGGCTCTGTTGCGGTGTATCATACCCACTACCCGGTGGCCTAGCGGTATAGTACCCGCTTGAGTCATCGGCAGTGGGACTTTCCTGCCGGGGTTCGAATCCCTTACCTTTCTGAATAAGTGGCGGCAGGCGAGATTACTCCCAGGTCCTATATTAGCGTGGACTTGGGGGGAACTCGTTTTGTTTTACCCTATTATCTATCCTGTGGAGATTTTTGGCTATATTTTTGAAACCAGGTACACACTTTGCTTGCGAAATCATACACACTGGTGCGGGTCGGTATCAGGGTGGTGAATGCAATTCCAGGCGAAGTTTCGGTTACCCTGAACCGAAGTAGTAGATATATTTTATTTATTTATTCAAATACTCAGTACTCATATGTGGCCGCACGTGGGGCTATGATGAGCCAGCCGGAAGCCCGGCTGGCTTGAGGGAGCCGTCCAAGTTAATCTGGACGGTCCGGCGCATTATGTACAAACCGAGAAGTGAAACGAGGTAGGGGATAGCTGTGGGGAAACGGACAGAAATAGAGGTACGTCTAATATAAAGAATGAATGAAGGAGGCGCCTAGCATGAGAAGAAATCAAAATTCGAGAGAGTCTGATATGAGTAATGGATATTGGAATGAAAGTTGATCATGAGTGTGGATCGTGAAAAACATCTTAGGACCGCGCTCTGCTTGTGAGAGAATAGTGGAGGTCGGAGAAGAAACCTCGACGGTATCCCAGGTATCCTCCCCTTCTGTTTTCCATATAGATTTTGTCACGCCCGCCCAGGAGTGGATGCCTGGGGGGCGGATGTCACGGAACTTGGTGCAGTGGAAGGTGATGTGTTCGCCCGTCTTGTTGGGGTGGCCGCAATTGGGGCACGTGGGGCAATCTGCCTTGCGTATATGGTGTAGCCAGGAGCATTGTGGGCCTCGGTCGGTGTAGAGCCATGTGTAGGCCGCCAGGGCTGGTTTGCGCCAGTTGATAGCGAAGGGAGAGACAGAGGGGTGAGTGCGAGAGGCTTTGCCAGCTGAGTAGTGGAGTGCTTTAATTCCTGATTCTGTGGCAATCCCATGCTGGGCATTGATAAGTCCTAAGTGGCTCTCGTAGAGGGCTCTGGTGTCGACCGCGGTGTTGCCTTTGATGCCGATGTGGGCCCTGACCTACAAAATGGAGGTGTCTAGGAGAGACTGGGGGGCTGATGCGTTCTTGATTGAAGTAGTAAATATGGCTGCACATGTTTGGCGTGTCAACTAGACTATTTATTTTCGTGCCCATTTTCTACCTGAAGATATCTCCTACCGCTCAAAGACACGCAGTTCTTATCACTGGCTCTGTTCCTGTGTATCATACCCACTACCCGGTGGCCTAGCGGTATAGTCCCCGCTTGAGTCATCGGCAGTGGGACTTTCCTGCCGGGGTTCGAATCCCTTACCTTTCTGAATAAGTGGTGGCAGGCGAGATTACCCCCAGGTCCTATATTAGCGTGGACTTGGGGGGAACTCGTTTTGTTTTACTCTATTATCATCCTCTGGTGATTTTAGGCTATATTTTTGAAACCAGGTACACACTTTGCTTGCGAAATCATAGTCTGGTTGGCACAAGCCCCTCGGAAGCGAAATCATACACACTGGTGCGGATCGGTATCAGGGTGGTGAATGCAATTCCAGGCGAAGTTTCGGTTACCCTGAACTAACAGTAAGCATAACTTACTGGTCGAGGTACTTCCCATCTTTGTAGATTCCGGAATTTCACTACCATACAATCCGTAATTTGGCTGTGTTATTCTATATAGTGTCATGTTACTCTCTTTAATTAAGTATAGGTAAGGCCCGTATTCCAAAAGGAGATGCAATAATTGAGAGAATGAGCAGGGTAAATGTTGTGAAAATCACCTCTTTGTTGGAGAGGCATGTTCCGGTATCCATAGAGCGCTTTCCGTATCTCTCTTCATACAGTATATGGTTTTTCGTTCATGTCTCAACTTGGCAGTCAATTCCCTTACTTCCAGCGTATACTTGGTGGGCATCCTCTCTCTTCTCACTATATTGCTATAGGTGGGGCTGTGGAGACATTCTCGGTATTGAATGGTTCTTCCATTATGGTTAATGGTGAGTGTCCCCTTTGCTGTGCAGACTGATCAGCTCTATTATGTCCTCGAACCACAGGTGTAGGTTATTTTGGATGTCTGTCAGTCTCCAAAGTTATAGTGGGATGCGGCCGTATCATATTGGTAAGATCCGTGCGGGCCGCCATCGGCTTTACCAATCTTGATTTGGGTGATCACTGGTTCCTCTGCATCGCTCTACGAGCCGCTTGTGCCAACCAGGCTAGGCACGACAACCAGGCTAGGCTTGTGCCAACCAGACTAAGGCTAGGCACGACCGCTCCTGTGTTTGCGTAGTATGGCTAGTGCCAACCAGACTAGTATGGCTACACATGTTTAGTTTTCGTGCCCATTTTCTACCCGAAGATATCTCCTACCGCCCAAAGGCCCGCAGTTCTTATCGCTGGCTCTGTTCCGATATATCATACCCACTACCCGGTGGCCTAGCGGTATAGTACCCGCTTAAGCCATCGGGGGTGGGACTTTCCTGCCGGGGTTCGAATCCCTTACCTTTCTAAATAAGTGGTGGCAGGCGAGATTACCCCCAGGTCCTGCGGACTTGGGGGGAACTCGTTTTGTTTTTTACCCTATTATCCTCTGGTGATTTTTGGCTATATTTTTGGTTTCTCGTAGATACCAGAAGGCTGATCTTCCCCATATAAACTGGGTATACAATTTGCTTGGGCAATCAAACACACTGGTGCGGGTCATGGTGAAGCGAGATTTCGGTTACCGACAATTAGCATAACTTACCAGTCGAGGATGGGAATAGGAAATACCTCCATTAAAGGACAATATGGAGGTGGGTGACTAGCATACAGTTGGGTGACGCAGACCTATCAACATAGGTAGTTTGTCTTGTAGTCCCCCCTCTTTGTTGCTCTTACCATCACCAGCAATTCCTTCAACTACGCCATGAATTGGTCATAACTTAAGCTGCTAATTTCATGAACCATCACTTCAGGGAGTTTACAATCAGCGGAGCTACCGGAGTCATGGTATTCTACATAACGGTACCGGTTGAGGTAGGACTTGAAGTAGAGCTTGTATGTATGTAGCTTCAAGTTTCATAAGCTTACATGTACCGACGCATCTTTCAACTGGGACCCCAATTAATATGGGCAGTCTGATTGGTACTTCTAGATGGTTAACAATAAAAAAAAGCTACTTGCAATAGTTGATAATTGGCAAAGCCATCATGGGCTGTATACAGCAACGGATTATTTTCAAGTTTATGGTCTGAATATAACAAATATAGGTTGAAAAGGCCATAAAACCAACTATCCAGGTGTATTATGGTTAATAAGTATGCTAGGGTTGCAATTTCCCAACCACTGAAGATACAAACTCTACAGGAACAAGGCCGCCGACTCCAGGGCCACCTACGAAAGCTTTCTGGGACAGATCTCCGGCCAAGATCACATCGTCACTGGGAACGTGGCACGGCAAGCCTCTAGAGTGATCAGACAGGAACTCAGACAACACCGAGGCCACAGGGTCCGCAGGTCGGAATGGGACAGCCGCACCCTGACCGCTTACACCTGGCCTAGGACTAGCAGACGCCTTTAACGGAGCTGGCTTAACAAAATCCGCAGGTCCGACTCAGCCAGCTGACCCCACTGCCACCATGCTACAGAGGACGGCGACTTCCACTGCCCCTACTACGGTAACGCAAGATCAAACCTTCAAGGAGCGAGTAAATAGGCAGACTTAGACAGACCGATATGGATAGAGGAAGAGGACGGGGACGATTGAGACGCAGTTCAGGAATATTTCAGCTATCTACACAGTCAGCTCGTCACCCGTATTTCCTGTTGATTCATGATTCTCAGACTTCATCTTCCGCGTTCATTCCAATTTCAGACACTCTCTCCCCTTTACAATTCGTCCCCTGTATATAGGCGCCAGCGCGAGCAGGTTAACTCGCCCGCCGCTTGAATCCAGCCGGGCTCCGGCTGGCTCGTCATGGCCCAGATAGCGAGTATTAGTATATAAAAATTAAAAAAAAGAAGTAGACCTGCAGTTCGTATCGCTGGCTCTGTCCCAGTGTATCATACCCACTACCCGGTGGCCTAGCGGTATAGTACCCGCTTGAGTCAACGGGGGTGGGACTTTCCTGCCAGGGTTCGAATCCCTTACCTTTCTGAATAAGTGGTGGCAGGCGAGATTACCCCCAGGTCCTATCTTAACGTGGACTTGGGGGGAACTCGTTTTGTTTTAACCTTATTATCCCCTGGCGATTTTGGCTATATTTTTGGTTTCCCCTAGATACCAGAAGATTGATTTTGCTCATATAAACTGAGTATACAATTTGCTTGCGAAATCAAACATACTGGTGCGGATCAGTATCAGGAGGTTGTGAATGCAAAGCCAAGCGAGAGATTTCGGTTACTCTAGGTTGTAGGCTCACATTTCAAAATAATTCGGAAGTGTTGTTCAGAGGTGTTGCTCGCGAGTAACTAATCTGCCGGAGTGAGGGGAAAACAAATGTAGCACCGTCGTAGAGGATGAGTTCAGGGTAAATTAGAACTCACCCCTTGGCTCCAACCTCAAGACGTGTTTGGTGCCACATACCTTAGATGCTTGCTGAGTGTAGCGATATTCTCTGGTTACTTTTGTTTCCATTTTCTAGCCCCGACCCGACATTTGCTGCGGTCGCCTAGGCTTAGATAAGTATCTCCTAGCGCCCAGCAAACCCGGAGACCTGCATTTAACTAGTTGTGTGTATAGCCCACGCTGACACAGATATAGTAGCTATCCTCACCGACTCTGACGCAACGGTTAGATCAATCACGAACATCGCTTAAGGCAGCCCCCCCAAAGACTCTCTCCCCTTTACAATTCATCTCCTGCATGTAGGCGCCAGCGCGAGCAGAGTAACTTACCCGCCGCTTGAATCCAGCCGGGTTTCCGACTGGCTCGTCATGGTCCAGATATTACCAATACCGAGTATTAGTTTTAAAAACTTTTAAAGAAAATCCTGCAGTTCTTATCGCTGGCTCTGTTCCCATGTATCATACCCACTTCCCGGTGGCCTAGCGGTATAGTATCCGCTTGAGTCATCGGGAGTGGGACTTTCCTGCCAGGGTTCGAATCCCTTACCTTTCTGAATAAGTGGTGGTAGGTGAGATTACCCTCAGGTCCTATATTAGCGTGGACTTGGGGGGAACTCGTTTTGTTTTTTAACTTATTATCCTCTAGCAGTTTCTTGGCTATATTTTTGGTTTCCCATCGACACCAGACTGAAAACTTATTCCGCACATATAATAAACCGAATCTATGATTTGCTTGCGAAATCAAACATACTAGTGTAGATCGGTCGGTATCAGGGGTGGTGAATGAAATGCCAAGCGAGAGATTTAGGTTACCCTGAACCGACATATTTTAATTTTATTTTAAATACTGAGTACTCATATGTGGCCGCACGTGGGGCTATGATGGGCCAGCTGGAAACCCAGCTGGGTTGATGGAGCCTCCCAAGTTAATCTGGGCGGTCCGTGCGATATGTACAGTAAATATATAGTGAAAGATAGGGGTGCGGGTCAAAGGTAACGGGTTAGGAAAAGAGAAACCCGTAGGAAAGTAAGTTAGTCTGGTTGGCACGACCGCTCCTGTCAGACTAAAGTAAGTTGGAATTGAGAGTGGAAATGTAGGAGAGATGCTGATAGGGTAAGGAGATGTAGATAGGTAAGGAGAAGAGTGGAAGGGAAATAGGTAGGTAAGGAGTAAAAAGGGGAAGGGAGAGAAACGGAGAGAGTGTCATGTGCGATCTCGTTCTGTGAGGGACTGGTGGATGGGGCATGTGAGAAATTCCTCTACAATGTCCCAAGTGTCCTCCCCCTCTGTCCTCCAGATCAGTTTGGCCAGGTCCTCCCAGGTACGAGCGAGAGGTGGTCGGACGTTCCGGAATTCTGGGCAGTGGAATGCGATGTGTTCCGCTGCTTCGGAGGGATGGCTGCAGTTGGGGCACCATTCACCACCACCACCTCTTGCTATGGCTTGTCTATTTCTTGACCTCTACAGTGAAGCGCATATGCAGATTCTTTCAGGGAATCTATAGATTTGTATGCACTGTATGTATAGCTGTTAGGGTTGCTCATTTGGACATTTGGCCAGTGTTTTTTTTTTCCGCAACCATGCATCTATTGAGCTATGAAAAGCTAATGAACAATTAGCTATGCTAGCAATTTCTTCAGTTAGGCTAGAAATTGGAGTCCTCATTACTGCGCAAAACCCTGCTGTAACAAGTATCGGTATGGAGCTCTTACTGTGGGGCACCACTGGCTAATGAGTCAAGCTGCTAGCGTGCTAACGTGTGATAATGTATATACAGAAAAGCCCGTGCAGGAATGACTATTAGTATGTATGGAATTTGTACAGTTATGTTGACTGCAGTTACTCCGTTAGTTACGGTACATGCTTCATACATAGAGGCCTCACCATGGCCTTAGGTTGACTGCGAGTACAGACTTTGAAGGAAATCCAATTTAAGTCCTTCCCCAGCCGATACTATTATATGGAATACCATGACTCGGATAGCTCCGCTAATGGTAAACTCTCTGAAACGATGGTTCATGAAACAAGCAGCTTAAGTTACGACCAATTCATGGCGGCAGTTGAAGGAATTGCTGGCGGTAGTGAGAGGAATAGTGAGAGGACCATCGACCACAAGAGGGGAGACTACAGGAAAAACTGCCTATATTGATAGGGCTGCGTCACCCAACTACCCAACTATATGCTAGTCACTCACCTCCATATGGTCCTTTAATGGAGGTATTTCCTGTTTCCATCCTCGAATGGTAAGTTATGCTAATTGTCGGTTCAGGGTAACCGAAATCTCGCTTCACCATGACCCGCACCAGTGTGTTAAGCAAACTGCATATCTAATTTATATGTGCGATCAGCCTTCAGCCTGGTATCAACGAGAAACTACAAAATATAGCCAAAAGTCGCCAGAAGATAATAGAATAGGGTAAAACAAAACGAGTTCCCCCCGAAGTCCACGCTAATATAGGACCTGGGGGTAATCTCGCCTGCCACCACTTATTCAGAAAGGTAAGGGATTCGAACCCTGGCAGGAAAATCCCACTCCCAATGACTCAAGCGGGTACTATACCGCTAGGCCACCGGGTAGTGGGTATGATACACCAGAACAGAGCCAGCGATAAGAACTGCGGGTCTTTGGGTGCTGGGAGATATCTTCGGGTAGAAAATGGGCACGAAAATATCTAGTCTAGTTGACACGCCAAAACATGTGCAGCCATACTACTCAATCATCTACTACTTATGATACTTCATAACTAAAGTTTCGTGCAAGAGGTGGTTTCAAAAACATTTACCCTGAGCTCATTCTCTCAATCATTGCATCTCCTTTATGGAATACGAGCCTACAGCGCAGATCTAAGGTACTGGATAATGAAATACACTTCTGGGGCTATGATCGTATAACCACACTGAGGCTAGGAGTATGATCGAGTTACTTGGACTATAATCATACTTAATTAAGGAGAGTGAGTACATGGCTCTATGTAGTTATAGTATATTATACGTGGATAGTCGTCTCATGCCAGTGCAACAGAACCAAACTACTGGAATTCGAGTTCTGTGACACAAATTAAAAACAACTGGAGATCTGACTTGAGATCCATGTTCCTTGCCTATACTGTACATACAGTTAACTCCATGTGCATATGCACATCAGTTTATTTACATATGTACATATGTACCTGCATCCCGCCGCTCGCTGAAACTAAAGCTCCAGACCCCAACATCACACACAAACACCACCCATCCCCCCCAATTCAAATGTCTACCCAGCCCAAATCCCGCTGGGACACCACCGCCGACGACCCTGCCGACATCGCGCGCCTCCAAGCAGAAAAAGAATCCAAAAAGCGCCTCAAAGCCGAGAAGGACCGACGGAAAGCCGATGCTGCCGCCGCCGCAGCAGCATCCGCAGCATCAACATCAGAACCTACCACCTCCAGCGAGCACCATCCCAAGCGAAGAAAGCTCGACGATGACACTTCATCCATCCCATCCTCCACCCCTCCTCCACCCCCTGGCCCACTGAAGCTCCTCCGCTTCGAAGCCCCCGAGATTGCTCCCTGCAGACACGTCGACAACTACGAGCTACTGAACCACATCGAGGAGGGGTCGTATGGGATTGTTTCCCGTGCGAGGGATACCTCTACGGGGGAGATTGTCGCGCTGAAAAAACTCAAGCTTGAGCGAGAGAAGGATGGGTTCCCGATTACGAGTCTGAGGGAGATTCAGACGCTCATGACGTGTAAACATCCGAATGTTGTTAATCTACGGGAGGTGGTTATGGGGGATGCATTGGATCAGTGAGTCAACTCTCCCTCTCTTCGTTCCCCCCCACCTACCCCCCTACTTTCTTCTAGGCAGAAAAGTAGTAGATAAAAGACCTACGACTCACCACGTTGCTCCCTTCCCCCTAGGGGGGGATGGGGCGCCGAAGAGTCTACCTAGTCATGGACTTTATCGAGCACGACCTCAAGACCCTCTCCAGCAGCATGCACGAGCCGTTCCTCCCATCCGAAACAAAGACCCTTTTGCTCCAACTAATCTCCGCCACGCACCTCATGCACACCAACTGGATTCTACACCGGGACCTCAAGACGTCTAATCTGCTCATGAACAACCGCGGGCAGATCAAAGTCGCCGACTTTGGCCTCGCGCGGTTCACCTCCGACCCCTCCCCCAAAAAGCTAACCCACCTCGTCGTCACCCTGTGGTACCGGGCCCCCGAGCTGCTCCTTGGTGCGAGGGAATACGGGCCGGAGGTGGACATGTGGAGTATTGGATGTATCTTTGCCGAGCTCCTAACCAAGGACCCCATCCTCAAGGGCACCACCGAGGTCGACCAGATCTCAAAGATATTCACGCTCCTAGGCGTCCCTACTGAGGTCTCCTGGCCTGGATACCGCCGCCTCCCCCACGCAAAATCACTGACATTCCCCCGCACCCCGGCTACGACCACAAGCCAGCTGAGAAGTAAGTTCCCGGTGCTGACGAATCAGGGGTTTGATTTACTCAGTCGTTTGCTGTGTTTGGATCCCGCGAGGAGGATCACGGCAGAGGAGGTGCTGAGGCATGAGTATTTTAGGGAGGAGCCGAGGCCCAAGAGGGAGGAGATGTTTCCGACGTTTCCGAGTAAGGCGGGAGGAGAGAAGAGGAGGAGGAGGGATACGCCGGAGGCGCCGAGGGGGGGAGAGGGCGAGGGTGGGTGGGGCGAAGGGGGGGGACAGTTTTTGGTGGGCGCGCAGGAGGAGGAGGTTGGTGGGGGGTTT
>Ga0307511_10007722_pt1 | contig 10811 bp, 7 predicted proteins | sample 13_EM_MG_FD_200266 | JGI IMG/M metagenome (GOLD analysis project Ga0307511, IMG submission 200266) | Populus trichocarpa ectomycorrhiza microbial communities from riparian zone in the Pacific Northwest, United States - 13_EM | ecosystem: Host-associated > Plants > Roots > Unclassified | place... | reverse complement strand
TCAATAACTAAATTTTTTTTTTCTCAAGTTGTTTTTACTCCGACCACTTGGCTGGTCAAAAGCTCAAATAGGAAGAAAATTACATCTCTCTAAGCCACGTGGCGAACGGGAACTGAAAAACTTTGCCAAGGTTTGTTATAGAAGCCACCAGGGCAAGGAATCTCTCAAAAGCAAGCAAAGCTTGAAATTGGCACTCTCTCTATCTGGATCTGGCTCTGGATAAAATAAGAAAAGAAGAAGGGAGTAAGATCGAGAGGAAGAAAAATGGGAGTAGAAGTAGAGAATTCAAAATGGGAACCAAATCCATCACTCTACGGATTCATAATAATGTGTTGCTTCTTCTCAATCGCTCTCTTTCCTCGTTTTTTCAACAAATCTGTCTCTCCCTCTGCCTTCTCTGATCAGTCCCTCTCTCCCTCTTCCCACCGATACTTCCTCTTCCTTTACTGTCTCGCTTCAGGTATCAGAGTTCATTTCTTTCATTTTCTCCATTCTTTTTTACATTCAATTAGATTCTGATTTTTTTTATTCTGCAGCGATGGAAGGAGTTTGGTCGGTTTTCGGAGATTTTGAGTTTGTTTATAATGGCATGAGTAAGGAGCAGATACTCTTCTCCCTTTGTCTTGGATTTGGATCTTCTCTTCTTTTCGCTTCTCTTCTACCTTTCCTCTCTGATTCAATGTAAGTCTTATTTATTTATTTTCTCACATGGAATTTATTTATTTTTGTAATTAATATTATTAGTGTTTGTGTATGGTTACTTTTAGAGGCGGACACCACAAGGCATGCTTGATGTTTTGCATACTACACCTCTTTGTCGGTACATGGAAGAGGATGGTGCCACAATCACACCCTTGTATTTGGTTACCCACTCTCTCTTCATCGCTTGCCACTTCCATTTTTTCTTTTGCTTTCGAGGCGTGGCTCGTTCTTGAAAATGAAAACCAAGGGTATAGGCAACGTGCTCTCACTCACACTTTTTGGTTAATGACTTTCTTTGAGTCTGCATCATTGATTGGAAGCCAGGTGCTTGCAAATTGGCTACTTGCTAGTAATGTGGATACAGGAATTGCATCTTCTTCCACTGCAACTATCTTCATTGCAATCATTGGCATTTTCTGTGTCACCAAAGGATGGAAGCAAGCCCCATATTCTGCACCAGTAAAGGATCGCCGTCAGATGTCTTACACGCATATCTTTAGTGGTGAGTGTTGTATTTTTCTTTTCTGAGTAAAAACTTATGTTGTATTGACTGATTTGTGTGTGAACATCTTCTATGTGAAAATTTGAAGATTGTTACAAGGTTGCATTTCGGTGTATCATTTGGACTTCAATCTAAAGTTAGAATATTGAAATGTCCACAGTTATTCTTTGAAATCATCCACAACTTAAATGGGATGTACATTGTTTTACCTCAGTGTGAGTAAGCTGTGAGAGTTATACTGTCTATTTCTGGTACTTGATCTGCCTTTTATAGTCACCTGTATCCATTTGCTGTTCTTTCCTTCGATGATATACCTAAGGTCCAAAAGTTATTGTCTTTATTCCATTGTAAGCATTTTTTGTTCGATGATGCTCTATATGTACAGCTAAATTAAAGTACCTTTTTTCCTTGCTGCCTTAGATTGGTGATAGAATGTAGAAACTTGTAGAGGCTGAGCTTTTCTTGGGAACTCATGACTTTAAGTGCTGATATTGATCCATCCATTTTTTTGACAATTAATTCTATATATATATATATATATATATATATATATATATATTCAAATGTCCAATGTCCTTTTAGTTGACATCATCTTTCTAAAAGTGTAAATAGGCCTGTTAAACATGGACAATTGGACATTTTGAATGTCAAATGTCCAACTAAATTCTTAAGATGCATGGATATTTTTGAGGATTGAGGCAAAGAGTGGAAAGCTTTTGATGTTCTTTTGGTCAAAATCTCACTAGATGTCACCATAACATATTTTGAGTATCTTCCAATATCTTTGAATCATCAATGAACTTTTTGTACTCCAGATAAACGGATATTGTTACTGGGTTTTGCACATGCTTGCCTTCAGTTCTCGATTGCAATCTTCTGGATCCTGTGGGCCCCAACATTGGTGGTATGATCATCATCAATTCCCTTAACTATCCAATACTGTTATCTCAATTCCTCATAATTCTGGAAGTAATTGTATCAATGCTGATCATTTATCTTGATTTTGTTTAAAATTTGATGTTCTTATATTGACAAAAAAAAAAAAAAAATTAATTAAAGTGTCAGACATCAATACTGACCTGTTTTATCATATGATAATAGTTCAAATATGCTCCGCTCCTGGTAAATCATGCATCACATGTTAATAGCTTGTTTAAGATCAATCATTTACATAAGATGTGGAAGGAGACAAAGCCTTCCTGATAAGTGACTGTGGCTTGATATGAAAGCATGATGCAGGAAAAAGACAAATGCTGAGCAACATGTTAATCTATGTATCATACAACAGGTTTCTTTTGTGGTACAATTAATCTGTGTCACTAAAGAAGATTTTAATCATTTACTGATTTATGTTAGGAGACGGTTGGTATCTATACCCTTCAGTGCCTTCTCTCATTTTGTAATTATATTACCAAAAATAAGCGTGTGGTAAATTGAAGATGGCTCCTTTTCAGAAAAATGATATTGAACTCTTCCAGTGTTTTCTTTTACAACCATGGAAGAGCTTAAACTGGTTATGCATGACCATTGCCTAGTAAGAAATAAATTCCTGATCAGAAAATATTACAATTTTTATATTACATGTGAGTTTAGGCTGATGGACGAGAAGTGCATCTAGGATTGATATATCCATGCCTAATGGGTGCAAGAATGCTGGGAAGCACTGTGTTTCCATGGTTATTGAGTGGTCCATCATCACTTCGGATTGAGGATTGCCTAGTATATGCATTCACTGTACTGGGGCTTGCCTTGTCTATTGTAGCTTATGATTATCAGGTATGCATGTCTTTGTCTCTTAATCTGGTTCTAAGTTAGCTGGCCATAAATTCTTGCTGTTAACTGGAAATGCAGGAAATTGGAGTTTTAGTGTCATTGTTTTGCCTATTCCATGCGGGTGTGGGCCTGATTATACCTTCACTTGCAAGATTGAGGACCATGTAAGCTAAAGATGTGTCTTTATTATTTTATTTAACCATTACTGATAGTGTCTCTTATCAAGCATATTAAATTTGGTTTGTGTTTTTCTTAATTTGTTCATAGTCATGTACCAAATGAATTGCGTGGAGGAATGATAAGCCTTTCTCTAGCACCCGCAAATGCAGCTATTCTGTTTTTGCTGATACTAGTGCGTTTCTCTAACCCAAAATCACTTGAGCACTTAGGTTGATCATCCATTCATTTCCATACGCGAGGGTCACTGTGGGGCCAACCTTTGGAAGCCCCATGATGACTTCTTGAAGAAATGTTCACTGCATCACACCTCTTTGTACTGTCTGCCCTGGTCTTCATCGTTTACAATATTGGACTTGCCACCTTTGACACGTTTCAGAGAGGCTATTACCAGAAAATAGAGAATTCAACAATTGTGGCACTTGCTGCTCTTGGGCTTTTCATGGCATCTGGTTCCATGCATTTGTTGAAGCGTTGGGGAAAGCAGCCGTTTCAAAACTGGCACAAGTCATAATTTCCAGAAGCTCCGTTGGATACCAAGCACCAAAGTTGATTTGGTTATGGTGTCCATCATCTGTTTTTGATTGATTAACTGAAAGTTGAAAGAGTGATCTTTTCTGCTCTCAAGACACAATTGAAGTCAGCAAAAAAGGTGTACAATTTCTCCTTTTTTCTGTTTTTTACTTCTTTTTTCTTCAAAATTAAATAGAAACTGAATAAAATAAAATAAAAAAATGTGACTGAAAAATTTTGATGGCCTTGAAAATGTCTTCTGGAGGGCTAGGAGGAAAGGGGAATTGATTAGATATTTTTGGTTTATTGAATTTTATTGCTAAATTGAGAAATGTGTTTCACAGGCAACACTGGTATCTCAGCAGCTGTGTCAGCAAGGAGGCTTATCTATGTGAAGTTACAATTTACAGAGAGCAACAAGGTAATGAGCTGAGAGTGGTCAAGAAGTAACCTGCCAGACAATTGTGATTAATTTAGGTTTGAACTAGAACCTGAGGAGCCATCTTTTGATGGCATTATTTATTTATTTTTTTCCTGTGAGAATTCTTGACAGCAAAACTGGAAAAAATACATGAGAAAAAAGGAAGATGCTCAAAAAAGAGGTTTGCGTGAGTTGAAACTGACAGGAATTTCAAGACTTGCTAAGCTTCATTATTCAAGCAAGGCACTATACACAATTGATGCAACAGCTGCTTGATTGCATTTCCAGAGTTTCGTAGTAGTTTACTGTTTAAACCAAAACAGTTTTTTGTGATCTTCCATAATCTTTGGCACAGTCATCAAACAAGAATTGCCCCGCTCTGATATTTGTTCATAACTGGAAACAGTAGTGAATTTAGGAATATTTTTTTTTTGTTATCATTTTACCTTTTACTATTTGTTAACTTCATTATTGATAGGAGTTCACTGTGATGAATTTACTTAAGTTGCTACATCGATGGGTGTCTACACAGGACATTCAAGAAGCCAGTGCTATCAGAACTCAACCTGATTGGTCAGTTTAATAGACGAACCAGACACTAAGCTGGTTCAGTTCCCATGAAAAATTGTTTACTTTGTCCACCCGGTGTGAATTCGATGAATTTAACAGAACCAATAACCTGTTTGACACAATTTAATTGTTTTTTTTTTTAATCTGGTCAATCTGGTTGTGTAAAAGTAGAAGGATTTGGTGGGAAATAAAGGTTTTCAAATTTGTGACGATGACCGCACCTTCCTCTCCCTCTTCTATCAAATGAAAATGAAAGAATTGTTCTATTTTGAAAAAGGGATGAGAAAATTCTTCGATTATCAGACAGGACGTAGAGAAATAGAGATCTGTGCTTGAGAATTCATTTCGAAGTTGAGAGGTTGTAGATTTTGTTGTTGGAAGAAAACATGATGTTTGTTGACTCATTCCTTGATTCAAGAGATGGCACTGATAGTGGCTGTTGCTCCTCTGTTTATACTGAATTTGATCCCTGAAGGTATTTATCACAAACAGAGAAGATGTAAAAAGGAAGATGGGATTGGACGAGGTGGTGATGGCCTCACCAATGGCAGGGGTGCTAACGCTGCATTTGTTAGCATAAGCGTGTCCCACCACCGCTAGGTCATTAGCCATCAGTCAGACCAGTCGACCTGAGACGTGGGACCTCCTCTGATTTAAAGTCCGGTCGGCTCGATTATGATAGCATGGCATGAAACTAAAGAGCTCTATCGGCGGAAGAGCATTTCGTGAAGTTGACTAACAAACACAGCTACCATTTTTGCCAGTTCGAACCATGTCCTACTTGAAAGAAGCCTTTCACCAATAACAGGAGAGAATAAGCATCCACTGTATTCGAACAATTTTCTTAATCCTCTAAAATTGCGATGTAACATGAGAGATTACTCTTGTCCTAAAAGCATTTTACAATCCCAAAATATAGCATCAGCAAAGATCCTTTCCTAGAAGAAACTTGGGTAAAACAGCGATGAACAATTTAAACTTGTACTTGATCTCTAATCCACTTAGTAGCCACCCATTTCTCCCCTTTGATTACATGACAGCTTGCATGAAGAGATGCCTGCCAAAAAAAAACAATATAATTCATCACTGCCGCATGAACCAATATGGAAAACTACAATTCTAAGCAATTATCCTGAAGTGATTTCTAATCTTAGCAATGTTCATCAACTAAGGTCTTCCCTTTTAACATGTTCCTTTCGGGTATGTCTGGCTAGAAAAGTTAACGTGCACAGAACTTAGAAAACTCCGATGCTCTGCTCAGAATATTGTGGAGGGAGATTTTAAGCCTAAATGAAAAGTTGATAGAGATGAGAATGAGTGAGAGGGAACAGTTACCGGGTCAATTGTATTGTTAGGGAATATTGAGTAGAACAGAATTGCATCCCCTTGATGTGGTTTTACCCTTAAACCGTTGCATTTCTGGGCATCATATCCTTCAAAGTTTTCATCATTCTGCACACAAAAAGAGAGTCAGGAGGATGACTGCTTATATTTCTATGAAAAAGAAGTATATGTCATGTCTAAATATGTCTTGAAGCCATGAAGATAAACCGAATCATTTGTCCAGAAAGGAAAACATAAAAAGGGAAGGGAGGTGTCCAAGTAAGTCTTGTTACCTCAATCGGAAATGTGGTCTCCCCGCCTTCTTCAAAATTAGATAGATACAGCAAGAATGTGGCCACCTGAATAAAAAAAAGTCAAGAAAAGGGATGTGTTGGAATAATATAATAAAGTATTTATTCTAATCATAAAGTACGAGATTTACTGTACCCTTTGGCTCGTTTGAGGCCCGTATTCTGCAGGATTGAACGCATCGTAATGAGCATCATACTTTTGGCCAATCTCATAGCGCAGGACATTGAAAGCCTGAAACAGGGTGCGGTGCCATCCTTAGAAAATCTTACAATTTCTATGGAGAGCATCATATTTTGGCCAGCTTCAAAAGTTTTCGCTCTCATGATTGCCTAATATTTTCTACTGAATTAAAAGAAGAGCAGAATAATGATATTGTTGGAAATTGGTTTAAATACGGTTAATGGACACATTTTGATGCCAAATTTAAAAGTAAAGATTTAGGGGTAAGATATTGTTAAAAATTATTCTTCATAGTAAGTACTTTAACCTGTCTAAAATCAATTATATATAAATAATAAATTAATTTTAAAAATACTTTATGGAAAATTTTCAAACTCAAAAATCTTGTATTTCACATTAAAATATTACAAGGCTTTTAAATTATTTATATAATGATGTACTAAGAAGATAAAATTAGAATTGTATGATACCAAAGCTTCTAGAGGAAAAGGATCTTATAATATATAGGCTTCAGACTTAAACCACACATATGCGCTAGGCTCATGCTTGAGTTTGTGTTAATTGTTAGATAATATTATTAGTGTATATATCTTATAGCTAATCGGTTGGTTACACATGACATTACCTTTGTTCATGTAAATATATTTAATTTATTAATAAAGACTTATTTATCTTTAAAATTCATCAAATATTTTATTAATAAATCTAATATTTTATTAATGAATCTAGAGTAAAGGCAAAGTCATTGAGATAAAAATGCTTTGCAAAGAAAATTATAAAGTTGTTATAATTATAGAATTCCTTTCGCATCGAAACACTGTTTCTAAATGTTCGTGGTCAATGCTCTATTAAGATTAGATATTAATTAGAGCTGTTGAGACTAATATATATTATATTCTTTTGTTTATGAAAGGAAGCGATTATTCTCATAAACTGATGTATGAGCGATACTTAGAACTAATATGTAGGTTTTTGTAAAATGATATGTTCACTGAATTGAACCACATGAAAATTCCACATGGAGATATTATTTATGTCTATGAAAAGACTTACATGACAGTTGTATAAGAGATCCTTATATTTTAGATCATTAAGTTATCTTATATAGGGAATGTTATATTTTAATCGTGCTATACGTTGTTCTAATCAAGGGTAACAAATTGATAAATATTTGATATGACATAAATTATATGAATCTATTTAAGAAATCAAGAGAGAATTCATCACCTTATGTGAATTAGAGAAAATGTCTCATATGTTCTTAAATAATATTGATTGTAAATCCTTGCGTAAGGTGAAATGAGATTTGAAAAGAATTTCAAATCTTATTCAAACAATCAATAACTATGGTGTTAAGAACAAACATGATTTGATAGAGTTTACACACTCTATGCTATGATATTTAAATCGAAACATTGTTGATAAAAAAATAATAATTACACTAAGAAACTAGTCACTGAAAAGTTGAGTCAAATCACTTATGACTTTCCTAATATTTAGAAGATCATGACAGGTTGTTAGACATTGTACTTGGTCTTCAAATATAAATCAATCAATTATTGAATTGATAATAAATTAATTTATTTAATCCTATTTTATTTAAAATTGTGATTTATATTTAGACAAACTTATTAGAGAACCTAATGAGTCACACACACAAAAACTATTGGTCAGAAATTAAAATAGGATGATTAATCAAGTGTGACTTGATTGTAAATAAGTTTTAGAAATTGAGGATTAAAGTATAATTTATACAGGGAATTACAATTCTAAACCTAGAAAAATCAAGTAGGGACTTATTTGAATAAATTTCTAAAATTATCCTTAAATAATATATGTGATATTATTCGGGAGACAAATTGATATTTTACTATTTATAGGCTTTTTAGTTTTTATTATAAATAGAAAGCTATGTCTCTTATTTTATAGGAGTAGAGTACAATACAAAAATACCTAAAACATAAAAGAAAATAGCTAGCACTCAAAAGTGTAGCAATCTCACTCTCCTAAAAGGGTTCAAGAGATTTCTCAATGGTGGTTTGTATGGATTACCGTTAAAGGCAAAACACTTGGATGACTTGTGGTTTGCAACAATTGAGTCTTGAAATAATTATTCAACGTTGAAAGGAACATTTGATTTTTAAGTAATCTTTGTATAAACCCTGAATAACCTTAAATCTATCTAACATGATTCTTGAAACTCTTGAAAAATTCTTAAATTTACAGTTTTCGCTACGTATATATCTTTCAAGAAACCCAACAATATTTTGGTCTAATTTCTTTTTTCTGGCTAGTCCATTAACAATACCTATCCAGATTTATTGAATGTCTATTTAATACCTGAACATTTTTTTTAAAACATCATGTATTTAATTGATTTAAAACCATAATAATTAATATAAAATGTTAGTATTTATTTTTTAAAAAACATTATGCAAAAACATTTTATACTCGGGTCTCGTATAAATAAGAGTAAAGGAAATTTGTTTGAGGCAAGGAAAAAATAGTGAGAATATCCTTTACTACCTACTATTTTCTTCTATTTCTTGCCCTTTCCCCCCATCTATTATCTATTTCTTCTAGCCTTTAGGTTCTTATGTCGTAGAAAGAAAATTGAGTTTGTTTTCAAAGTTCTTTACTTAATCGGTAGAGCAACCTTTCAAGATAGTATTGTTAAAATTCTAGAAGGTTGCTTACATAGAGATTGTTTGAGCCAAGTGATAAGCGATTTAGTCTTAAGGACAAAGGGTATAATCTTTGATAACAATGCTTTCTATTCCTTCTATTCGTTTATAAATTCATCAACAAGTACACTAAATACATTATTCTAATTTTTAGTACTTACTTTATTCCTATAAATAATTGTACGAAGTTCATTTGTTTTATACTTATTATAATTCTATGATAGTTTAATTGATATATCTATTTTCAATCTATTATGCTTAAATTATTTAAACACCAAACAATTAATTTTTCCTATACTACCTTAAAGCTAAATTCCTTATATTAATTGTATAGTTTCTTCAAAATGTTGCTATGATAGGCATTGTTTCAGCACAAAAGATGATGGTCCACCATCATCTTTTGTGATGCGAGAAATCTAAAATTTTTAATGGTTTAAATTTTAATAGGTTGTTTGAAACCCTGAAAATTAAATTCAATTTAGAGAGTTAAATCAATTTCTATATTTGAAACCCTTTCGAAGGTATTGATTTAAATTTCAAATGAAATTCAATTCATAAAAATAACCATATTTAAATTAGAAAGGAAACCCTCTGATTTGCTCAAGGAATTCAATTCCAATTGACATTGAAAATTATGTCTCTTCTTTCACCACTCTCTTCCCCATCTCTTTTTCTTTAACAAAAAAACCCTTTGGCACAAGAATACATGAAGTGGGAAAGTGCTAGCAAGACTGTCTTTCAATAGGTTAATGGTCCCCTCTAACTTCACCAATAAAAGCTTGTGGCCATGACCATATATATATGATCGAGATTTATAGCTTTGTTGAGTTGTTTTATAATTCAATAAATTAAAGTTTTATTTTCTTTTATTCCCAACCAATTAAACATGTTTACTATCATAGATAATTTGCTGGTTCTGAAGATGATTTATGATTTGGAGAGCCTTAATAAAAAGTTATAATTCCTATGAGATGAGGCACAATCACTAAAGACCAAGAAGTCTTGAAATTCAAGTTGTATTTTTATAAGGGTAAACATTTATGGTCATGGCATAGTGATATTTTTTTAGTTTAGGGGATCATAACATATTCTAGTGTTATGGACTTTTTAAGTATATGCTCATGCAATCTTAGTTACCAAAAGAATTTGTAGCATACAATAAAATAGTGATTCAAGTAAATTGATGGTGTATCAATTCAACAAGAGCTCTTGATGAGTTTGGATATGGAATTGCAAAGAAATTGCTTAAGACCAACTTCAACAGTTTCTTTTGTCCATAAATATAAGATTGTTATTTTGAGTGTTTTTACATCGTATTAGAACCATCAAAACAAGAAATTAATTTTAGATATCATTTGAAGTATACTAAGAGCCAAACAGTAATGGGATTAGAAATTGCATTACTAACATTGAAAGAACTGAGAAAAAACAAAGAATTAACTAAAGTTAACAAGTTAAATGTTATGATTTTATCATAGACGTTTGTTTGGTCTACTATTGGATTTAACATTACTTTAATTTTTTGTTAGAACTTTGAACAACCTAGTAAAAATGATTTGGAGAAATGTTTTGTATCTGAAACTTAACATTTGAGACTATTAATTTAAGCACCAATATTTAACTAAAAGAAATGTTTTTTTTTTTGTAACAAAAA
>Ga0307511_10007721_pt1 | contig 10811 bp, 10 predicted proteins | sample 13_EM_MG_FD_200266 | JGI IMG/M metagenome (GOLD analysis project Ga0307511, IMG submission 200266) | Populus trichocarpa ectomycorrhiza microbial communities from riparian zone in the Pacific Northwest, United States - 13_EM | ecosystem: Host-associated > Plants > Roots > Unclassified | place... | reverse complement strand
TTTACTGTAAAATACTGACCGGGTGCACTGGACAGCAGTCCCGGTCAAAACCCGTAGAAACTGGTGAGATCCCATTTTTGACTGAAAAATCCGCCGATCAACTGATCGAGCTTTTCCTGATGTAGGATGTTATCAACGTAAACGACCGTTTAACGTTTAACTCGCGCCGCAATTTGTGCTACCGTTGACGGTGAGAGTATACCATCATCTGTTCAGTTCGGCTGTGGATCCGTGGCGGGCTCCAATACTAGCTTCGAACCTTCGGACAGTACTGAGAACGACTTCCTCCAGACTGGTACCAGCAGCCTCGACATCTTCATCTCACGACTAACCGTTCTCAATTTACCAGTGGCAAATGCATCCGGCTTCCCAACCGAACTCAAGCTTTTCACAATCGCTATGTCTCCATACCTTCCCCGTTGACCCCTCGACCAAATATACAACCATCTTCCCAGTGAGGACCTCACTAATACGATGGAGGATAGGAGAGTCGCCACTGAGGGTGTGAAGGATCTGGTCGAGTCGAAGGTTGTGGAGGCGAGGGCCGGAAAGTCTGGTGGGGTATCTGGTTTTGCTCAGTGAGGAGATTTCGTGTTGAATATTGATGTTGGCGCTGACTACTGTCAGGTGTCTGGACAACGGTCTTGTCAGCAGGTTGTTCGATGAGGCGAGCTCTTTTATTCCTTTTCGCGAGGCGGGCCGCGGACACGCTAAACGTTCCAAACTGCACAACCCCAATTCTGTTGAACAGAGACGCTCCAAGCCCGTCAAGCCGCATCATTCGAAATCGTCTCTTCTGTTCTAAAAATCGTGATACAGCTAGATACAGAGTCATGACCTCGCCGTGCTCCATTACCAAAGATTCAAAATGTGGCGACCTTCTAACACATGGCCCACCCCAAACGAGACCTCTGTGCCAGAGAGGGGAGCTTCAAGCCGCTAGACGAGCCAACTGTTCCGAACGTGACCTCGTATCCCCAGCGCGTAGCAGCATATCTTGATGTCCACGATTTCGAGTCCAGGGAGATGATCGGTGTGCATGAATATGCACTGTGGAAGAAAAATAGGTAAAAGATTCGGGGGTTTTTGGTAAAGGTTGGATTTCTTGGGACTTATTGGATAAATCTTTACCAACGCAGTAAACGTCTACTCCCTATACCTGTACGAAAATAGGTTAAGTAGTTGGGGTCTGAACGAACTTATCCAACAGCTGGATAAGTTCTCATAACTATTAGGAAACAAAACTTTCCAGAAACCCCCGGATACTTCACCTATTTTACCTGCACAGTGATGGTTGAACCGGGTACGCAGAGGTGCGTGGGTGACTGGCGGTAGACAAGCTAGCATCGAGTGTTGTGAACATATCCCCCAAACCGTCCCTGCCCTCGTCCCCCAGTGTTGAGGAGCAAGGTTATTGGAGGAGGGTCAGTTATGTCACAACGCCTTCCACCATGCAACGAGGACCTCCCTCTCTGTTCGTGTAACCAACGTAGGGCCATTGATCCTACTGACAGGGTCGCGTCTTCTTTGACCATATCAAAGAAACGGAGGGAAGAATTACTGTGCCCTTGGCTGTCCGTTCACCGGCCGTACCAGGTTCCGTAAAGAGGAGATAAGTTGCAGAACATCGTGTGCTCTGGCTGGCGAGGCTTTCGATCTGAAGGGACGTGAATCCCCACGTTTGGACAGATCGGAATTGGGCGAACTCACCTCAATTTCCAGGGAGATGACCGAGGACGATACAGGGGGGGAGATGGATTTCTTATCTCCCGGCGCATTCCAGCCGAGTCTCTCGTTCAACGCCTGAAGCAGTTCAAAGATGGAGAAGTTGAGGGCAGCCTTCAAAGACATGGTGATGACCGTTGTGGCTGGTAACGCATAGCGTGACTCCTCACGATTAGGACTTTAAAATACACTTCTTTTTCGTTCCCGAATCATCGTAAGAGAGCCTTGAATGGTCGCTTATTTTCCCTCTGTCCGCACTCACCATCAGACGTGGTTCGGCGAAAGGGTATACTGACCAAAATACGGTCCTGCGATGTTTGAATAATTCCCCTACTATAGCACAAGCGATTGCAACTTCCCAAAGTCCAACGTTCCCAAACCAGTGACCTGCGCCCCACACGTCTGCATCAGCACATATAACACTTCTGGCAAGAGATCTAGACGACCGGGCAAACGCTCACCGGATCCCAGCCAGCAGTCGCGGTGAATCCGTCGGTCCCACAACCAGGATTGCTCCCACCCTAGAACCGGGTGAATCTTGCTTTAGCACAAGGTTCGACGTCTCTCACTTCGAGGGGGGGAAAGCACATACGACGATATCAACCAAGCCAGCAACGCCCTTGGAATACAGGAATGGGTTGAGGAAACCGAGAGGAGGTCTGCCGTGAGAGATCCTGTAGTCATTTAAGAGCGAAACCAATCCGGCGACAGCCTGAGGTAGAATTTTTTTTTAAAAGTCAGCAATACCCATCGAACGGAGATATCTAATAGGTGCCGCACCGGAGAGCTGGCGCTGGTTCCACCGATGGGAACTGTCTTACCACCGACGACCACTTGGAACCAATCACCACGAGCTGCAACATCCGGGAATCCGCGGCCATTAGCACTATATGCGAGCAATAATCAACCAATATTCGGAGGCGATTCGCAGAGGCCGCACTTATAGAGCCCGTTATAAGTCCCGTTTAACTTCTTGATGTAAGCGCTGACGGCTCCGGTCTGGTAAGAAGGCTGGGAGAAGTATCTCGAGAATCCTCCTCCAGAAAACGCGATAGCCTTCTCGGGATTCACACCGGTCGTTCCTCCGACAGAAGTAACGAAAGGGCCTGAGACACACATCAACCTCCAACCGACACACAACGCATACGAGTAGGGGAAGGACTTACAAGAAGCAGGGAACGTTGGTTGAAATATCTTCTGTTTTTTGCCATCGTTCGTCAAGCAATCCGCACCCCCAACACCCCAATCGCCGCTAGAAAACACCACACTACTTCCACGAACACCAAGCTGGGCGAACATGTGACAGACGGTGGTGGCATAATCCTGCGGAACGGTCTGCTCGTGCTCTCCGTAAGAGGTTGTGAGGGTCTGGGGAACCGTCAATTCACTGGAGATGGCTTTGAGCCAGTCAAGGTACGGCTCGTTGTCGTTGTCTGTTGGATGTCAGGTTGGGGCTCTGCTAAGAGAATGGGCAAATTGGAAGGGCCTCGAACGTACTTGGAGTGAAACTGTCTGGGATGTAGGGCGGGGATCCACCGGTGCTAAACGAGGAGGTCACCCAGAGAAACCACGACTCTGGTGGACTCCACGTACTTATAGTAAATGTTGGGAGTTGGCCAAGTCAGACCAACGGTGTATTGAATGTCCAGATTGGCCTGCATCGAAGTTGATGTGTTCAGGTAGTTTCAAGAGGAAGGGTTGCAGCAGTACCTCATCTCCGGGTTTAGTCTGATCGTCCCCTCCACCGTTGATTTTCACGGTCGTGAAATTGAATCCGGCCGCTTCTGGACGATACGCCTTCAGGAAGGTCTACGCAAGAAAACAGATATATGGGTATTAAGCATAACGAACCAAACGACACTGAAACACGCACCTGTAGATCCGCATAGTTCGCAAACTGGTCCAAATACCCCGAGACTCCGAGCACGTTCTTATTTGCAGCGGCCGGCACGTACCCAGTCGCGTTATACAACGAGAGCAAACACGCCGGTGTGATTTCTGACACGCAACTAGTAGGAGCCCCAGCGTCAGGAGACTTGGGTGCCGGGACCCGGTCATTGAAAGGTCCCCTGAAGATCTGGGACTTCATGGCCCGCATAGTGCCGAAGTATGTGGTGGGTGTGATGACGGAAAAGTGCTCGTGCAAGATGTCGGGAAGGCTGTAGCTGGTCGTGCGGACGACAGTCTCGCCGGTGTCGACGTGCTTATACACTCTGTATTTGGCATTGAGCATATCTTCGACCTTGGCGATTGGGATGGTGACGGTCACCCAATCGCCAGCGTCCGTACGCGAGAGGGAGGAAAGGGGATCGATGTCGTGGTAAGCCAGCCAAGCTTCAAGGGATTCGACAGTCGCGGAACTTGGAGCGATGAGCTCGTCAACCTCCCCTTTCGAAAGGTGGGCCCCGTATCTGCGCATTTCTGGCGCGTCAGGGACATCGGACAGGAGAAACGAACACAAGCGCGCACCTGTGATGCTCCGGGTCGCTGACTTCAAACAAGTGCTCAAGGAGCTCACCGAATCGCTCCTTCTTCAGCCCAATGTTCACCTTCAGCGGGTAGTCCACGGGGGGTTGCCCAATTTCAACCCAGCCTCCGGGAACGTCGATCCATTGATGCTTCACCTTGAGCTCCTCCCAACGCTTGTCGAGCTTGTAAGGCTTCGAGACGACAGACTGGAAGACACCGAACAAGGCAACAGTCCACAATAAACTCGCCATCGTCGGAAGGGAGGGACCTGCGATAGAGGCACGCTCCCTGAGGCTTTCTCGACCGTTGCTTTATACACCAAACCAGCTGCACCATATGGCGGTAACACTTCGCGGCCATGTGTCAACCTTGACGGGGAGTGATGGAATAGATACCAGACCACGCGCCCTTGGACTGAGACTAGGCATCCCGGGCGTGTACTTGTAAGGGGGGAAAAGGTACACCAGCGGATATCATACCCGGCGAAGACGATCAAAGCGTAACGAACAAGACGGGGATTATGGGGATCGGTGCTGGCGGGCAACGGTAAAATTACGTTATCCAGCGCTGACGCCACATGGCGGGCATCCGGAAAATTGGGATTTGGTTATAGATCAGCCGAATCCGCCAAGATCGATTACAAACCACCGAAAGGGTTGCGAGGACCGGGTGGTTCGGGCAAGCAGTAACGGATAAAATACTTGCCAGAGACCCAGGGAGTTCGGATGGGCGTGTACTGGATATCATTAGTAAGTATGTTAAATGGCTTATCCGAGTGTAAACCTAACTGATTTCGTAGGATTCGGAATCCTGAAATCCTCGTCATATCCCCGTCTAAATCTCCTCAGCCGTAAATGGACTTGCGGGATTCGGCACATCCTCACACAGAAGCAAATACTAGAAAAGGCACCTTGGCTGTCATCAGGTAGGGAAGGACTACGCGTGGGAACTTCGTTGAGGGCAGGCAGAGAGAGAGGGTCAAGTGCTGGGGGAAAGGACCGGAGGTTGCTTGAGGAAGGGGATCCAAGATGGCTTGTTTAAGACAGTAGGCGCGGCTGGGTGGTCACACATCAGATAGAGATGTTAACATTTCTATGAGGCCGTTTGAGAGCGTCGTGGAGAAAGGGGGCCGGGAGTGCAAGAGGTCGAAGAATCACGCTCGGAAGGGTCGAGGATGTCGATGAGTCCATATTACATCGAGCGGCGAGCCGGACTCCACCCTTCTTATTTTAATTCACAACTTCGCACGAGGCCGGTTTCTCGTCGCCACGCTAAGTTTCGACGATTGCGGCCACATCCAAACAACTGAAGGGGCAAGGCGGAACCATCTCCTCATTAAATGTAGCCATCGAGGCTCTGAGTGCCGCCTTTTGTCCAAACTCATCATACGCGATGGCCGCTACCACCAACGATGTGCTCCGTACATTGGGCGACCGTTGAAGATTCCTGCGGGCCCTTGACATCATCGCAACGGGCTGGTTTATCTCTCGCACAACGCGTTCCCGGGCCCGAATGTCCTCAACTGTGTTTCTCTTTCGGAACCACTGTATCAACTCGGCGTCGACGTGATCTGATGGCCTTCTCATCGACGATTCAAAGCTCCGATCGATTCCCGCTGCACTCTATCTGATCCGAGTTCCAGAGTTCTGCTGGGGAAGATCCGATCCACCGCCGCGATGCACGGAGGGACTCGTTGTGGTTCAGAGTCGACTCGTACTCTCTAGGTCCGCCCCGTCCGCCCGCTTCGTTCGGTCACTTACCAGCCAGCCTTCCAACAGGTAATGCGCTTCAAAACAACCAAAACGACACGACCTACAGCAGCAAGAACAGTTTGGTGGGGTTACGCTTCTCAACGGTCTGGCGCTTTCTGTCTATCCGAACCGTCTCCTGGAGTGAAACTGACGCGTATGTTTGTAGGAAGATCGCCTGGCCGCCGAGCGACGGAATCCAAGCCTTTGTGTCCTATCTACCACATCTCTAGATGCGATTTCGCAAGCCAGATCGGTCAAAGGGAGTTCACCCGGTCGGTTGGCAGTTAATAGATCCTGTAGGTGGGTGGGGACTACCCTCAGGGAAGCCGGGACCGAAGTTCCATTGTCCATCCTCTTCGAACGTGTCTGTCCCGTTTCCCCATTTCTCTACATCTCGACGACATCCTGAATCCACCGTAGGCACGCCCCAACAGGAAATCCTGATTGGGATTGCCGGCTCCTAGGGCGCAAACGACTGGTTAACATGCCGCCGCCGGTACCGTCGTTGAAGGTGAGAGTAGATTGTCATCTGTTCGGCTGGGTTGTGGATTCGCAGCGGGTTTCGATAGTAGCTTCGAACCCACGGGCAAGGCTGGGAACAACTTCTCCGGCCTCGCAATATCCTCTGCACCAGCATCCCCGACGTCTTACTTCATCCCACGACTGACCGTTCTCAATTCACCAGTGGCAAATGTATCCGGCTTCCCAGTTGAACTCAAGATTCTCACAATATCGCCATGCCTCCACGCCTTCCCCGCCAGTTTCCCGACCCGATGTACGGCTTCCCCCTGGTGAGGGCCTCGCCCGTGCGAGGAACAGGAAAGTCGTCATCAAAGCCGCATAGAATTTGGTCAAGCCGAAGACACCGAAGCCTAGGGACTGAAGGCCCGGTGGTGGTTTTGAGATCTTTCTCTGTGAGGAGATTCTCTGTTGGGTGTCGGAGTTGGCACAGATCGTTGTTGGGGTCGGGTCAGATAGTCCCTCGGTGAAACAAACAGATTGAAGGACGTTGCGCTCGTGACTCGGATGAGGCAAGTTCTTTTATTCCTTTCTCGCAAAGGGGACCTAGACACGCTAAACGTTCCACATTACAGAACCCCGATTACGGTCGAACGGAGCCGCTCCCAACCCGTCAAACCCTGGAAGTATCATCGGGTAATGCGAACCCTCCGGAGTCGCGCCCTATCTTCTAAAGGTTGTGCCGCAGCTGGGTGGGGGGTCGTGGTGTCGTCGCACTCCGTTGCGGGGGGCCGGGAGGGTTCGAAATGGATGTGTCATGGTGGAAGGCGCAGTGATCTTCTAACAGGACGGCCACTCCGAACGGGTCCTCTGTCATGGAGGGGGTCGGGATCTTCGGGGGTCTCGTGAAAGTTAGGCGAGTCTACCGCTCCGAACGTGACGTCGTATCCCCCAGCGCGTAGTGGCATATCTTGGTGTCCACGAGTTCGCGTCTAGCGAGATGATTGGTTTGTGTGAATGCGGTTGGACCGGACACTGAGATGCGTAGATGACTGGTGGTAGACAGGTTAGCATCGACATCCGTAGAACTCCCTCTGATCTTCGGCTCTCAGTGTCAAGGAGTAAATGTTATCGGAGGAGGGTCAATCGTGTCGCAACGCCTTCCACCATTCATGCGACGAGGTGGGGCCGTAAGCTGGGTGACGATCAAATGAACGGGACGTGTGCGCGTGTGCGACCGAGCGGCTGTGTGTCCGGATGGTGCATGGAAACCGCCTAAACAACCTTTGCCTAAGGTTCTGGCTATGTCACAATAACATGGCAGGTACGACTCACGGGCCATAAGATCGAATGGATCTCCCTCCCTGCTCGTGTAACCAGCGTAGGACCTGTCACCTGGCTGACTGGGGTCGCGTCTTCGTTGACCCCATCAGAGAAACAGGGGACGATTTCTGTGTTCTTGGTTGTCCCCAACGCACAGCTCGAAGATAGAGAAACCACGTTAGACAACATTGCGGAGGAACTGTGGAACGAGGTGAGGCATTCTAGGGTAGTCCCGAGTCTATGAATTGAATCGCGTCGGGTATCGATATACGGCGGACGGCATCGAAAATAGTGGGGATCCTGTATAGACGCCATGGCGTCGTCGTCTTCGCCGTTGAAGAAGGCCGGGGACCGATTCCATGAGCACATCGGTCGCCAGTCTCCAGTAGGCTCACGGGGCCACTGGCCGTTTCTCGCCCGGTCGGCTGTCCACACTATCGCCAAACCGCCGTGAGCGTCGATTGCTCTTGAACTCACGCAGGTGATTCACTCAGGCAGTTGCGTTGTTAGACAAACGCGACCGTCTGGAGCGCAAACATCGCGATTGGTTCGAGGTGGGTCACGGTGGTTATGTGGTCTGGAAGAGAAAGTGAGAAAACCGATGGAACCAAGGCGACCGCGATACATCACCTCGAGGTGGGTGGAAGTGCGGCAACGCCATGACCAACGACGGTGATTTTTCATGACCAACCGCGAACGATTTCGTACGAGTCCAGACGGCTGTTCCTGCAGAGTAGAGCCGAGTTTGACGCCGGACAGAAGGCGGTGCAAACAAACGCCTCGCGTGTGTGTGTGGCCTCGCCACATCTATCTCTTCCAAAACCTCCTTCCTATCTTAAGATCGCGTCCTCCAACAAGAAAGAAATTCATGTCCACCTCCTTCCAGGGGGGTTCGAGCTCGGGTGGGCACATCGGATTGCACCCTGGCCTCGCACAATCGGTGAGCGAGAGGACTCCAGGCAGCGCACGATCCACCGTTGACGCGAACATATCGAACAGATACCGCAAGAACAATTGATATCCAATCAAATCAGGAACCTGACCGTAAGTCTACCCCCTGATATCTTCGACCTCGAGACTGATAAGGTACTCTGTGACAAGTCGTCCTTTGACACGTTGTTGAGGCTGCAGGAGGGGTGATCTATCTCCAGTGAAATTTTCCACCTGACTGACCGCCCAGTAGAGGTCGCCTGTGACCAAAGAAAAGATCGCCGCCGTTTTGGAGCGGTTGCATAGACTTGGTTTAGGAGAGAACGATAGGGATGTGGCTGATAAGCGGGAGTCGAAGCGACGTGGTGTCTTGCTCTCGTCAGTCATCCCTCCACCTCGGAACTCAATCTTATCCTGATTCATTCCAGCGCCCTCAACCGGATCGAAAGCAAGCTAAGAGAGGTTTCGGACCGCATTGGAAACGTGGGCCTCACGGCAGACGAGGAGGATATACGGATCGTGTCCGAACTCGTGGAGGAGATTCGAGACGCTGTCATCGATTATCAGGTCAGTGCTTGCGATGAACATGGTTTCTATGGGCCCCTCATCAATGTAATTGGTCTAGACTGCGCACCAGCAAGCAATGTATGATCAGAACCTCAAACTTATTGTGAGTCACACAAGTAAATGCATATGACCATGCCTGACAGCCCAACAGGATCGAGGTTAGGCTCCACTTGAATAGATACTGATATGTACTAACTTGTTTTGAAGCTGACATATTGGTACTCAATGGTTATCATCGTGCGCATGGAGCAGGATACCAACATGGGAATCGGAATGGCTGTCTCAGGGGAACCAGAAAGTGTGTGTTGGAGGAGATTGAGCACTGGACCAAGGACCTGGATGCCCCTCCAATTTTCTGGCTCAATGGACTTGCTGGGACAGGGAAATCCACCATTGCACAAACTGTCTCAGAGATGGGGTTTGCTGATGGCCACCTGGGAGCATCATTCTTCTGCTCAAGGGGTTTTGAGGATCGCAGTGATCTCCACTGCATCTTTCCCACATTGGCATTCCAGCTTGCTCAAAAGTACCCAGACTTCCGATCCTCACTCATCCCACTACTCCAATCTGATCCTGATGCTGTGCATGAGTCACTCCAGAACCAGATGCAAAAGTTTCTTGTTGATCCACTCTCTTCCACAAACATTTCAACCATCATTGTGATTGATGCCCTTGATGAGTGTGTGGACAAGGACCCAGAATCTGCCATCCTCCTTGTCCTTGGACAGTTGGTTTCAGAGATTCCTGGGATCAAGTTCTTCATCACCAGCCGACCAGAAAGACACATTATGTCTGGATTCCATGGCCCATTGTTGAGGAGTGTAACAAACACCTTTATCCTTCATCATGTTGAACCCTCCACTATAAATGAAGACATCAGGTGCTTCTTCAAACACAAGTTATCCATACTTGCACACCAGCATGGTGGGATGGATGGTTGGCCAACAGACAAAGAGCTTAACCTGCTCTGTCAGAGGGCAGCTGGACTCTTTGTCTATGCTGTTGCAACACTCAATTTCCTTGATCACCATCTTCAGGATCCCTCAGATCAGCTTGATATGATCATGGCATTCCCAGACAGCACAGCTCATGAGGGGGACACAGAATTGGAGGTGTACACCAGTCTTGACTCCCTCTATGGGTCAATTTTCCAGAGGTCCTTTTGCAAAAACAAGGCCAAAGATGATGTTATGGTCCGCTCTATCCTCAGTGCTGTTGTCCTAGTTGCAAATCCCCTCCCAGTGTCTGCAATACCACATTGACAGGGTTTCGCCACAGCCAAATCCAGCGTGTCCTTGAGTTGATACAATCACTGCTTATTCTACCTGGGGATTCAAACCACACTGTCCATGTCACGATTTTCACCTTTACACTCATTTTCTTCTAAGTTCGAAGCGCCCAAACCACTCATTTTCTTCTAAGTTCGAAGCGCCCAAACACTCGTTCAAATCATGACATGGCGTTATCTTATCTTATCTTATCTTTTCTTATCTTATCTTTTCACACTTCAAAGTCACACCATCAAGATGAGGAAAGCAGATAGTATTGGAATACCGAAAGAGAACTATCTACTCAGAAGAACCAGCC
>Ga0307511_10007719_pt1 | contig 10813 bp, 11 predicted proteins | sample 13_EM_MG_FD_200266 | JGI IMG/M metagenome (GOLD analysis project Ga0307511, IMG submission 200266) | Populus trichocarpa ectomycorrhiza microbial communities from riparian zone in the Pacific Northwest, United States - 13_EM | ecosystem: Host-associated > Plants > Roots > Unclassified | place... | reverse complement strand
CTAGAAATAGGAGGTTCTAGAAGGAGGTTTGTTTATATAAGAATGGCAATTAGTATTATAGTATTTGAAGTTTAAACACAGAGCCTCGTTATAGTATAAGTATCTAGGATATATTAGTGGGGGGGTACTACTACCCCTTAGTAGGTTCTGGAGCGCGGGGGAGGGGGGGTTAAGGAAAGGGATTCTCTTCAAATACAATATCTCTATCAATTAAGTCAAAAAGGTAGCGCCCAATATCTTAAGAGGATGTATGCATGCATTAAGCTGCCATATGGAAAATCTAGTGAAAACTGGCAGGTCATCCTACAGGGTCCGCTCCAGAAAAGAGTAAATCTTAGACCTGCTGTGCCCACGGAGATTCAGGTCAAGCATTCGATAGCCCATCAGATAGCTTCTAAAAGCCTATGCGCAGAAGGAACCCTTAGTATGTTAATCTGATAAATATTGAGTTGCTATCCTGAGGTGTCTTATGCGAAAGGATACTGTACATCCTAGCATATCTCCAACAAGAATGGCCCAGACTTAGCACAAAAATCGCAAGCATGATATAAGGAAAGTTTTAGGTTATTGGGTGCTCTACTGGAACATTTTTTGATAGGGATATTCCAAGAAATTCTTGCCTACCCCACAGGCAAAACCAACGTACTGTGTTTAAGACTGCAGTCTTATAGGACAATTTCTACAGTATTTCCCCAAAGATTGAGCCCATTCTGCTAAAAACAAGTTGAGTTATGTTTGAACCCATTGTATAGATTTCCCTTTACATTCCGAGCATTCAATAACCTTCACCGGCGCTAAGGGAGTCTCCGGCTTCCCGCACGCCCTACAATAATAATAACTTCATACGGCCTTGTTATATCTTGTCCTCAGATCCACCCAAGTTGCTTGACACTCCATGCATCTCACATTTAGCGTCCCAACCCACTTACATATATCGGGATTTGACACACACTTTGCCAGATAAGACTTAAATGCTTTCATGGATTCTGGCTTTATGGGCTCGTAGGCCTCAGGCGGTAACACGTCACTAGGCCAAGGCCTAGGGGGTTGTGTTGCTGAGCATGCAGACATACACATTTTCTTCACTGCCTTGTTGTCGGTTTGGGATGCTAAGGTGACATTCATGATCATGGGTGTTCAGGGTAACTACTATATGGTACTATAAGTACTCTGGTAAGTACTCCTGCGGTGCACCCCGCGCTCCAACAAAAAAAAAAACTGGCTACCACTAGTTCATATAGTCTCAGGTCATGCAAAAACGCTCTTGCTCTCGCCGATGTGGACCATAGATAAATTATAAGTGCACAGGTGTCACCTAGGGTTCCGAGTGGCTCGTCATATATCCCCGAAGGAATGTGTACTGAGTTCTTTAAAGTAAAACAGTGCTCAGGTGTTACCCTGAACCTCTGCTTCTTTGTTGATTAATGAGCGAATGAACTAACTAATTTGATGAGCATGATAAATTTTCTTGGAAACTCTATATGGCTAGGGTACTGTGGATGGACTGAAATTAGAACCTCCACTACCTTGTTATTTTCGGCTTGGGATGTCACGAGCGTACTCAGTAGCGACCGCGCGAGTGTTCATGGTAACTATAGTTCTATGTCGTAAGTGTTTGCCACATTTCAGCGAAATTCTTAAATTCAGCAATGCTCTAAATCCTGTTGGTAGTTTGGAATTGGATAAAATATATCAGAGGCTACAAACCTAGCTAGTATAAAGTAATATTTCATCGGCTGGATGTGATGGAAGGTTGGGGAGGCATGAATTCATGCTGTTGCTATACAAACTTGTATGGGCAAGGTGCTTGGCAACAACTCTTCCAACTTCTGGATCTTTTACCTACTGCATTTTCCATTTACAGTGCATTTAGAGGGCAGAAGGCTCAAGTATATTAAAGCTTCTGGTGAGCTTGATTCTTGGTATTGAGGGTCTTTAATATTTTCGCATGTTAGCAATAACACAAATTTCCAACGTTAACTATAACCTACGTATTACAAAGTTAACGCTGATATTTATAGGTGGCCTGCGTACATGTGCTGTCTGCGTATATTTATACATACTCGTGGTCAAATTTTCTGTACCTGGATGGATGCAAATTGAGAGGGGAAAGGTTATCAGAGTGTAGGGTAGCTTTCTATTCGAGCCGTCTCAAGTCTAGTTATAAGGCCCACACAACGCTTGGCTATGTACCATAGGAAAGGCTGCCGCCCCCGCGCTGCAACTGCCCGAGGGGGGGCAGCATGCACATCACCTTCGGGTGCCCAAGATACTGACAGCAAAGGGACGAGCTCATCCCTTCACTAGATTCATGGGTCCAACTAGACCGTCCAATATGGAGGAAAGGCGAGGGGAAAGAGGAACCCTGGGACACCGTGGAAGCCTATTTCTATTATCTGTTTAGAGAGCTTTCTGGCCACCAGCCTTAGCGGGTAGGGAGAGAAAGAGAGATAATACTGTGACGAACTCCTTTTGTTTAATTTCCCCTTATATATCAACATACCGCGCGGGGCGGCAGATTGATTTGCCAACCCTTGAATTTATTCGGGCTTCCGGGTACATCCCCCGATGGATGTGCATACGAGTGCTGAGTTCCAAAAAAAAAAGTCTAGTTGTATGTACATGTTCCGCTGCTTCCCACCCACCCCACGCTTCAAACCAGACTACTGCTCACCACTCCATAGCGTGAAGTTATGTGAATGGATGTATATGTAGAGTAAGTACTACTAGTACTTTGTATTTTAGCATAACAGTTTGGACTGAATAGAGTAAAGTGGTCTGGATGTCACATGATGCATCTATATAGAAAACACTCCCCTTCCGGGCGACATAAACTCACCCAGCCGCACCGAGTTTGTGAAACAGAAAATTCCTCTGAAATCCAGCCCTCTCCTCCCTTACCAGTCACCTCATCACTTATTATTAATATCCATTATCCTTCCCATTGTGTTTTCATGGTCCTTGGACACCTTTAGGTTGGCATGATAAAGGAATATCATGTATAGCATGCGAAGGCTTGTACAAGTACCTCACCCTGAGACTAGAACCACTATCAAAAATGTCTATGCACGCACCTACCAACCGTTAATTCTAGCAACTTGGTCTGTTTAGTAGGGCACGTGCTCACTTTTATTCAGGGTAATATTGGTGGAAGCGTTCCTAGAACAATACTGTTGAATAGATTGAACCGCTTTGACTGGATCGAAGACTGTCTGCGAGTGTAATCTCAATGCTTTTGTTCAGTATCAGGTTGAACTTTAAGTATATATGGAGCTTAAGATCACATACGAAGGACCTCCGACAGGCAGTGGAGGGCGTTGTTCTCGGGGTCTAAATAGACTAGCAACTTGAAACACAAAGAAAGCGATCGCCAGCTAAGAAAGCGACCAAATACAAAGTGATGGAGTAGCAAGCCCGATAAGGCTCAACAAGCCCGCCAGGACTTTCAAATCAGTAAACCTAGCGCTAACACTCCTGGGCACATCAATCATGCTCCCTTATGTGGCCTGGTTGGCATGAGTCTTTATGCTGCGTCTTTTTGTACATATCCGAAGGACGACCATGCGATACATATAATTTAGTCTCATGTCGCTATGCGAGAGCACCAAGTAGTCATGTGCACAGCTGACTAAAGCCACTCAACTAAAAGTAGACCTACTTGTGTAATTCATCGATATCCCGGAGCAAGACTACTTAATTCTACTAGAAAAAGCCTTTGCCGAACCTATGAGATTTCTGATAATATATTTCATCCCAGGAAAGGCCATGCGAGCAGCAGGGGACATGACATGGGTTTCTTGCAGGGCATACTGCGGCATAACGGTTGGGAATTTTCTGAGTGCCCCTGTATACGTGGTTTAAGAGTTGACGCTGATGACTTTCTAAAAAAGCTGCACAGTGAATGCTAGACGTCCGAGGATTCTTATGCCGAGGTGAGGGGAAAAGCTTGGGACTTTACCTTGGTGTCTCTGATATGTGGGATGGATTCATCTGATTGGTAGCCGATCTTTAAGAACCCTCAACGCCTAAGCAGATTCTAACTAAGACGAAATTTACAGTCATAGCACAGAGCTTGTGGCCATTGGTACCAATGGATACCATTCAGGGTTATGGCCACTTTTATGCTATTTGAGGATAGTATTATCTTGCCGAGAGCCTTGGGATGTTTCGCAGCTGAAGACGAAAAAGATGGCGATAAAGGTGATTCGCCGGCAGTTATACATCACAGGGCGTGTTGCCGTCTGCCTACCGGCCTAAGCCTCCAGGTCCTTTTACGAGAGTGGGGTTCGCCCTTTTCCCCAATAGGGCCCCATGACTATGACACTATGCTGGTTTCTGCCTTGCGAATTGGATGTTATGTGCAGCTATCACAAACATAGATACGTATGGATGATCAATGAAAATCGCAGCTACGGTACCTTGCTATCGCTGAAACTCAACAGCTTATACCCATATTTTACCTTCCATATACCCTCCATGAGGCTTGTTTTCTGCTGCATAGGAAATCTAGAACTTTCAACTGCAGGCTACGAATTTTGAGCCCGAGGAACTGGTGGATATTTAAGCGATCAGGGAGTCAGGTTTGGTTGGGGACGTCTGCAGTGGCGCCTGCAGCTTGTGCACGGTGATTGGCGGGCGGGATGCATGTCGGTTGGCTCCCTGTCAATTCGCCATCTTCATTCACCCGTGGTACACAACGGTACAGACCCTTCTTACCTTTAGGAACTCTGATCACAACAAGAGTGGAGAAAGCCTGAGTCAAGTTGCCCTCCATCGGAATATGTGTTGGGAATGGCTTGGTATGGCCTTTAATGGGATATATTAAGAGTGAAGAACTCTACATTTTTTTTCCAGGCAGTAGAGAAAAAACGGCAACTTCAAAGGGCGATACTGGGGCAAATTTATAGGCAATATCGGTAACTGGTACCTGGCGGGCAATTTGCTTTTATCCAACAACTCCCCTACATCACGAACCAGGCATTCGGGGCGTCGATCCAGGCACAACTACCAAACCGAAAAGATCATCGCATTCCATCCGCTCCCATAAGCGCCAGCTGAAAGATTGCAATTTCGTATTATTCCAACTTTTGGCTGCCCTATCACCAGTTTATAACGCGCTTGCAGGATCTCATCTGTGCTATATATCCCCTGTAGCTCCCCACCTCCCGTTTCAGAGCTCTTTGGTTACGCGGATTTTTTTTCTTTTGCCTCTCGTTACAGCTCCGTGACTCCGTCATATTTTATTCTCTTATACTTTTTTCATTCCAGGTCACATATATCAAGCCTTGTGTTTCTCCTTTTGCTTGATTCCTCTTGTCCAGTGCACATATTCAGTACCAACCGTTCGCTACGGAGTTATATTCATTCGTTCTTTTCGTTGTAATATAATTTGACGATTTCTTACTGTTCATCTCATCTCTCACATCTTCAATGTCTCAACCACCGAATTCACCATACGAGATGCATACATTACACTCTCCTCCTGTATCGCCACAACAAGAGAGCCAGCAATTCCAATCCATGGATACCACTCCACAGCATCTAGCAGCCGGCTTTCCTCCCCCACCTCAAATTTCCCACTACCCAGAGGAACAGCCTCAACAAGCATACTACACCGAGCAGCCTGGGACAAGCTACTCCCACCAACAACACCAGTCTGTACTAGACATTCGCTCTGGATCTGGGCTTCCATCCCCAGGGCTCCCATCCCCGGGGCTAACCCCGCCATATTCATCACAGCCAAACTCACCCAGCTTCCCACCTGGCCCGTACCAGCAGAAGCCGGATGGATATGTCGGTGGCCCATCTCGCTTCCCGGGGCAGATTCAGACATCGCTTCCGATGGATATGCAGAAAGACCCCGTTCCAAGGACGCCGATATATACTCCTGGAAGTATGAGCGGGCCGAATGGGGGTATCCATGTGCCTGGGCAAGTTAGCCATCCGAATCAGCAGCCATTGAGTGAGAAGTATAAGCATAGTGCTTGGAGTGGATTATCTGAATTAGGTATCTGTACGCTTTCCACCCCTTTCTCATTTTTCCCTTTGGATGCCTCCATGGGTGTTTAGGATCGCCGTTGTGTGTATCATTTGCGGCTCGGGGTGCATACATGCATATGGATTGCCCCTCCCCTAAACACTCCACCGATCTACCCGTCCATAGTCCGCATTTCGGTCGGCTAACATATGCGCCTTCCCGCTCTCACCCAGGCTGCACAGGATACTGGTGTCCCTGTATTCTCTACTCTCGCACAAAACACCGCCTCAAAACCGCCCCCAACTCCAACCTCAACGGCTTCCAAAGCTGTAATCCCCACTGCATGGCCTTTTGCATCCTCTCTCCCGTTAGCTGTAAGCTTCCCCATCCCCTCCCCTCCTACTCCCTATAGTGTGCTGACGTATTTGGTCTTTATCGCGCAGGGGTATTCACATTCCTCCAGCGAACGAGGATAAGGGAGAATTATAGGTTGGAAGGAACTGTGTGCGGAGACTGTATGCGGGCGTATTGCTGCTCGTGCTGTACGCTGATACAGGATGAGAGGGAAGTGATGGAGAGGGAGGATGAGAAGAGGAGGTTTGCGGGGCCAGGGAATGGAGTGGTGGGGCAGGAAGGGTATAAAAGGAGTGATGGAATGACTTATCCACGATAGAGCGGGGTGGGTAGTGCGCGATCTGGTGTTGTAATGCTGCTCTCTGCTTCTTGATGTGGTTCGTGTTTTATATTTGTTTCTTTTTGTTTTCTTTTGTTGTTTCTTTTTTGCGTACATGGGTCGGTGGGGTGTATCATTTTGCTTTATAGTTGATTTGTTTGGTTTGTGATTTCTGGTACTCACGGTTGTGTTTGTCTAACTGGTCTTGCGGGTGGGAAAGGGTTCCTGGAGGACTTACATCTTTGACTGCATTTTGTCTTTCGTTGATGTACTGTTATTATTATGGGATTGGGAAACAACGGCTCAAGGTTTGTTTAGGAAGTTAATTAACGATTGGGAATTCACCGGTGTATTTTTATTTATATCGTATCGTTCTTGAGATATCTTGCATCGTGTAGCTAGTACAAACTACTAGGTAGAAAGAACCTGGGATCACACATGCTGGTTTGTGGATCAATTGAGGGTAACTCACACCCCCGACATCACCGCCAAATCCTTTCCCACTCAACCAGCCTAGACCAATCATGAAATTTATATATACATCACCACAATCATACCAACAAGACTAGCCACCACCATTATAACCCCCCCGGCTCGTACTGGAGGTAAGCCATCATATTCCTTGGGATCGCGTGAAGAACTAATGAAGAGGATCGATGTGTAGGTCAAGTAGTCAATTAAAAATACATAATACGTACTGATGACCTATATATCTAGTTATACCCCAGAATTCAGATCACAAGTCCAGCCGATAAAATCCCTACCCTAGCCTCGTACCGTACCCTTGATTTTGAGGTGCCATGTAGTTCCATTTCAACCACTACCTCCAACCCACACAGCCACCAATTCAAAGCCGGATAATTACAGCCAATCCACAATCCTCATTTCACACCAATATCCAACCCCCCCTCTTTCACAAACTGTTGCAGCTAGAGATAGTAATAATTGTATAATGTATCTGGGTGGGCATTGCCATTAATCATCTCATTCGTATATAACATCAAAACATCAAAACATCAACCACATCTTCCAACTCACTTAAAATTACAAATATTTATCTTCCATTCCCCCTCTGTCCCCCCATCCCTCCACCCCCGCTTCAACACATCTAACCCTGCCACTGCTCTGCCCCTCCTTCCCCTAACACATAGAACCTATGTAACGCGAGTCCCCTCAGCCCCAAGCTCCAGGACTCTAATAGCGGCTCCGACCCTCGCCTCAGTGGTCCCCAACCTGAATTCCCGACATGACTGATGGGAAGAAGAAAATGAAAAGAGGAGGTAGAGAGCCGCCATGCAACGCTATGCTACCAAAAGCTAAGAAATAATATTAAAAAAAAAGTAAGTGGGGCACGACACGACTAACCATGCCGTGTGTAGTCTTAGGAAAAAGAATGTAGAGAATGTAAAAGGCAATAGATCAAGGCGAATTGGAGAAGAGCAAAGGAAAAGCCAAAAGCCAAAAAAGCCAAGTAGCACAAGCACACCAAGACTCCAAATCGCCCCACCAAACTCATTACTTTTCTGCTTCACCCCAATCTTCTGTCAGACACAACCTTCATAGCGTCTAACCAGTTATAGCTCTACTAACGCCTCCTCACTTCCTCTTCCCCTCCTACTTGCCGCGCCATCAAACACAAATGGCCCAATATCATTCCTCGGCGTCATCGGGCCCCTGCTCACCCCACCTGCTCTCCTTCCACTGCCGCTTCCACTATCATCACTATCCACGGTATCTCCCCCCCTCACATATCCATTATCCCCACTGCTGCGACTATCAATCGAATCGTTATCTGCGTGTTGTGTCCTATCCCTATGCGATTGCTGCTGGGAAATCCCCTCCATCCCTTCTTCCCCAGCCAATATCGCCGTTTCGTCCCCTACGCCCCCCCGCCCAGGACCGCCAAGTACTGTAGGGTCATCACCAACTGCACTCCCAGCGGCTCCACCATCTTCAGGGTCGTCATCGCCGGCATCGTCATGGTCGTCATCACCGGCGTCGTCATGATCGTCATGATCGTCGTGGTCATGCCTGGTATTATTCCCCACGTGAGCCTCGTTATTTGTTAATGGATGTTCCGCTTTACTGTCACCATCAGTGGCGTTGGTTGTGTTGTACATCTCTAGTTCATCATCTTCAATATCCCGTTCTAAGTCGGCGATGGCGCGGCAGTTTGGGCAGAGGAAGACGGGATAGCTTTTGAGGACTAGGGGGCGAATGCACTTGAAATGCCAGACATGGGAGCAGGGGGCTACGAAGAGCGCTTGACATGGCTGTCAGGGTAGGTTAGCCTACTATATGGTGGTAGTCTGGGGGGTTGGAGTCTGGATGGTGCATGTGGTATGGGAACTTACAGCAACAGACATAAGGCAGATTGAACATTCACTGGTATGTAATGAAGAGGCATCACCCTGGGGGCGGGAATTGGCTGCCATATTTCGGATACGTTTGTGCGCAGACATACTAATACACAAGTCAGTAAATTTATCCGCATGGACGAAAGCTAGATTAATGATGAAGCCACCATAAAAAGGACGATTCCATCAAAACTCATGCATAGTTCGTACTCACTTGAAGTTGTTCAATCCCTTTTGCCAAGCCCTGTTCAACTCTACTCGTATCTTCACACATCGGAAGATTGGTTCCTCGCCACCCTTGAAGTCAATCCCTAATTGTAGGACGTCCCCATCATAGAGTGGGAATGCTTTACTCTCTGCTCCAGGAGCACTGAGCCTAATGTGGTTCAAGAATGTCCCACTACTGGACTTCACATCCTTAACATACCACTGACCATTGTCATACCAAAATTCGCAATGCCGCCTAGAAACAACCTTTGACTTGAATCCAACCGGGGCAGTATTAATGCCATTCTGGTCACGTGCTGTCGGTCCATTGTCTCTCTCGGAATAGCGTCCTACTCGGATAATTTCCTGGCCAGTACGGAGGACACGTTCAATCGGGGGAAAGGTGAGAGCCTCCCGGGACGCACGAATGTCCATGTGTGGTGTAAAACGTATGGATGCAGCCGGAGGCTCAGTTGGAGCACTCGCTCGTGTTGCCGTTGCTGAGGGTCCAGGGTTGCCTCTCACGGTAGACGCATTTGCTGGGGTGTTTGGTTGGGATAGAGCCTCATCTATAGAACGCACTTGCGGCAGATGCGGTAGAGAATCCGATCGAGGTCTAAGTGGTAAAGAATTGTTTCCATTCCCGGTTGCTGCTGAGCTGGTGCCGTTGGCTGCCGTTGGAGTTTCTGCAGGGGGGTGGGTAGCCACTCGGGTCAGTCCATTGACATTTGCTGTGGATGGTGACCACACAGGAACAGGAGCTGTTGTGGAAGCATTGGAAGTACCTCTGGCAGTATGATCAACAGTTGATGATCGCCGCCCACCTGGGTTCGCTGACGATGCTGATGTACCATGCGAATGCTGGGTAGCAGCGGATGCTGTCGATGCGTTGGCTTGGGTGACTACAGTTGGCGCTGCTGGGGAGTGTGAGTGGTGATGATTGCTGGCATATGATCGTAGGTAGGAGAGGCCCCGTAGGCGGCTTGTTCTCCCTGAAGGAGAGCTGGAGGCGTTCGCCGGCATCGCGTGTGAGGTCGGCCCCGTGGGCACTGGTGTTGGCATTCCTGTGGGAAGCATTGATGGAGCATTCACTAAGGGGAGTAAACAAAGCAGCGTTCGAAACGAAGGAAGATCAACCGTATTAAGGCAGGTTCGCTCTGGTAGAGAGGTTGCTGACTGGAGCACCGATTTCAATCTTCCTGGCTGCTGTGTTGTCGAAACAGTAGAGGGTAGTCCGGAGTGTGTGCGAGACGCCGGGGAGGGGTATATTGAGCTGGGGATCGTATCGAGTGGGGGAAATACTATATCTTGATGAAGGAAATAGGGAATGGTGGGTATTTCGGTCAGGCTAGGGGCAGGGATAAGGGTAGTTTGGTTTCGTAGGTAGTGGTGGTGGAGGTGAGGAAGGGGGCAGGAAGCCTGCTTGGTTGCTCCTAGCACTGGATCTTCGTGCAGGGTGTCGTACGGGATCTTCCTCGTGAGAAAAAAAAAAAGGCCGTGGGCTTCGCCCGCGCGCAACGAATCACTGATCGTCTTGTGTCTGGCTTTGATGTATCGCTTGTGCAGTACGATCTGTGATCCCAGAATCCCACGAGATTT
>Ga0307511_10007718_pt1 | contig 10814 bp, 9 predicted proteins | sample 13_EM_MG_FD_200266 | JGI IMG/M metagenome (GOLD analysis project Ga0307511, IMG submission 200266) | Populus trichocarpa ectomycorrhiza microbial communities from riparian zone in the Pacific Northwest, United States - 13_EM | ecosystem: Host-associated > Plants > Roots > Unclassified | place... | reverse complement strand
TCCACTCTCTAGCAGGAACTCGCAAATTTCCTGCTCGGATTTGCTAGCGGCATGTATCAGTGGCGTTCTCCCTTGAGAATCCAGCTCCTCAATATCCGCCCCGAGCTTTACAAGTAAGCGGATCATAGCTAAGCTCCCATAGCTGCCACTGATTGCTGCGTGAATGCAACCCTCTAATATTGCCGAGTTTTGTGTCCCAACACCTGCTGCACTCTCTAGCAAGAACTCGCAAATTTCCCGCCGGAGCTTGCTAGCGGCATGTATCAGTGGCGTTCTCCCTCGATAATCCAGCTCCTCAATATCCGCCCCGAGCGTTACAAGTAAGCGGATCATAGCTACGCTCCCGTAGTCACGACCGATTGTTTGGTGAATGCAACCCTTTAACATTGCCGAGTTTTGTGTCCCAACACCTGCTCCACTCTCTAGCAAGAACTCGCAGATTTCCTGCCGGACCTTGCTAGCGGCATGTATCAGTGGCGTTCTCCCTTGAGAATCCAGCTCCTCTATATCGGCCCCGAGCTTTACGAGTAATTTGATCCACTTAACTGTGCCTCGGTCGATTGCTTGGTGAATGCAACCCTTTAACATTACGCAGTGTTGTGCCCCGACACTTGCTCCACTCTCAAGTAAGAACTCGCAAATTTCCTGCTTGAGCTTGGTAGCAGCATATACCACCGGCGTTCTCCCTTGAGAATCCACCTCCTCGATATCGGCCCCGAGCTTTACAAGTAAGCGGATCATAGCTAAGCTCCCGTAGCCGCGACCGATTGCTTTGTGAATGCAACCCTTTAACATTGCTGAGTTATGTGTCCCGACACATGCTCCACTCTCTAGTAAGAACTCGCAAATTTCCTGCTTGAGCTTTGTAGCAGCATATACCACCGGCGTTCTCCCTTGAGAATCCACCTCCTCGATATCGGCCCCGAGCTTTACGAGTAATTTGATCCACTTAACTGTGCCTCGGTCGATTGCTTGGTGAATGCAACCCTTTAACACTGCTGAGTTATGTGTCCCGACACCTGCTCCACTCTCTAGTAGGAACTCGCAAATTTCGTGCTCGAAGTTGCTAGCGGCATGTATCAGTGGCGTTCTCCCTTGAGAATCCACCTCCTCGATATCGGCCCCGATCTTTACGAGTAATTTGATCATCTCAACTGTGTCTCGATCGATTGCTTGGTGAATGCAGCCCTTTAACAGTGCGCAATTGTGTTTCTCGGTACTCGCTCCACTCTCCAGTAAGAACTCACATATTTCCCTCTGGAGCTTACTAGCGGCATGTACCAGCGGGGTTCCCCCTTGAGAATCCACCCCCTCAATATCGACCCCGAGTTTTACGAGTAAGCGGATCACCCATATCGTGTTAGTGTGGTGGCAATCGATTGCTTTGTGGATGCAACCGTTCAGCCCCAACGTTGACTGGTTTTGCAATTGTGTACCTGATGAGTCGATACTTGCCCTACCATCAAGCAAGAGCTCACCAATTTCTTGCTGAATTGACAGAAGTGTGGTAGAGGCATGGTCGAGCGGCGTTCTCCCTTGATCATCAACATTCGTGCCAAACTTTAAGAGGAAGCGAATCATCCAACTTGAGGCATCTAGATCCTGGTCAACTGCGCTACGGATGCAACTCCTTATGATCAACGTTGGCCGTTTATTTATAAATAGTGAGTCGATACTTGCTCCGCAATTCAATAGTAACTCAAAGGTTTCCTGTTGGAGGTTGATAGCGGCATTCGCGAGCGGCGTTCTCCCTTGGAGGTCCAGCTCTTCGATATTTGCTCCGAGCTTTATAAGTGCGCGGACGACCCAATTATAACTCCGGTCGATTGCCGTATGGATGTAACCCTCCAACTCTGAAGTATTTTGAACCACCTGCGCACCGGCGCCCCGCTCCAACAACACCTGGCAGATAGATTCATTAAGTCGATATGCTGCACAAGTGAGTGGTGTATGACCCGCTGAGTCTATCTCCTCGATATCAGCACCACAGTCAAGCAGCGACAAAACCCAGTCCACATTACCCCTCTTGACAGCAGGGTGTAATTGGCCTTCTAGACGTGCTTTCATGATCCTTAACAGCTGAGATACAGTCTGTAGGGGTTTCTGGACATCATGCCCGAGACTTTGAAGACAATTGAGTACATCGATGGCTGGCCCTGTGTCTCGAATCGATTGCGTGTTGGCCCCCTTCTCCAATAATATCTGACATATATCTTCGTTAAGTCCACAAGCGGCATTGAAAAGTGGTGTTTGGTCTTGATCGTCACGCTCTTCAATGACAGCACCCATCGAGAGAAGAAGCTCCACCGCGCTCCTACAAAATCCTCCTGCAATCGCATTCTGAAGATGACCTGTGAGAAGATTGAAGCCTAGGAGTCCAGCCGCAGCGTTACGTGAATTAGTCAGTCGTATGTGAACGAGAGCTTCTACGATCCTGCTGTCTTCCAGTAACTCTCGGCAAAAACAGCCGTGCCAGTGACGTCGAATTCCGTCTTGTTCCGTATCTTTTTGGGGGGTAAATCAGTACAGTACTCGCTACGCGTATTTAAACTATCTAGGCTCACCCGATTGCTCTGTCTTCATAATTGCTTGCAAAAGCAGGATCTGTAGTGGCATAACGTGATTTTCGGAATTTTCGACAGCACGCTCAATACCAGCTTTGATTGAGGTCAACTCCATGACCCCAGACCTGGTGGGTTCTCCCAGGCCTGCTCCGTGTTCCAGCAAAAGCTGACAAATTGACTCTCGGCAGCGAAAAGCGGCGTGTAACAGTGGTGTCCACCCATTCAAACCCACCTCGTTGATAATATCGGTCCCCAGGCGGAGCAAAGTCCGAACGGCGAGCTCATTATTCCCCTCAATAGCACTGTGAATCTGCCCTCGGGATGATGAGATGACGTTTAGTCTCAGTAGACCCCGTCTCTTCTTTGCGGCGGGTGTGGGGGAAGACTGTTCCAGTTGGTAGGGCGAGGGATCCCATATATCAGACATCAGTATTGGAAGTTCCAATACTGAAATCTCGGAGATTGCCAAGTCACCCAAACTCAGGTCAGAGAGAGCTGACCATCGACCTAGTCTTGTAGAGCCAGAGTTTACTGAGAATACCGAGGAAGCGTCGTTATTGTTTGATTTCGAATTGGGTGTGGGCCTCCGACGCTGAACCAGCTTATATACTCTCGAGCTGTTGAGCGCCTCTATGAACCCATCGGAAAATGAACGCACGGAGCGTATGGAGATAATGCTGCGAGTTGTGGCAGCCGTCTTTATTGAGGCACTGTCATCAGTACCGGCGCGGTAAGCCGACGAACTTGTGGTTGCGGACATGTTGGGAAAGATTATAGGTGCTCTCAGGGACGCTGTACTTGATGCCTCGATCCCTATACTTGTAGCCCCTGTAGCTAAAGTGGAAGCAGCTCCACTCACGCCGGAGGAGAGTGGATCGGGCTGTGGTCCAATGGTGAGCTGCTGAGGCTGAACGGGAACTGTCTGGTGTGGATTCGGACTATAGGGGCTCGAGCCCAACATTTGATGCATTAAGGTCCGTAACTCTGCAACCTCTGAACGCAGTTGTTGTACACTTTCGCCGACCCCAACCACGGTTTCACTGAAGACCACGAGTTAGTTTTAATTTGTTCCCCCCACCTAAAGACCACAACTACGGGAGTGGAGGCACACACGACCGAAGAATGCCCAGCATCAAATTCAGGTTCGATTTATGCCTTTGCAGCTCAGCAAGAATTGCGGAGGCCTCTGACTCTCCCCATAGAGCCCATTTTACCCTTTCACGTGCTGGGACCACTCGATTCGGTACAGAGGCCGGATTGGGACTATCGAGTCCCAATACCTCGCTCAGCTTTTTATTTAGTCGATCGCAAACCAAGACACAACTACTCAATGTTGTCTGAAGATCACAGATGGATATCAACATTAGCCTGCTGTGGTCAGGCCTGATGCTAGCACCGGATATTAATTGTTGGACTAGGCCGAAAATATGATGCATTTGCCGCATTTCCTCTATGACCGCGCAAATGGAGTCTGGTGCATTTTTGACCGTGGAGCACAGCTCATTTCCCATGGATAAGATTTTTTCTGCAACGGACCAGAGGCCGGCGATGGATGCCGCGATTGACAATGGGTCGGCCATGCGTGCAGAATAATGAGGTGCACGGTGGTTTCTCTTTTCTTGAGTGCTGCAGGCCTAGCTAGGTGGCGGAAGACTAATAGCGAATTACCATTTATTAGTTTTATATAGTTGAGACAATAGAGGGTAAGCAGATAGCGCACTTGCGTTCCTAAATTTCACTATATCCAGGATGGTTGTGACTGAATGTGGGAAGTATTTCGTAGCTGTCGTGAATGTAGGAAACACCAAAGATAAACCTCATATCGTGGTCTGGCTAAGTAGGACCAGTTGCAACGCACAGTACCAAGCTCATGTGTCTCAACTGAAGCGGGGCCCAGCGCCAATTGCCATTACCTGCAGCATGCTCATGTCGATTCTTCGTTGGCTCAAACTAGATGCTGGTACCTAGTCTCCTTGTGACTGCAAGTATCACATGATTAGTTGGCACCTTTAAGCAAGCGTCATATATAATCCCTGAGATACAAGAACTTTGTGGTAGTACAGTCAGGCGACAAAAGTCTAGGTATACAGTACATATGCTGTTTATCGGCCTGTGTTTGACTACGACCTGCAGGATGCTTTTTGTCACCTTATCGGTGGTCAAAATCAGCCTCATGTCTCAGCTAATGCAGGTCTCACGCACAGGTCGAAAAAACGTCGTATGTAGACTTTTGTCACTTGACTGAATACTCATATAATATTAACAGAAAATAGCTCCCCATGTTGCCATGCCCCACTTGTCGAATTGCCATGCCCATAGTCACGAGGCTGAAATTCAGTGTTGATAGCCTCGCTGGAGGTTCAAGATTAATTGGTAGTAAACAAAATTAGGTACTTGAATTATGCAACCCAGCTGCCGTTACTGCCAAGACAATTACATTATTTGCGTTACCTAGCCACCACTAGTCTGGTTGGCACAAGCCGCTCTCGTAAGCCACTACTGTAGCTCGATTCTCACTCGCCGAAAGGGTTGCCGAAAGCAGCTTAGTAGCTACCGTTAGAGTATAAATACAGCCAGAATCGAATGCTGATGGTGATATTAACCCCCAAGGCGGAAGTATTAATATCAATTTGAAAATATAGCAAAATACATTCTCAGGGGTGAGTACTGCATATTCGGTAGTGCGGGATGGCCTGGAGAATCGAATCGGTGACTAGAATCGTCTAGGGCATCCACTACTTCCCACACGGTATATAAGCATTACAAGCCGCCGAATTAAAGAAACCCAAACCCGAAAAACTGTCAATACAAATACCCTTCAAACCTTGCATCCCCCCATGACCACATCCCCTTCCCCATGATATACCGCCAGGCCAGGTGCAGAGGCAAGTATCCGGCAGGTCCAGTCCAGCACCTAGTCGTCTAGTAGTCCTGCACCTAGTCCAGCGCCGACGTCTAGCTATAGTCCAGTGCCCATAATTCCAGTCTAGATCCCGGCCCATGCTACAGTCCAGCAAGATTGAGGTGAGTATAATCTGCAAGCCAAATCTAAATTATTATTGACTAGCATGCACCTGGGTCTTACTTCTGAGTTGTTGCGGCTGCGGGAGTCTCTTGTGATCCAAAAGTGGGTTAACTAACTAACCTACATAGCCGCTATGAACCACTAGGAGGTTCTAAGGCCTGTGGAGACACATCATCTAGCGATGCAAGGGCGCGAAGGACACAGAGTAATCAGGTACAAGTAAATATTACTTATTACAGTTGACCTTTCCGATTAAGAGCGTCTCTACATATAGCTGCGGAAATACCTATGAAGTTATTTACTTGTGCAACTTTGGAGTCTTTTTTTTTTTTTTTTGGAGTCTATACGCCTAATCAGCCCAAGGCTATGCGGCGCCCCCGTTCCCTCCCCTTAAAAGGTTCGGTACACCCACGGGAAAACGGGCTACATAAACGCCCAGCCTTCCAAACCAAAGAAATGTCTAAGGAAATACCCCCTTCCACCGCCACACCCGCTACCGGTCCATCCCCGAATAAGTGCAGACTTCCGCCTCCACGCCCCTTCCGGCCCTCCCCTTATCGACACAAAACCAAACAGAACCAAACAAAATTCTTTCGCAAAACAGGAAATCAATGCAGGTCGATCTTAGAGAAAAACGTCTCCACTAAATCAACCGTGTAAAATCCCTTCTCATCCTTTTCCTTCTTGGCCCACCTTGCCCTATCATCCATATCTTCCCATGTACTCCACCTCCGCCCTATATCCTCTCTCCATGCATGTACACCAAGGGTACATGCTTGCCGGTCTCCGCATATCTTCCACACTTCCGGCATTCAGGGTCTTCTGTTTTTCCGATCTTGTGGCGCCAGGCTTGTAGATTGCCTTTTCCAGTGCGACATTGAACGTATGCGACCCTTGCCTTCCTATTCCACTTCACCACTCTTCCCATCTCCACTCCCTTCACTCTTTTCTCTTCTTCTCTCTTTTTCTTCCACGCCTGCTTCAGACCTCCTTCCGTAATCTGAGAGTCTTTGAGGTATAGGTTTGTAGCTTCTTTGGCTAGTCAATTGGCTTCTTCATTGCCATATAGCTCATTGTAGGCCTTAACCCATCCTAATAACACAGCGTTGGGAGCTAGCCTGGATTGCCTTTCCCTGATTCCTTCCATCACAACCTTGAGGTTGCGAGTCCTTGCTTTTCCTGTATAACCTGCCTTCTTCACTGCCACAATTGCTACTTGTAAGTCCGAAAGAATTATAACATTGACTTCACTTAGTACGTCTTCTAGTGCCCCCCTAATTCCGTATACTTCCCCATCCCATACTGTTGCCAACTTATCTAGTGTGGCTCCTCCAAGTCTCTTTCCACCCTCTATATACTACCCAGCTCCTACAATGCGTTCCTCGTTCATACTCCCATCAGTATATACCCCCGTAGCCTTGCAGTATTCCCTGGCCTGGTTGATGGCTTCCATCCATACCTCTGCCTTGGAGTCTACTTGTGCCTGAAGTTTAACCTCCTGTAATGGGCGATGCCAATAGTAGCACCGCGGGCCGTTTAACAGAGTCTATACTATCACCTGAGTGATAGTGTATGTCTGTTATTGGTTCCGCTAAATCAAGGACTCAGAGGGTCTTTGAGAGCATACAGATTTCTCAAGCAGGAAGAGAATTAATAGGTGTAATATCTCTGTATTGAAGCTATCTAAGGCTTGTCTGAACTTTGTCTGAAGTGATCTGATCTAAGAATCCTCCTCCAGAAGGATGGAACGGCTCAGTACTTATACTAGCCGCCAAGCCTTCTGAAGTCTGAAAAACCTGTTTTCAGGCCTTTCCAGAAAACCTGCTTTCAGGCCTTTCCAGAAAACCTGCTTTCTGGCCGTTCCAGAAAGCACTCCTCCATGACCATAAATACAGGTGTGGGAGGTCAGGCCTCCAGTACTCAGAAATACAGGTATGGATGCGTAATGCATCATGATAAAGGAAAAGTATATAAGGACCGGATACGCTCAAGGTAATAGTACGTAAGGTACTATGCCCGAGCTATCTGGTAAACATAATAGGTGCTAGGAAATGCGTACTAAGACAAATATAAGAAACGGTCTTCCGTTACAGTTAGACTTAAGTTCTTTCATGAACTGGTTGCTCACCAAAGCTATAACATGCGTGAGGCAAGGTAGTCTATATTGCTCTGCATTTCACTTTGGGCCGAAGACATTAGGCTGTAAATGCTTAGCCAATGCCATGTTGACACTAGCACTATCTGAGACTATACCTAAGACCTGGCTTGTGATGCCCAAGTTCCGGATCCTTTGGGTTAGCTTATTAGCTAAGTGTACCACATTATGAGATTCCCTTCCAAGGAATTGGAATTCGATTGTATGTTGACGGAGTGACCATTCTTTGTCTATGTAATGGGGTGTTGTACCCATGAATGCCAATTTGTTTGGCGACGTCCAACAGCCTGTGGCGATGTAGAGCAACGTATCTTGTAGCAGGCTTCTCTTAAGGTTACCTTGAATTTCCGCTGCATAATCGTATATATTTCGCATAAGTGTGGTAGCACTGGGAATATGAATTCGAGGCCTGAGCACATTTAGCAGGCGGTGGAACTGTGGATGCTCGATAGTTTGGGAAGGTAAGTTGGAGGCAATGACCATTTTCATGAGTTCATGTTGGAAGATATCATCACTAAATTGAGGGACTAGCACAGTGGTAGTTGTAACGGTAGTCTAAGCATTGGTATACTGTAAGTCTCTATCTTCTACTTTCGCACGTATTATATAATTACCCTCCCAAACATGCTGGCAATATCCTCCTTCGTTCGCCCAGTAGCCGCGCGACATTTCCCCAAGCTCAGATGTGATTTCATGTGTGTCGTGCCCATGTTAAATGCACTAGGGTGCTGCAAGGTACCATTGCAACCTGAGCAATATATGAATGGTTCCCCACTGCTAACCTTTGCGGCTTGACCAAATTGAGCCTAGGGCGTTGCCGTTTGCAGCTTCGATTCCCATCGGGGTGGACTAATATTGATCAGCCCCTGTACGTCCTTGGCAAGATTGTCACGTAGTTTGGCGGCCCAGTCTGTAGTCTCCCACCACTCCGTGAAACTGGTAGACTTCTCAGCTTCCCACTTGAAGGCCATGCCCCCCAGAATCCTAGTAAGGGAGGAGTCGATTGGAAATGACTGAGAGACCACGGTAGTGGGAGAGAGAGACATATAGGTAAAACGAATTGGTGCTAGATAGTGTATGGGCTGTTGTTGTCGACTTTTTGTCAAGAAATACAGCTGGGAGGCGAACGTATTTATTCACCCTCTACGGCAGATCACACGGTGTCACGGAAAATGGCTTCTGTCATGGAAAATCGCTTCCGTCACGGAATTCCTCTTGCGTCACGGACGCTTGCAGAGGCCCCGTAGACATTAATTCCCAATGGTATAGGTACGTGCCGTGCTTTTGCAAGCGCAATAGGGGAAAAACCAAACCAATGTATGCAAATAAGGATAGAGCAGAAAAAACAAGTCATTCATGTGCCGTTGCTTGCGCATCAACTACACGCCAAACCCAATCCCAATCCAAGGCCGCAATCACCTGCGCAGGCCAATGCGTAGCCACATATGCAGCTTCTGAGCCTTCAAAGGCTAGTGTGACTTCTGACTCATCTGAGCATTCCGAGCTGGAAGACGATCCCAACAACTCACTTGAGGAGACAAGGCTTCCACTATCGGTTGAGCAGGATGATGCTGAGGAACCACTGTACCCACAATCCATTGCACAGTCTTCGACATTATTCATTCCCATGTCATAGTCCCTGTCTGCTTCAGCGTCGCTATCGCTAGATATTTCACCGTCACTATCGCTAGGTGTGGGGGTATTCCATTAGAGTAAGGTGCATCTCCACATCCAGTCGGGGCTTGCGTAGAAGTTTACTATCTCCTGAGGTCTACACTGAGTTAGCTTGACATTGTGGCTACATGCGGGATCAAAAACATGCCTCGGGGAGGGTAGAAGTGAGATGCGTTCCCTACAACATTGTACTGTTATGCTGGGCGGTGGGTGCCATGGTTGGGGCACAAAAATAAGCATTCGAATCTGCAAAATATCTTGTATTCGATGTTTCTCGGAAAGCACCTCCAATAAGGTAAGCTGGGACCTGGAAGTCTTTGGGCCTCAATGTCAATTTACCGATGGGAATTGACAATTTTTACATAAACTCCAGGACAGTCCACTCATGCCGTTGGTATATGGTCGCCAGCTACATCAGCATGGAAGGTAGCTTGCCTCTAGTGCCTCTGGCGCCACTGCCGCCCTTAGCGGCAAGGTGACAATCTGGAAGGCAGCGATCGCGACCGTAGGCGCCACCGGGCGCCACAAATTCTTCCGAAAACGCCCAAAATGGGTCCGAAATCGCTGATATTTGGGCGCCCGGATGCCAGCGTTCAGGCCTAGTGGCGTCCTGACGCCCTGAAAGTACGGGCGCCCCTAGAGGCAGCAGCAAAACCGCTGGCATCAGGGCGCTACTGCAGGGTGTCAGGGCACCAAAATTTCGTTGCTGATGTACTGAGGTAAAAAGCGAAAAGACTAATCTTCAATAAATCATACAGAGTGTAGTCGTCTAGGTAAAAGGCATCCCGGGTAGACACTGCTCCAGGACGTAGGTGGCACCGACTGATCCAAATCATCTGGAGGAGCATTTGTGCTGCGACCCGCGAGGCAATCTGGCTGGAGTGGAATCAATCCATAACCAGCCGTGTTGACTCAGACCTTACCAATTCAGCGCTGCCCAGGCTAAGGAAGTGTTCTGGTCCATTTCCCTGTTCCTACAACTCTCTGAAATGTTCAAAAGACTCTTCATTGTTGGGATTGCGATATTAAGCTGCCATATCGATAATTGTGAAGGCAATATCACCAGTATGTAATGGCAATACTGACATCCTTTATATATATATACATGGGGGTAGCTATTTTTTTTTTAATAACAACCCGTTACTCATATGCAGTCCTAATGTAAGGTACATGATGAGCCCAGAGTTCAAGAGGGGGCCAGGTTAGTTAGGCCCTCCCACGCAAGTATGTACAACGTTAGGACAGTAAATAGACGTTAAAAAATGAGTGAAGATAAAGTTACCTATTCCAGCAAGAACCCTTAAATGGCAATGTCCAGTTCAGGAACCGGCTCTAAATCCACACTAATACCCAGACTAATACTAATTCTATCGAAATGAGCTGGTTTATGAAGTGC
>Ga0307511_10007716_pt1 | contig 10815 bp, 12 predicted proteins | sample 13_EM_MG_FD_200266 | JGI IMG/M metagenome (GOLD analysis project Ga0307511, IMG submission 200266) | Populus trichocarpa ectomycorrhiza microbial communities from riparian zone in the Pacific Northwest, United States - 13_EM | ecosystem: Host-associated > Plants > Roots > Unclassified | place... | reverse complement strand
ATGGTAAACGAAGAAAAGGGTGGACCACGAGTTTGTCTGCTTCCGAAGATCGGAGGGTGAGTCCTACGCATTCAGTGGCCGGAGACAGAGCTGAGGACGAAGTGGGGCTGGCGGAGTTGGATGGTACTCTCTTCCTCCGAGTTGCGATGTTGACCCAGAATAGACTGGGATGGATCCGTGAGGGGGAACCGGAGCATGGCTGGGATTTTGATGGATTCTATGCACCAGATGATGCATGAGATGATCACGCTCCGGTATGTGGTCCTCCGATGCACTTTGCAATTTGGCCACAAGGATTATATTGTGTATTTGTAAGTGTCCCCCGAGATTTGGATCTAGGTCTCGAATGTATCAGCGTGAAATCGATTGCCCGTGTGTTTTTATGTGATTAATAGAAGGACTCGTCTCTTTGCGCATGCGCACACTGTTCATTTGAAGGGGCACTGACTAAACATTAGCAGATACTTGGTTATCACCTGCCCGAGTCGAGACACTGATGATAAATGAATGAACTCCAAAGACGCTCAAGTCACAGGACCTCGTCAGCACAACAAACAACGGACCGAGTACTTACTCGACGGAAACAAACAAAGGTGAGAACTCAAAAGAGATGATGATCAGGAAGAACTAATACCCTTTTCGCCACAATCACCTGACGACCTCAGTCAGAACCTCACACACCTCGCTGATGGCCGGCGTTGGTTTCCTCAGGTTGCGGGGATTCGGATTCCCTTATCCCAAGTTAACAACAAGTTTTGGTGGCTGACACATTACCAGGGAACGGGTAGCCGTAGGTTGACAAATCTGACGTCATTTGATTTACACATGCGTCCAGTGGGGAGTACTATATCTGCCATCTCACTGAGTCGCTCACTTTCAACAGCCATGTCCAACTCTGAGCTTGACCAAACAGCGGATAGACCATTCCATCACGATCCCCTCGATGGTCCCGTCTCCGTACCACCCGCACTCTCCAACGTCGACCAACTATTCCATGATCCTGCTCTTCCTCCATCCGCGATATGCCCACAGCGATTTCCTGGAATCGATCCAGCATCGACCGATGCTTTGATCAGGACACTGGCTCACAACCACGTTGCCTGGCACATTTTCTTCAATTTCAAGGGCTTTCACAAGTTCGTTCCAGACTCGCATTGGTGTTTCTGATTGATCTCTTGTACAGCCATGCATCCCACCACTTGATCTGTATCTGGGCGATGGGTGCCAACGGTCCTCTCATCGATGCTGCATATGCGACTCACTATGAATATATGCGGCCAGCATTCGAGTCACCTGGCCCTATCACGCATGATAATTACAATGCACACGTCGGCGATCAAAAGTAAGTGATTCTTCACTCCCTATCTGGCCTTATTGACCTCGGATGTCACTAGCTACTATTCTGCATACCTCGAGTTCTTCAAATCTGAGCTTCTCAAAAAGGGACTTGCCGAATGCCTAGAAGAATATGTGTTATCGTCGGCAGCTAATTTTGATGGCGACAGCGACCATCTTGCCATGTTGTCGCGCTTCATGAATGGCGTGATCCACCCTTTCATACACGTTGGGTATGGAGCTGAGTTTGGACTGCTTGGCTTCAGTGCAGAAGGTATTTCTGCACCTTGGACATTCTCTCGTCGGGCTGATCAGTTACGTGGATAGGTTTAGCAATGGCCGCAGTGCATCCTTCAAGCCCTGGCCTCCTACACAGGCCTTGGTTCCCGGATGTTATCTCCGAACCCGACCAGAGGGGATGCACTCGAAATGCCCTCACGATCCTTGCGCTCATTGCATGTGATCCTCGTCTCTCTAACATCAAAGACATTGGCAGGGCGAATACCCTTAATCAAAGTCTCGAGCAATATGGGCCGATCATACGAGATTACGTAGAAATGTGGAAGTTCGATATTTCGTCAGACAGAGGTATCGCTGATGCTGTCGAGGAACTCTCTTGGCTGAACAGCATCATTTATGGCGTCGGAGGTCATCTTTCAAGTCAAGAGTTCAAAGCAGATTTCTTCCTCATGCATCTCTTGACTTCGTCGCTCTTCCTCCCGTCCCTGCTCGCCAACATATCCAAATTCTCCTCGCGTCGGCTCTTCTTGCTCACCTACTTTACTACGTCCCTCGCGTACTATCTTGGCCGCGGTCGCCCGAAGCCGAATCTCCGAGGATTTTACAACGGCACTGAACACCTCTTGCACAGAGTCCCAGGGCCAGGCACAACGCCTGCTCCTGGCGCGCTCCCGAATCCGTCGTCTGACCTAGCCCAGACGCCCAACACTTGGCTACCCCTATTCGAGAACGTGCTCACCCACCCCAATGAACATCTGTGCAAGGCGCAGCGCGCGCTGGCTCATTATTCTTCTTTGTATGGCACGCGCAAAAAGGGGTGGACGAAAGGTTTGTCTGCGGCTGAAGGTCGGAGGTTGACTCCTGCGCAGTTGGCCAGAGAAGAAGAAGCCGAGAACGACATCGGTTTGGCGGAATTGGATGGCACACTCTTCCTCCGAGTTGCGATGCTGACTCAGAACAGACTGGGGTGGATGCACGAGGGAGAACCCGAGCGTCCCTGGGATTTCGATGGGTTCTTCGCGCCAGACCATGCGTGAGCAAATCGTGTTCAGATTTGTGAAAAGACCTTTGTTGTTCTACGTGTCGTTCGAGCGTTGTACGTTACATTGGATGTGGCTCTTGAGATTGACTGGAATTGATTCATTGAGTTTGCAACTACTGGTACAAAGACAGGACTCCGTGCTATTTAAGTATAAGTCGGACCTCGTGTAAAAGCAAGCAAGCAATCTCCTTTCTGTGGAGTAGTAGTAATGTATAGTATGGGTTCTGTCAGCAGTACACCTGCGAGCTCGTGAGTTGCCATAGCCTTTCGTAAGGGTATAAAATCGCTTGTTCTGCGTCATGCGCAGTGACCAACGACACCAGCTAGTGCCCCCTTCACCTCCGTCATACTGGGTCGCAAGGATGGTATGCCATCCCAGCACCAGTTCAAGATGTCCCAGAACATCCCTTTCTGTAAATCTGTAAATGGTATCTTGCACGCTGTGAAGGCGCCCCTGGAGGGCTTTACGCCACGCATAATGTCTATTGTCACAGCACGGTCGTCCCAACGGTGGGCGTATGGCAGCTTGCCAGTAGCCACCTGAACAATGATCCGATTAAGAAAGCGATGAAAGCGCAGCCCTAGTGAATCTTCCAGATACATACCTCGAGACAGACACATGCGAATGAGTAGACGTCACTTGCGGTTGTGATTGGTGGGGGCATACCATCGTCCTCAACGATCGTGATGATAAGCTCGGGCGCCATCCAGCGCGTCGAGCCCGCTAGGACAGATGTTCCTAGCTTTGCTGCCCGTAAACGGGACTCGGTGAGAGAATACTCCTCCAAGACGCTCGACAACCCAAAATCGGTTATGAGCGCATGGCCAGCGTCGCTGATAAGGATGTTCGTCTAAAATAAAGATGCCAAAAACGTGAATAGGGAAAGTAAAGAGCCATTGAGATACCCACTCCTCTCAGATCACCATGGACGACAACAGGCTTCATATTGTGTAAGTAGCTCACACCCGAAGCAACTTGCAATATCTAAATTCTACATTAGGGCTATATTTCTTTTGTATCGAAAATGGGCATACCAATGCCATTCTATCCGGTTCCGCGTCACGTCTCTCAAGGTACTGCATAATAGTTCCGTTGTTGCACCACGGCGACACCATAGCGATCGAGTTCGCCGACTGGATGACACCATAGAGCGGTGCAATGTTTGGATGCTGCAATCGATGCCAAGCGATGACCTCCGTTTTCAGGCGCTATGGTTTTCATTACTCCCCGAAAATTACCTGGCAGAAGAATAAATGTACCCTCAAGAGCTTCTCCCGCACATCTTCGGCGATATTGTGGTATTGGCGGAGGAACTTGAGGGCAACCTGCGAGGAAGTACAAAAATGGTTAGCGTGGCGCACACCAAACGCCTTCCGTCCCAATCATACGCACCACTTTGGATTGGCCTATCGAGTTAGTCCAGACACCTTTCCACACATCTGAAAAACCGCCATGGTATACGGGATCCTGACCGACTTTGGTTACCTCGTCGGACAAGTCGACCAGGAGTACGCTGCCCTTGAGCAATAATGTCTTAGTGACCTTTTCAAGCGTCGATTTCTGTCTCGCGCGTTGCTTTAGACGGGAGTAGTTGAGATGTTCTGGTATCCATCGGCATTCGTCGTAGCTGGATATAGCTTGTACAACAGAGGTAAGAGAGGAAAAATACAAATAGGTTGGGTTGCGCTGGAGGAGCGAAGCGTTGCGCAGATGCACATCAGACACAGATTCGAGGCCGACATTGATCCAGGTTGTTCCTTTGTTGTTGTGGACTGTAGGAGGGGTGGTAGCATATGAAGAGGTATCTTGGGTCCCGAGGATATATAATGCTACCGTTGGCATCACTGGAAACAGCAGATGGGCGGACGAGCTATGAGGCATATGAGTGATTGGTAACCACCCGAGCGAAGAAATGAAACCGACGGGTCAAAGCCAAAATCTTCATCTAGCGAGGCAAAGCAGGTGTCAGGGAGGACATATTGGCATCCCTCTGCAGCGATCCCAAGGCATATTTCCGCTTGACAAAACTTCCCACAATCCAGATCTTTGAAGCGATGTTTATTTCGTATGTTTAGCGAGTCGTGGTGGAGAAAGGCGTGATAACCACCCAGAATAGCACGTCTACGAACGCAATTCAGGGCATCACATGCATTCACACCTGGATGGTGCTCCCGAGCGGCGCGCCGTGTCAGCGCGTCGACTGTCGATTGATATTGCTCGCTGTTACGATACCTCAGGAAAACAAAGTACCGCAGCAATTGATCCCGAGAACGCCTCGAGATGGCAACCTCTTGCCTAGCGAGCGACCGAGCGCTAGGCGATGAACGGAGTTTACACACGAGATCTGCGAGGATTCGCTCGACCTCGACCTCCAGGCGTGTGAACGCCTTCTCCGCCGTGCGCACGGCGGCGCGACATCCTTCGTCCAACGCGTCCATAAGGAAATCCTGAAACACGGTGTCTGTCTGTTCGGGCATGCGTCGTGTCTCTGACAGGATATTGTTGAACACATCATAGATGTGCACTCGGTGGTCATCGAGGGTGTGTTTGGAAGGGTCTGGGTCACTGGGACGAAGGAGGTCTTTTTAGATCATTTATTCTACACTGAGGCATTAATTGAACGCCCTACGCATCCGAGAGCCAGAATCTCCAAAAGAACTGAGGGGTATATGGGCATACATCAGGTGGTGCTTTGTGCTGTTCCAACGTAAGATAAAACATTTAAGCATCGAGCGAACACTGAACATACCATTGAAGTCGAACCCCAACTAGTGTATCGATACTAGGTGCGGCGATGGATTGCGCCAGTGGAAAAGGAAAAGAGTGCCTCCACAGAAGGCAGATCAGAGAAGTCGGAGAAACTGGGAGGAACTATGACGCAAAGGCTCAGTGGAGCACAACCGCCCCTGCTTCCATTCGCAAGTCCTTTATAGGTTTTGTCCTATGGTCAATCCAATTCTAAAGAGAGTGGAAGGTAAGGCCGACATGTTCCATGCAGGGCCGCCACAGGCCATGGTCATCCGTCCATCGAGAGTATAGCCTTATCAAGTGGACTTCATAATACGGCGCAAGAAATAAACAAATGCTAATACAAGCGACCGTACGGGGTATATCTCAAGACATAAGTTATCGATGAGGACTAAAAGTTACTAGCATGCACAGGTCTGCTGAAGGAGAGGACTGCCCATGAAATGGGTCGAAGGAGGGGATCGAAAAAAACTACATACTAGTGTCCAAGTCTGTAAGGAGTCACCCTTCATAGGGTGGAGGGGACTTGAGCTGGGGCGAATCAGATGGCGGGACTCCAGCAGTACCGCCGAAGCTATGTTGCCGTGAGCCGAAGGCGTACCCGGCCTTTGACTTCCCCCTTGAGGGCCCCGACGGTGAGGTACTGGGCGGGAAAGGCGTCTCTGGGCTTTCATCCGACTCGAATGGATTCTTTAGAGGGCCGATAGGCTCAGTTTCAGGTAGGGGCTGCAGTGGGAAGCTTTGCGGTTCCGCGGCGGTGGCTTGGAGATCCCATCCCACACTATCACTGCTCTCCTGGCGCTTTGCCGCCCCTCCTGTGGGGGTCGCACTTCCCACACGGGGCGTCAGGCTAACATCAAATGTTTCGTTGACTCGGCGAGGCTGAGGAGCGTACAGGCGGGGATCAGAGGTATATCCTTCGGCACGCCCTCGTTTGTCCCACTTTTGGTATGGGGGGTCATACGGGGTGTCCGATGCAGCAAGAGCAGTATCAGAAGCTGCGGGGTTGAATATAGCATCGTCGGTCGTCTCCGCAGCACGAACGTTTCCATAAGGGCTGCTGCTCCCGTTTAACTTGGCTTGGCTGTGGCGGGGAACATGAATAAGACGAGAATGAATGCGTGCAGAATACATACCGCGCCTTCCGACGAGCATAGATGACGTCGGGTTTCACCCTGTTCACTCCCTTGTGAATATACCACATCGCCGCTATGGTTACTATGGCGGTGACACCTCCCACAACATAACTTAGGATCTTGTCTCGAGTATTTTCCGTCCCTGTGATTCCCGGCAGGCATAAGCGGCAAAATACGAATGAGGTGGGATTGGAAATTACCATTAGCATTTGCCTCCAAGAGAGTTCCTATGTAAACTGTTATGAATTGCTTCGGCATGGAAAGAATGGCAGCTGCAATGAAGATGAATACGTTCATGCCGCAGACAGCGAAGATGGCAGTCGTAACTGATTGGAGTGGTTAGAGTGCCGGGAGAAAGAGGACCGATTCCAGCAGCTACTCACAATGACCAGGAACAGCACTATATCTTACAATCAACGCAATCTTGAACCCACCGTCCCGGATCAACTTGGAAAGGCACGCATATTGGATATTCTTTTGCTCCTGTTTGGCGGCGTACGACTGGAAAAGGTATTTGGCTGCACTACAAGTGGTCAATTCGGTGCGCGATAAGATATGGAGTTGTGCTCACTAAAAGTTTCCGACTTCGCCGAGCAATGTACCTGCTGCAGTGATTCCGAAGCCAGCCCAGACACCCCAAACAAGGCCGACTACGATTGCTAGTATTTCATGCCCGAATAGCTGTATCGATGTGTCAAACGCCACTCGTGGAAGACCAGCCAAGAATGACAAACCGGGGGAAAGGAAATGATGAAGAAGATGGCAATAGGGATCAACCAGCCAAACGACAAGCTATGAAAGGTGAGGTGAGACGAGTCACCCGAGTTGTGATAATCCCTGTGCCCACTTGTGCATCCATGTAACTGCGGGTTGTATTGCATGTACGATCTGCTTGTCGTAAAGCCATACCAGAACGCCGATGGCGATGGCGAGGATTGCGACCAAATAATACACTGTATGGCATAAAAAGAGGATCAAGAGATGTCCCGAATGACGTACCAAAGTATCGTTTTGACAAAAGTTTTTCTTTTTTGAAACTTCCTCGGATATCAAACATGGATTTCTGATTGAGTGCCGCTATCTCACTGGGAGAGGGACTGGGTGTCCTAGAGGGGCCCCTTGCATCTGGACTGTACCGTGCAGCGTTGGAATATGGTTGGTATGGGTCGTGTCCGTAGGGCGACATGTCGAGTGGGTGGAAGGAGAGGAAAGAACAAGGTCAAGAGACGGTAGGAACAATAGAGACGGATAAGCAGTGACCGGAAACCTGTCGCCGTCGACGGGTCCAGATTCCTTGAACAAGGAAAATACAGTGCAGCGCACAGCTACAAGGGAACCTGGAACGGAGAGGCAAAGAATTACAGTGCTCGTCACTTGTCAAGCTTTTCAGTGTACTCCTCCCTTCGACTTGGGAAGCTGAGATGCACTCCAAACCATTACATAAGTTATGGCCCAACCGTCTACTACCACGACTGAGGAGTTCGACGATGGCTGGGGGATCACACGAGCAATGTACGATGTCGTCTCTCAAAACATGGCCAGGATCGGGGCCATCTCAATGCAGCAGTATCTCTACGGTGACTCGATACCTGGCCCGAACACCAATACCCCTTCTCCTTCTCCTGTACCCGTACCATCGTCAGTGGCCCCCGCATCGACGACTAGACCTGCAGAATCTACCCATCTGAACGCCATCGCACGCCTAAATCAGACATGTCAACGCGTTTTCGGAAACACAGATGTGCTCAGGTATGAGTTCATCGAAGAGAACGGTCAGAAAAGTGCGCGGTATCATACCATGTTCGTTCCACGCTCATAGTCATCAGACAAGCAGTGCATATTGACCATCACCCGTCCCGATGGAACGAAACGCTCCTATGCTACACATCCGACATTCGCTAAGAAGGCCGAAGCCAAGACAGAGGCGTCCAGGATCGCAATCGATATGGATGCTCTGAATTTTATCACGTTTGGAGAAACATCGTCGTCATCCACTCCCAGCAGCGGGCCATCTAATGACGTCTGGCCATCAGTACCTAGACAAGGAGACGATGTGTCTTCTAGTGTTGGTATTATCGAGAAATGTTGCATCCAGTGGCGACCTGCAAGTATCACCCCTCACTGGGTAGCTTTCACAGATTCAAAACTGACAAGCAGTTCGTAATGCTCTACCTTTTGTTGCCTTAGATTAATTGACCTGCGACACAGAGTATGGCTTTGCTCTCCAAATCCAGCTTTCTCCACATGTCGAACGCGTGTACATGTCACAGCCAATATGTGACACCTATGATGAAGCCAAGGAGGCTTGTGCCAAGACTGCGATAGCCGAAGGTGTGTTGAACTTCATCAAACACGGTAACGGTCAAGTTCGTCCACCATCGCCAAAACCATTTCCCACTTCACCTACGAATGAGCGGGACGGACAATCATCCAGCAGTACCGCACCTCTGGCACTGCAAACGTTTTTCGATTCCCTTCCGAGACCTTTCCCTGAGAAATTTGATAGCAATGATGCGCACAAGATAAACGGTCCTGGCTGGCTACATTCCTTGATCCAGAGCGCAAGAGGTGGGAAACTCGGCATGTCATATTTCTTCACCTCGGGTGCCACCCCTGGCCGTCAGTATCTTTATTCCGTTCATTTTTTCGTATGCTTATCATGTACCCCTTCAGTGCACGGATGCCTCCTCAGAATTGACCAGCCAGAGGACTACAAGGCTTATCTTGTCGAAGCCCAGTTTGCCAAGCGGGCAGATGCGAAAGCTGCGGTCACCCTCCAGGCAATGTCCCGCGGAGTGGGTGATTATATTCGGTCTATTGCGGCATCCGTGGAGTCAAAGGTGACGCCGCAAATGCGCTCCTTCTCTTCCAACTACGTATTCCCGACCCTGCAATCAGAACTGAATAAGATCGACCCTGCCTTGCACCCCCAGGTTGAATATGGCAAGCAGAGGGATGGTGAGTAAATTGTGCTCTGTTCTTCACCCCCGTAATTACCATGTTCCTTCTTGGGGACGTAAGCTTTTGGAGCCACTTTGATTGTTGCGCTTCCCACTACGTCGGCTCTGCCGGAAATGCGCAAGTACGAGGTACCGTGCGAGTATCGAAACAAAGCCGATGCAAGGGCGGCGGTGATCGCTCAGGCAGCGGAGCAGGGCGTGGTCGAATTTGTTCGTTTTCGAGGACGCCCTCCTCCGCCTGGCTACAGCAGTCCATTTATATTGCGATATTATGACCCTGACGCATCGAGAAAACGACCACAGCCAGATAACCATGAGGAGCCACCGCCGCCAAAGAAACAGAAGAAAGACCTCCCTCGAGAACATGATCACAGTCAATCATTTGATGTGGTTGGTGAGAAGCGTTCGGGAGGCGGGCACCCACAGGATGTGTCGGAACATTGGCAGCTGAACACCCTACCTTTTCCAGGGTATCCGGATCTTAGCTCAGGGTACGGCTATTCACAGCAGCCCATCGCCCATGGCGGGCACCCCGCTCCTCCGTATGGCACTCCACTGTTCTTGGGCCCCTCCCCTCTACATTTCGATTCTCGTCCCCGTGTTCACAGCAACACGGCAGGTCCGGCTAGTTTCAGTGCCTCCGACCATTTCAAACTTCTAGGAATGCACTCCACTCCATCACTCCCCCCCATCCTACGTGAGCCATCCTACGTGCCCATACCTATGCTCGTCGACACCGAAACGCTACCATTCCCTTCCAAGCGTCGCAGGGACAATGATCTGGAGCCGGGAGAGGTGCTGTCTTCTAGTTCTAGCCAGGGTTCACACAGTGCTTTACAGTCGAAGAAGCCAGGTTAGTGAGACATTGATGTACGAACATGTCTCACTCGGGGATACCTGTTTAGCTCGTGAAGTTGGAAGTATCGAGAGTGTGAAGACGGCTGATCCACGAAAAGCGCAGTTCAACAAGCTTGCCAAGGATGCACCGTCCCAGCAGGAGGGGCGTGCTGGTGATGGTAGTGTCCACACGAGCCTGAAACCCGCCAAGAGCATATCAGCGCCTCCAGAGGAAAGAATTGGGAAGGCTAGGAACGAAGCGGCCAAGTCACACGTGAAAGCGCTGATGGGTTTGTTGCTGCTGCAAGTCTCCCATGATGTGCTGATTTTTGCTTAGAATACTGTGTCAAGAATGGACTCAGTCCACCATCGATAGGGGAAGAGCGGAGCGAGACAAACATGTTTAAAGCATGGATTGTCATTGGGAAAGAGCGATTTGAGTTGCCGAGGATGTACCGGACGGCCGAGGAGGGGAAACAGCGCGTTGCGAAGCAAGTGTTGGCGCGGCTGCGATCT
>Ga0307511_10007715_pt1 | contig 10815 bp, 14 predicted proteins | sample 13_EM_MG_FD_200266 | JGI IMG/M metagenome (GOLD analysis project Ga0307511, IMG submission 200266) | Populus trichocarpa ectomycorrhiza microbial communities from riparian zone in the Pacific Northwest, United States - 13_EM | ecosystem: Host-associated > Plants > Roots > Unclassified | place... | reverse complement strand
TGTTCTTCCTTTCTGATGCTCCATCAGTTTGTGGGTGGTATGCAGAGGAGGCTTTATGCCTAACTCCAACTGAGTTTGCCCAATCTTGAAATAGTGCTGACATAAAAAGATCATCTTAATCTGTAATAATCTCATAAGGGAGTCCAACACTGGGTTTGATCCATATTTCAAAAATATCAATAACATCCTTAGCATTAAGTTCTTTAATGCAAGGTATAAGGAAAGTAAAATCAGTATGTCTGCATGAAATGACTAATAACTTATCAAAGGAAATATTATGAGATCCTTCTCCTTTCAACTTGTGGTAACCAGGAATTAGTTCAGAACAGGGAATAGTGACAGGTTCCATACTAAGGAAATCCATTGCAATACTTTCCCATGGTTAGGTTGGTACATTTAATGGTGTCAGGTACCCAATTGGCAATTGGGTGGAGCCTTTTGTGGATTAACAAATTTCACAGCTCCTGACATAATCTTGGGTATCACTGTAGGAGTTCTGCTAGTAATATTTGCTGGTTAGTTCTTGGTATGTTCTGTCTAGTCGTTCATGTCCTGTATAAGCATGGGCTAGTTGAAGGAGGTGTTCTTTTGCTGACTTACTTCTGATTTTGAGGCCTGTTGGGATTACCAACTTCCATGTTGCTCTTTTAAGGATGTATAAGAACTTGTCCTTATACTTGATTGTGAGGATTTTTTCTTTATGTCTTGCTCTCTTGTATATGTCTTTATACAAGTTATCTTTCTCCATACATTCCACATACTGTTGAGTCAGGTCTTTGACTTGTAGCCAATTTGCTACTACAAGGTCAGGGTGCATGTGGTCATTCTCATCCTCTTCAAGTGCTATAGTGTCTTTGACATATTGCACAATAGCATGTTTACTTTCTGTTATCAGTTTCTTTCTGAGTTTGCAGGTAGTGGCTTTGTGGTGTCCTTTGCAAAAGGTGCTTTTGCCAATTGAGGATTCTGGTTTGGAGGTGAGGTTTGTACATATGAATCCCCAGTGTCCTTTTTGCCCACATTTGGCACAGACTCTAATGGTAGTGTGTGGGATATTGGAGCCATTATCAAGTGGAGGTGGCATGTCTTTATGGAGGTGTTGCATATGGTTTAACTGGGTTGCACACCAGCTATTGTTGGGTATTTGGAGGTGTCTGTGAATGTTTTCCTCCATGTTCCTTTGTTCTGCTTGCCATGCTTTTATGGCTTTTAATTTGTTATTATTTATTATTTCATATGATTTGGGAGGTAGCTTACTGCTTGCTTCTGCTAGCTCAGGCTATTCTTATGGATTGAGTCTGGTAGTATCAATCTTAAGGTTATTTTAGTGAGTGAAGATTTTGCTGTATTTTTGCTCCCACTAACTGCTGACTGTTTGGGGAGCTGAAGGAGAAGGAGGAGGATGATGGAAATTAAGTTCCTGTTGTACTTCATTCTTGCACCCAGTTGGTGAGTGCTGTCTCCTTCTAAGCATTCTAGTAAGAGTGGGGTTCCACTCTTGCAACTGGTCATACTTCATTTTTCCCTTGTCAGTTGCCCTAATCTGTCTCACCATTTCTTCCTGGCTAGGTCCAGGGTTAACTCTCATCGATTCCTCTCCCTCAGTATCAGTTTCCACTTGATCACTGTTTAATGGCCCTTCAAGGGTCCATTCTGGTTCTGGGGAAGGAGGGGCAACAGGGGGGGCCATAGTAGTGTAGTTACTAGGTTTCTTGTTAATAACTATGCTGAATTTGGGTGTTTTAGGTTTGTGTTTTATTAACCTTCCCAATTCTACTTGTTCCTGTTGTTCCTGCTGCTGCTGAGCTTGTGCCCTTGTTGTAGCAGCAGCAATTGCTATGGCCTGCTGTATTTCATTCTAGGCAGTCCTTTGTTGGAGCTCCTAGTGTCTCCTCTCTCTTTGCATGTTGTTATTCTTGAGATCACTGTGGTCTGAATCTGGTTCTTTTGCATACCTTTCTTGCTGGAAGATGTGTCCCAGCCCAGTGCTGCTGCTACTGCTAGCAGAGTTGGAGGATTGTGGCCTGTGGTATGGTCTGGTTGATGAAGCTGATGGGTAGGCTGGTTTCCCAGCCATTCCACTCATGGTTCTTCTGTGAGGCATGCTGTTTGGGTGGTTGATATTGGTAGGTGGTAGTAGAAGATGTGGGTGTGAAATGAAAATGTAGTTTACAACTACTGGCGCTGGTAGTGTATCAGTGTGGTTTGGTGAGGCGGGAAGATCAGAGCTAGAGGGGGAGGCAGAGCCCTTGTATGTTTCTACTCTGCTCAGTGTGTCTGCTATGAAATTCTCCTTTCCCTCTATGTGTTCTATGGTAATGTCAAACTTACACATTACTTACTGCCACCTGATGTTCGTTTGCTTATCTTGCTATGGAGTTATAAATGTTACCAGAGGTTTCTGGTCTGTGAGTACTATCACTTTCTCGCCTCGCAGCTTACCCCTGAAATGCCTCAGGGAGTCAACAATTGGTAATAGTTCCTTATCAGTTGTTGTATAGTTTGTTTGACCCTTGTTTAGGCATCTTGAGGGGAAAGCTGCTAGCCTGATTACACCATCTTCTTTTTGCCCAATCCATCCTGATAATCCTAGAGTGCTTGCATCTGTTACCAGGTATATTTGCTTATTTGAGGCATGATTAATTGGTTTGAGTACTGCATTACCCATTATTAATTCTTTAACTTGCTTAAATGCCTTATCATGTAGGTGAGTCCATTTAAATTGTTTTGTTGATCCTTGTAGTTCATATAGATATCTTCTTTGGGTTGCTAGTATCTTGCAGAATCTTACAAGGTAGTTGACCACCCCTATGAATCTTTAAATTTCTCTTCTTTTGGTGGGTGTCTTGAAATCTACTACCTATTTAATTTTCTCACGATCAGCTTCTAGCTCATTGTTGTGTAGCACTTGCGCAAGTAATTCCATTTTTTGTGGCATTATTTAGCATTTGTCTTTGTTGAACCACATTTTGGCTTTTTCCAATGTTTGTAATACTACTCTTACTATCTGTATATGTGCTTCATATGTATTATTTCCTATTAGGATGTCCTCTAGGTATACGATTACCGTTTTGCCAATGAATTCCCTTGAGAGCTAATTCATTGCTCTAATTATAGTTGCAGGTGCATTGCAGTCACCTTATTGCATAACTAATGAGTCAAATTTTCCCATCTGATATAAGAATGTTGAATGTTTAACTGAGGCAGGGTGATGTCTAACATTATGGTATCCATATATTAGGTCTAGTTTGGATTTAAATTTTTTGCTAACTAGCTAATCAATAATTTGATTAATGTTAGGCATAGGTATCCTATGCCTGTGTGTTTTAAGGTTTCTTAGCATACAATTTAGGATGAGCCTTGCTTTCTTACCATTGTTCTTTGGTTGTGAGAACATTATTATTGTGTTAGAGGATTTAGAGGATATGATTCTTCCAGTTTCTAGTTCATTATGTACTTTTTCTGTGATTTGATCTTGGAACCTATTATAGTTGGGGATATAGTTTGCGTGCCATTCTGCTCCTTCCATTATCTCTATTTTGTGTTGCATAATTTCCATTGGTTCCCTTAATGGTGGTAGTTCTGTAGGTTTCTCTGTTAGGAATAAATGTGGGAATTCTGAGTAAGGGTCAAATCCTTGTTGTATGGTTAGATAGTTGCAGATCAGGTCTCTACTTTCATACATGACTGGGTGTGGTCCAGGTTCATAGTCTGAGTCTGGCCATGTTTCCCATGATCCTGGATTGATTTCTTCTTCTTCCCAGATAGTGTATAGGGCATCTTGCCCTAATATTGTTCTACTTTCTGCTTCCACGTTTTCCATGAGTTTATCAAACTTATAGTTTAACCATGAGTGTATTTCTGTTTGTTGTCTTCTTATCATATTGTCATCTCCTATCCTTGTTTCCAGGTTATTTATTCTTTCTTCTTGGATTCTCCTAAAGAATCTGTTTTCCTCTTCTAGTTGTCTTAGTTGTTCATCTAAGTCAGTTATTGACTCATCTTCTGATGAGTCTTCATAATCTGTTTTATTATATGCATAATCTTTGATTGATTCTGAGTCAGATGTTCTATCAGATTCTGTATTTGAGTGTAGATGTCCTGATGATTCAATTGCTGTTTCACAGATTGGTTGCATCTACATTGCTGCAGATTTTATTGAGTCATTTCCAGTTTTTGGTAGCATTTTGAGCTCATATCTGGCCATTCCTGGTGGTTGGATGCTTATCATGTTGTCATGGATATGCATAATTGCTTTTAGTTTCTTTAGTGCTGGTTCACCTAGTATAGAATCCCAATTTCTAAGATTGGCTGAATGTAAAGGAAGACCGTTTCTTATATTTGTCTTAATATGCATTTCCTAGCACCTATCATGTTTACCAGATAGCTCGAGCATAGTACCTTATGTACTATTACCTTGAGCGTATCTAGTCCTTATGTACTTTTCCTTTATCATGATGTATTACGCATCCACACCTGCATTTCTGAGTACTGGAGGTCTGTCCTCCCACACCTGTATTTATGATCATGGAGGAGTGCTTTCTGGAACGGCCAGAAAGCAGGTTTTCTGGAAAGGCCAGAAAACAGGTTTTTCAGACTCCAGAAGGCTTGGCGGCTAGTATAAGTACTGAGCCGTTCCACCCTTCTGGAGGAGGATTCTTAGATCAGATCACTTCAGACAGAGTTCAGACAAGCCTTACATAGCTTCAATACAGAGAGATTACATATGTTAATTTTCTTCCCGCTTGGGAAATCTGTATGCTCTCAGAGACCCTCTGAGTCCTCGACTTAGCGGAACCAATAAGAGACATACACTCTCATTTCGGTGATAGTATAGACTCTGTTAAACGGCCCGCCATGCTACTATTGGCATCGCCCATTACATTCTTTTTAACATACAAAATAATCTACCTGTTAAAATCTACTACTACGGACTGATCACCCGTTGGTATCTTTATAATACCTTTTCAGGTATCACCTCCATCGGACGTCAAGACATTCAACAACATATTACATGCAACAAAAGCTAGCAACAACAATCCAACACCGAGACAGAGATATTCTCAACAGGCAGTCAACAGAAGACCTTGTGCAAGACAAGGCAGAGCTCTAACGGGCAGTGGTATATACCATTAAACAATTCCACGCTCATTCCATCACCTTACCCAAGCAATATCGACACCACCTCTTGCATTCCTAGCAACTACAATCCCCATTCAGCTTCTTATACCCGAGAGCATAATACATCGCGGCACCATACGTCCCAGGAATAATCGCAGTGTACAAATACGCATCACTATCCCACGGCTCAGCATCTTTCTTCTCACCATTAGGAGAAACATACGAAAGTACAGGAGGAACTACCTATCTAGTTCCTACTCCATCCAACACCAAATCCCTCACAGGCGAGGCACATCTATCCTCTTTCCCAGCTGAACCATTTTCAGTTGGCATCAGATCAAAACTCCAAGAGTTTGAGTTATCCAATTCCTCCATATAAGGAGACCACCTCATGGTCTTCTTGCCGCCACCCTCACTCTCTCCGAAACCTTCCATCGGGAAGGGCATCTTAGGTGTCGTTGGTATCACTCACGCCTCAAGAGTACCTGCCATCGTAGGAGCAGAAGAAAACGATGAACCAGTATCCGTGCTCTCCTCGTTCCCACTATCCTACCTACATATCAAACAGGCAGTGGAGCCACAGGCATCCGAAGTCGATCGCAAATCACTCACGTCCGGAGCGACGTACTTGTCCCCACAATATAAGGAAAAGAGGGAAAAATAACTCGTAATATCCGAACGTGTAACTGACATTATGGCCTCGAAGACGGCCAAGCCGTACACTTACCACAAGTCGCTAAGATTAGCTATGATTCCTGAGGACATCAAGAAGTTAATCTCCGACACACCACGAAAGAAAAGAAACAATCCTAAACCACAAATGTTCGAGGAATCAGTCCAACCACCTCCTCTCACAGTCTACACCGTCGATATCGGGAAATCAGAAAAGGACTCTCCCCTCACAACATGGGAATTTGAGTCACCGCCAATGTCAGAAGCAAACTGGAAGAAAGTACAACCCTAAATACATGATATCCTCGCCTTTACACAAACGCTTGGGTATCTTCACTACTTTCATCTAAAGGACATCCAACTGCTTCTCGAGGCAAGAACCGAACACTATCTTTGGCACACAACTATCCCATTTGAAAGTGAGGACTTGGAGTTTACCACGGTGCTTGTGGAGCGCTTGAAACGCCCCAAGATTCCGCAACTTACAGAACCTCACTGGGTTCTGAAGGAATGGGATGATATTAGGTCCTTCATGCTATGTGGTCAGCATCTCCTTCTACCTGTCGTACCAGGGCAATTTGAGGACCCGCCTATAGCCAAACGACCAAAAGGAAAAGACAGAAGGGACCCTCCTGAAACGCCAACCAAACAACACTTTGCACCACAAGTCAGCACAGGATCTCAAACGGCTATCATGCCAAAAGTGGACATTGTGGAACGCACCTCAAATACTGGCAACCCTAACAATGGACAAGACAATGAGGACCAACCCCCTCCCTTAGGACGGGGCACAACCGCAGGTGGAGGAGACGATAATGGATACAATAGTAGCTCTAGCAGTGGAAGGTCTAGCAGCGGATCGTCAGTCCATAGTCACAGTAGCATACGCAAACCAAAGAAGAAGGTCAAGAAGATCCAGAAACGGACAAATCGTGGTAAGACACCAGAACAACACCAATGGGAAACGACGACAGTAATTGTGACACTTGAAAGGTCATCAAAAATGTCCAAACGGATGAAGGTTATCAAGATTGATGCTCCAGAAAATCTCAACAGCGGAGATAAGAAATGACGAGACTCACAGTATCTTGACACTTGGATCAACGCGATACAGAGATGGTTAAGTATGAAAGGTATAGGATTGGAATCGAAGGAAGTGTTGGACTTTATCGGATTCAAACTGCAAGGCAGCGCACACACTACTTATAACCACCACCTCATCAAGGAAAAAGAAAAGGCATCCTTTTTCAGCTTCATGCTAGTGCTACGGGAATTCTTTATTCCCTCCATGAGCAAGGACCTCCTATGGAAAGAATGGGAAGGTGCATCACCATACAGGGATGGACGATACATGGGTATCAAAACCTTTGCTAACTGGCTGGAGGAACTTCAGATTAAGGTTATCGACAAGGATGGAAACCAGTGCAGCTCGGAAGAAGTCAAACGCAAGAAATTCCTCAACCATCTACCGGATTCCATGGATACCACCCTGGTTCCACAAATACTTGATTCGTGGACATTCAACGACCTGGTCAGGAAAGCGGAATCACATGAGGCTGCACGAAAATATAGGGGTATCTCAGCTACACCTAAGCCGGCTCGCCAGCCTGCTACCCAACCACCTTCGAACCCTGGTCGAAATCACCCCAAGGATCGGAAGACAGACAATAAGAAAACAAGTTCTAATCCTGGAAGAACCCCTACCACGAAAACAACTACCACCAAGGTTCCGGACTGGGAATTGGTTAACAAGACGTTAACATCACAAGACAAAATGAAGTTGATCAGGGAACGGAAGTGTCTATGGTGCCGTGCACCTGGTCACACCTTTAAGGAATGCAAGAACCGTACCTTCAAACTACCCATGCGCACCGCCACACAAGTCCTATCCCTGCAATACACCAGCAAACCAGTTATCGCCAAGAATATCTACAAGGGCAAAACTAAGGCAAAACCCCAGTCTACCGAAGAATTAGACTACAGCAGGGTCCGGGTCACGGTTAACGGCCATCCTGCATTGGCCCTTGTGGATTTACAGACGAGTGGCAGATCTCTCATCAACGCACAATTCGTACACCTATGCGGCCTACCCACCTACGGAATCGACAAGAAGTCACTCATTACCGCGATCAAAGGATCGAAGGGTGTGACAGAAAGGGCATGGGATGTACAAATGGACTATGGAGGATACACAGAAACAAGAACGCTATATGTAGCACATCTTGCAGGCTGGGATATGATCCTAAGCAAGCCAGCCCTCACAGCCCTGAACGCCGAAATCCCAGCAGGACCAAAGCCTGTCACAATCCAACCTTAAGGGATGGCACGCTTTGCACCCAAGGAATGGAGGAAGGCAGGGCTTGCTACGGGGCAAGTCACATCTGCTGTAATCTTTATAGAAGATGACGCACCAGACTATCTTCTACCACTCTTCAAATTCATGGCCTCAGCGTTGAGTCTCGGAGAAAGTCGGGAATTCAACCCTTTCGTTGCATTTACCCAGTTATTTCCAGCAACAACACCCAACTCGTTGCCACCCCTCAGAACTATCAACCACCGAATCTGCCCGAAACCCGACTCTACATGGGTACCAAAATAGCGACCCTCACCATCCAAATTTTACTCTGAGCTCACGAGGCAGCTCACCTAAGAAGAAGCATCAGGACGGATTTATCGTGCAGAACATGACACCAATGCGGTAGTTCTGTTCCTACAAGACTAACAAGATTATCCTGACAAACCCCAGTGCATCTTAGATGCTAGGGATCGGAATGAAGCGGTTGATCCCAACCATACACCCCTACCAAGTATCGAGGAACTCACGGAGCTATTCGATGCTCGGAAATATTGGATCAAGATTGACCTAGCAGATGGGTACCACAACATCAGAATCGAAGAAGACTCAGAACAACACTCCACCTTCCTCACACACATGGGATATTACCGCAATCGCATGATACAACAAGGCGACCGTAATGCTCCTGACACGATGGTACGAGCCATGTACGAAATCTTTACGGACATGGTCTTCATGGACTTTGTCATCTATATCGACAACATTATTATCTTTTCAGATACCTACGACAAACATGTAGCTACCTTACGGAAGGTTCTACAACGACTCCTGGACGAAAGGTTCTGGTTGAAGGGTAGCAAATGCCAGTTCTTCACCAAACGTCCAGATATCCTAAGACATATATTAACTTCGGATGGGTTACATATGGATCCTAAGAAGCGCAACAAAGTATTAGACTTCAAAGTTCCCAGCAACCGTCGGGAACTACGAGGTATACTCGGCGGTGTCTTATTCCTAAGCAAGTTTTGTCCGTAATTGGCCTCCTGGTCGAGCACCCTCTCAGAACTGCAAGGCGAAAATGCACCCTGGACATGGACGGACACCCATACTAGGCAACTAGAGAAAATCAAGGAACTTGTGAATTCTCCACAGATTTTCAAACCCTGAGACCACTTCTCAGAAGCGCCCAAATACCTGGTATGTGATGCTAGTGATATTGGACTAGGATCATGGATAGGACAAGGAGAAGTAGGATCAATTCGACCTTGTCGATTTCATTCTCGGAAATACAGCCCCGCACAGCTGAAATACCGCATCTACCAAAAGAAGTTACTTGCTATTGTTGACTCCTTGAAGTTTTTTGAGGCTCAACTCCGAGACCACAAATTCACGGTTCTCACGGATTACCAACCACTACTGTCCGTCCTCCGACCACCACAAACCTCTTAGAAGCTAGCCCGATGGCAAGCTTACATGCGAGAATTCGATGTGGTTATTGAACATACTGCTGGAAAAGAAAACCTGTTGGCAGACCCTCTATCAAGGAAGCATAAATACTCCCTCGATCCCACCGAGGAACAAGACTTCAGCCCCTCAGAGTATCGATCCCACAGAAGACAATAGCAACCTTCAAGACACGTCTATCACTACCAACAACCTTTCTATCTCCCCCGTACCAGAAGAAATCACAATGGTTTCCCGCGGCTGCATCAACTTCAAGCACACGGACTGCGACTACAACAAGTGCGCAGGCCGTGACGAAAGCCTCGGTCACCACCCCTCTTGTCTCTATCTCGATGATGAGAACGATGGGGACTATGAAGATTACGACGATATTAAGGAGGAAGAAATGCAATCAGATGAGGATACCCTCTCCACTATCCCCGAAGAAATCTTTGTCGGGTATGAATTCGATCCTCACGCCCACGTTGTTGAACATAATCAATTAAATGGTTATCATTATATAGGTGCTCCCGCCGATGATACCTCGTTAGTTACCAATAACGACAATATTCCCGTCATCATTACAGACGTTGTCAATGACGCCTGGAAACACTACAAGCAGCATCGAAAGCAAAGCAATGCGGATTGCCACGACTACTACTGCTGCTCGCATGGTATCTCGCACCAGAATGGGAATCCTTACTTTCCCACCACCAGATGCTCAATTTGCGGAACCTACGGAAACGGATGTTTGGACTGCACTCTAGCGGAGGCAGTTTATCAGAAGGAGAAGGAATTCCAGTCGAGTCAGTGAGACTCATGGAAATTGAAAGCTACCAGTATCCCTCCTAACAAGCCCCCGTTCTCTGAGACTCCCTTAAATGACATTCCAGAGCTTAACATCAAAGAAGTTCCTTACCGCACGCATATGTGGTCTGCGGAAGAATGGGCAATCAGGAACGCTCCTATTGCCCGCCACGAACCATGGGGTCAGCAAACCGAACAAAAATACCCATGGAACTACAATATCAAGATCATACCAGATTGGGAAAGACCCTCCTTCCTCTCTGCCGCAGTTACAACCAGATCTCAACGCAATGCATTTTCCGGAGAAGCTAGCTGATCTAAACAAGGTCATAACACCCTCCTATCCCCCACTAATCCTATGAGATATGTGCCAGGAGTGGAATTTATGCACCAATAACATCACACATTAATTGAGGAGAACAATCACATTCAAGACCCTCAAACACAGGAGAAGATGTCAAAACCTCCTGCACCCA
>Ga0307511_10007713_pt1 | contig 10816 bp, 14 predicted proteins | sample 13_EM_MG_FD_200266 | JGI IMG/M metagenome (GOLD analysis project Ga0307511, IMG submission 200266) | Populus trichocarpa ectomycorrhiza microbial communities from riparian zone in the Pacific Northwest, United States - 13_EM | ecosystem: Host-associated > Plants > Roots > Unclassified | place... | reverse complement strand
AGAAAGTATTATCCCATATGGGCGTTGATCGACGTGACCTACCTCCACGAGCCGCCAATCGTGGAATCGTCAAATATCTGGCCCGTCCAGACGTCCTCTCCAAACCCGATTCGATGGAACAGTTGGCGCAAGCATAACAATGCCGCCGTGTTCGGTATGCCTCTATGGGATCTGAATGAGCTACTGAAAGGGTACTTCTTGCTGGCTGTGGTGGAGCCTTGTCACTGATCGTTCTTCCCCTTTGCAGCCTCCCGCTTCAGCGCAGGTACGACGACTTCCAAGTGAGCCTGGACGCCCAACTCCGTTCTCCCACAACCTCCAACCCTGTCGAGGATCGGGCGATCGCAGCTGCTATGGAGGTCCTCCAGATTGAGGCGGCGAGATTGGCGCAGTTGGAGGCGGCGGCGGCGGCGGACAAGGGCATCATGCCAATGGTGGTTGACGGAGAAGCTCAGCCATTGCTCAAGCCTGACAAAACGGAGGCGTTCGCGATCTTGGTGCGTAATGCGATCGAAGAGTTCGGCTTCGCCCCCCGTGACGTGTACAACGGCGTCTTCGATCTTTCCTTGGCGAAGGAAAACCACATCGCCAAGATGAAGGACCTTGGGTATCCCGAGCTAATATCCCTCGCCGATACGTTCGCAAAAAAAGGCATACTCAACAATTTATCGCATCATGTGGTCGCCGTGCAACCCCACCAATCTGCACCCCGCATCGACAGGTGGACGATGGACTTTAAATCCCCCCGGATCGCGAAGGAAGTGGCGGGGTTGATGCTGTCGCTAGAGCACTGCTATCTCCGGGACTCATACCACCTCCTCCGTGGTATCAGCCCTGGTATGGGAGGAGCGCTCTTTGAGGCGATCGCCCATCGGGCGCTCTGCCAGCGACGTGCCGCAGCCCACCAAGATGATCCGTAGCAATAAAATTCCTCCCACCTTCACTGCCCCACGAGTACTGCGGTCTATCACCACGGACTCTGACGACGGTACCCCCTCTACCATCCCTACCTCGCCACCGTACAAGAGGGTCAAAGATCGCATTACTCTCAACCTCCTCCATGACCTCCAGGAAGTGACCTCCGACAACGACAGATACTATGTCCCAACCTCAACCACTAACCCCCTCTTCGACTCATTCACCATCACTTTCGATCCCAACAATCACGCCGCCGTGGTCTCCGTTTTCCAGATTACGATCTCTACAGGGCATCGGGGGTCAGCCGATGGGTATCTCCTCATCCGAAGAATTATTGCCCGTGCACGCGAGCTCCTCAAATGCCCGCCGGGCCATAATGGCAATATCAGCGTTATATATGTTCTAGTCTGCCCCGAGGATGGATCCCAGCATCGGTGGACGATGCCCAAGGGCTGGAACGAGAACAACACGGCCAATAACCAAATCGGGGAAGGCTTCTGTATACGTGTTCCTTCTCATTACCTCACACCGGGTCCAACCGTGCGCTGACAGTGGGGCATTCCCCTCTTCCTGTACACCTTTCACTTGTTCTTGTTCGCTCATCCCTCCACTGCCATCGTCTTAGCCCCCCTCCACGCCCATGTTCCCATTTTGATCATACGTAGTCATTCGACGTGCCAACCCATGTAATCTCTTGTTGTACAATAATGTGACAGCCCAACATTATCACACTGCCACTTATGTTCCTGGACATACAGTGTTTTCGGTTTCCTCGTCAGTACCTGGAGTAGATCTAAACCGAAAACGAAAAACGAACCCGCATAAGCTCGGAATATACTGGCGACCATAAACGGAAACTTACAGTCCAACCTGCTGTACCTCTTCTCGGGAGACACGTCGGCGGAGCTCACGGTAGTTTGGAGGCGCAACTATTTCCTATTCGACCCTCTCAACTCCGTCGCGTGTCAGGCGTACATGTACTCCCTTTCTCATCGAGGACAGGGATCTCGCTGGATGGAGTGAGTGAGGGGAGGGAGTTTGGGAAGTCTCTTCCCAATCGGTACCGAGCGTCTCCATGATCCTCCCTTGCACCCGGCGCCCCGGATCAATTCAAACTTATGACCAGCCACACATTCCACGCGAGCCAAACCACAGAGAGCGGCGGCGGCTCCTCGTATTTGGTTTCTAACCAGCGGTCAACGTACACCAGCCGACGTCAATGCGATGACCCTTTACACGCTCCCCCTGCGAGAGGCATTAAACGACTCCATATCCTCCGGGAAGTTCGCCGACACGAAGATAATCCTATTCTCGCGAAGAGACTCCTCTGGGACCATTTGCAAACCGAGAGCGCTGTACGCCAACAGCCACGTCTTGAAGACCGTTCCGTACTTCAACGATCGTAAGCCCTTCCAACTTTTCCCAACCGTGGTCCACCCAATGACATCCTTCAAGTGCTTTTCGGAACGTTTGCGGAATCCGAGTCGAAGGATTTCTCGGAGTCCCTCGATGATGCCGAGTGCGCTGAGAATTACGGTTACCACTCCGATAGTGATCTTGAGGAAGACGAGGACTCTGAGGCACCGAAACCCGCCAGGGGCCATCCCTTCGACTCTTTTTGCTTTACACCCACGGACAACAAGCCAACGCCTTCCCATGGCGAACATAAAGAACACCTTGAGAAAGGAAGAGTTATAAGGATCCAAGATATGGCCCTCATCACGTAAATTCCCCCGAACCTGCTCGACGGTCCTTCTGATGACTTGGCAGATTCCAGGCATTTTTACTTTATCTCTACACCGGTTCAATCGAGTTTGCGCCCTACGGGTCGGAGAGCAACCGCAAGCCCAGGAGCGTCGAAATCACTTCGGTTTCGGAGGACTCGATTCCTAGACCGTCCCCTTCCTATTCCCTGGGGGCAAGCTTGAGTAACATTCGTTTAGTATGACGTCCCTCCTCTGAAACAACTCGCCTTGGACAACATCGAGGATGGTCTCAAGCGATGTGATATCGTCGAAGAAGTGTTCAGCGAGTTTACCTCTAGGTGAGTTATCCATCCTGCCTTTTGTTTAGATATACACACCGACGAATATATACACCGATGAATGAACGCGTACAGGTACGATGAAATAAGGACGATTCAGGTCAACCATCTCGCGTCCGTCCGGTTTGGTGCAGATGAAGGAGATACGAAAAACCTCTGTGACAAAATTGATGAAAAGGTTGACGCATACGCCGGTGGAAACTTGGGTCACGCGGCAGAGGCTGTGTCCCTCCTGTGGGAAGCTTCGCAGAAGGATAAGCCCCCAGGTTCTGCCGCTCGAAACATGAATAGCTTTGTCTGTCCCACTCTCTCGTTATCCTCCCACCGCTAATCCATCTCGCCCGCTTATAGGCGCAACAGACTAAAGCCCTGCAAACTGGAATCGTGTTAAAAGTGCATTGATCAGATCGATCCGTGAAGGAGTTTTCATCGATCGAAAGTATTGGACGCGACATTCAAGAACAGGGAAGGTCTTACGACCTGTTTATTTTTCGAGTGTAGTGGCCGGTGAAAAGCTGTCACACATTGAAAGCCGTAAGTGACTCGATTCCCCTCAGTACGGATATCCGAACGCAAGGTTGGGTAGTCGTGAAACTATACAAGAGCGAAGACGGCCCGTGGTTTGATAAAGACGGTGGATCCGATGACAGTGACTGCGAGAGCGGGTTGGACCAATCCAGACGCTCTGCAACCAAAACGGAGGTCGGCAGCAAGGAGTCAGGACGGGACGCCTCCACGGTTCTCTCCACTGGATCCTTTGCCGGGTAAGCGTGTAATCCCCTCAACGGTGAGCGAACTGCTGATATACCCATAGCTGGAGGTCATTGTTTTTCTACTTGTATGCGGAATCGGTCCAATTTGCGCCCCTTAAATCCCAAGGGTCGGGTGCTCGTGCTCGGTATATACAAGAAGAGGCGGAACGGAATCCGCATAAGCCTCCTCCGTGCTCACCCAAGGGTATCTATTCACTTGCGGTGGCGGTATGCTTCCATTACACCCCCACCCCCTGGGTTCCCCGCATCACTTACTGCCGTGCATCCAGCTCGAAATTGAACCCCTCCGAGACCTGGCCTTGAGTGAAATTCGGTCGAAAATCACCTCTGTGAATGTCGTCGATGAGTTCTTTTCGAGTTTTACATCTCGGTGGGCACTTTCTTCACTCATTATAAAATCACCGTTGTCACATACTTATGAATAACCGGGAACAGGAGGAGGGACATCATGAGGATGCAGCGTGAGCTTCTGAACGATAAATTTGGTGACAACGACACGAAGGCCTCCGCAGTCAGTCTAATTAAGAACATGGCGGGTGGTACTGGTTCGCATCACGCTGGGGCGTTGAAGTTTGGACTGAGAGAGGGCTTTTCGGCTTCACGCGTGACGGGAAAGAACCCAAGACGGCGATGAGTGGATCAACAGAGGATATGTATGGGTCTCAGACACTTGTCCGGCCGACTGTGTTGATACGCTCCGCTGTATGGGATAGTTCTGATTCTGAAAGTTCCGTTGAGGCTCACTCGATCATTCACAATCAAGGCAATAACCTCGCCAACCACTCTCTCCAACGATTTCGTGGAGGAGGTATTCAGCAACGTCGCGTCTAGGTGAATTGTTCAGGGCCCGTCCCGCGGCCTCTTGTTCGGTTATACGCTCTGACGAACAAGCATATACAGGTATGGTGGAGTCAGGATCGTTCATATCGACCATCTCGCGTCTACCAGGTTTGGTAGAGACGGAGAAACCACGAAAAATCTGTGCGACAAGAGTGACGAAAGTTTAGCTCAGGCTCTTGGACGTGTCCTCAGATGCAGCACGAAAATGCTTGGTGCTATTGAGAGCGCCGTTGGCATCGCGCGCGCTCATGAGGCGAATTGCGGTGCTTGGGCTTATCTCCCAATTGGATCCCAGTGCCACAGCCCCGGGGTCTGGACAGAGGAAGAACACTTACATGATAATCGGGGATTGTGTACTTTGATGGGATCCACACTGGGCAGACAGGAGGTTGATGGCGATGCACTGGGTCCCTAGAGTGCGCCTAAGGACGATAAGTACTTATCGGGATCGAGACCAAGCCATCCTGTGCTGTGAGTAACGTACAACTCTCCGCTGTTATATATACTTGTATCAGTGACAAACACGGATGGCCCTCGATTGCACTCCCCTCCCCCCAGGCTCCGAATCTTAGTATGGAACACGATCGTATGAAGGACGATAACTCCAGTCCTGATCCCACCAAAAAACCGGATGCACCACCTATCCAAGCGGATCCCTTATTTTTGACCCCAAACGGGAGAGAATTCGGTCCTGATCATTCGGTCCAGTCCTCGTCGCCGTCCACGGCGAGTTTCCAGTGTTCCGACAAACCTCGGCCCTCAAGTTTGCAGCCTCCTCACGTTAAGCTCACCGACCCCAGGGACGTGCACGAGCCGCCACGATCAAGGCCGCTGTTCCGAGGGTTTGAGAGACCGAGCTTCTCTCGTATCGCGATCCTAACCGTCCTATGCCTTATCACATACCCGGCATTCTATGTCCTCAAATTCGCAGCGAAGGATAAATCTTTATTCACTGTGAGACTCATCGTCTCCATTTGGTGTTCGGGGATCGGGTTCGCCCTTGGGTACATTATTCTCAAGATCGGAGCGAAACACATCGAGGCAGCGAGTGAGTTCACGCTGATTTGGTACCGGGACTCTCTAAGACTCGGTTTTAAACAGCCTGGGCCACGGTGGTTCACATGAGCCACGAAGGTGACGGAATGAAGCTTCGCGATCTAGCCAGAAGCTCGAGTAGCCCAACAAGCTTTATGCCCGCTCTTCACGTGTTCCGGTCTCGTTTCAGGAATCGAGAAACTTCCAGGTGTTCGCGCAGATCATACGAGTCCGTTCCAGCGTCATCTTCTACCATGCGCCTCCTTATATTGCTGCAGCAAGCGACCGTGGTCCCTATTCTTGGGATCCTTCGTCGTCCTCACCATCCTGGCTCCCCTGTTACCCTTCCTATTCGGACGCATCATGGAGATCAAAACATTTGTCAGCGTACGTGCCACAGACCCGCTCCCCTGTTGTTTTCCCTAATTTTTGGACAGAACCAACACAATGTTTACAGCGAGGTTTTGATTGCTGGGGACTTAACTAAGGAGGACATTCTTCAGATGAGGGACAATGGAGGCTTCTTTCTCTCCAACGCACCCGCGTCTGACACCGGCGAGTTCGCTTACGACGGTGATACCGTCTACTTTGCCCAACCGAGTCTCTCCCAGTTTGTCCCGGGTGGTTCTGGACCTGGGGCTTTCGATCAATCCATATTTATTTACGATCTGAATCACACCCCAAACAACACGCTTGCGTTCACGGGTAGGAACGCGACTAATCGTAACACCGGCGTGGTTTTACGGTATGCACTGCCTGATTACTTGGGATGCAGCTCGACGTCCTGAAATTGGCCTTTTTAGACACGCCCAGTGGGGGATCAGGGCTCACTGTGATAAGTTGCCAGAGCCTAAAGTCAACTTGTGAGGGAATGTAACGCACCTTCCATCGGACCAACTCTCTGACCTATTCCTACCCAGAATACGCTCTTCGAGCAACAATATCACCTATGTTTTCGTTCCCAAATATTTTCTTCAAGGTATATTTGGGGCGTACGGCCTGGACCTACCGGAGGAGTTCACGGGAGGGAGAACCGATGGCCTGGACCCAAACGACACCATCCCATCAAATATTAACATATCAACAATCTCCTACCTTGGCGAGTTCTTGTGGGCCCCTCTTGAAATATCCTTGTCTAATCCGCACACTACAGTGGGGTCCCCGGACAACGGCGAGACAATTAGCCTCCACTCCGAGTATGTTTCCTCACTGGGCAGTGAACTTGAAGAATGGACGACCGTCGAGACAGTCCTCATCCGGGTCGACCTCACGACCGTGAATCCTGAAATCACCAGTCGCTTCCCTGTAAACTCCGACAAGTCACCTTGGCTCGGTTATGACGCCGCAGTTTGCGTGCTGAAGTATGAACCGTGGATTATAGAAACATATAACACGTCCATTACGTCACCCTCCGCTTTGCGGATCGTCGGGAAAGGGAACGGCAGCATCCCGATGTGGCCAGATGGTAGTATCCAAGGAGATCCAATCGCGGACACTGCTAGGTATCTCAGCAAGGCGCGAACGGAGACGGCCTTCTGGGTAGCTAATGGCATGGCCATAAAGCGGATGTGGAGGGGTCGTGAGTGGCTTACAGGCAGCAACTTGGATAAAGATTACGTTCCCTCCGCCACCGTGGGTCCCGTGGTGCCCCCGCACGCAACATTTCTTCTTCTCACCCTACCCTATAGGCTGTTTCTTTTACCGATGGTGCTGGACCATATGCATACACCGAACTCTCTCCAGACCGGCTCGCCGTCATCCGCGCACGGGCTGGCGCGGCTACCACTCTACCATACCTAGCGGGATCGGGACCCCTCGTCGCACAATCGTATCCGGATGAGACGCTAGCGTATGTCACTTACAAACCGTGGCAACTTATCGCCCTTCTGGTGCTTGTTTTGATTCTGGGAACCATTGGAGAGTTGTTCGTGCCGACGCTACCGCTTAATATTCCACGAAGAGAATTTGGGGTTTATAGTTGGTTGCGCTGTTCCAATCTAGAGTACGTGGACTCGGTCATATTCCATGCACAAGGGTTAACCAGCCATTAACGTCCAGGAGTTGCGGTTTGAGGCGGCCGATGACCTCGATAGGCTCATGAACCTCGATGAATTAGAGGAGAGTTTTTCGGATAAGCGGGTCAAGTTCGCTGTGGAGAAAGGCGGGGTTTGATTGTCAGAATTACCGCACTGACCCCAGTTGGTATTTTCCTCCCCCGAGTCGTCCATAGCTCGGGATGTTTATGCCCATGACGTGGCAACGTGTAGTCTTAATTTTGTAAATGTAAGCGCGAACTCATGCCCCTGAGTCCATTGCTGGAGGCCAATATTCTTCCACTTGTGCACAAAATCTGTTTTTCATGACCAACCCAAGCTTCACTCGGGCCGGCCTGCGAATTCCCAGATCTTCATTCCGGCTGCAGCTCGCTCGAGTATGAGCTGCGTGGGGTTTTACAGGTTGGAACCGGGAGGAAGCCTAAGCAGGGTGTACACCTATGAGGAGAGGGTTGAATCCTAGTGTGTCCGAACTGAGGTCAGCGTTCGCAAACCCCATCGCCTGTTCGAGACAATCAGTCGAGCTCGGTGTAGGGTCAAACCCGAAAAGTGACTCGTGTCAACATCCACGTTTCAAACGTCGACTGTTCACCGCCAGCGAGTACCACGATGAGGAACGGAAAGATTCAAAAGAACCCCTTTGGGAATTTCTGGAATGGCTTGAGTTGGCATGGATAAAGGCCTCAAGGGTAAGTTCACTGATTCGCGATTCGCATCAATTTCTCGTTGAGCATGATGTTCCAACGCCGTGCCGCACTGTGATGATGCAACGCGCCATCCTTGGCACCTCAGATGGCTGACGAGAAGGATTGACTCCGTCACTCAGGAGTGTAATCGTCGCTGTAGGATCTCCTCCGTTCATCCGTGTCATGTCTATTCGAGTACGAACACGCCAGCTGGGTTGCAAAATTCCCGGAAACAAAAGCGAGCGGCACTGGTGGGGTTGGCGACTCGGAGGGCAGTTAGGAAGTGTCATCCTCACTTCATGGTCGGTGGTCTTCGGACGGTGGGACGCTAGGCGGGGCTAAATTGGACCAAACCTTTCGCCAAAAACATGACTGAGAATGTCGACATCAATGTAGTGGAGCGGTGGTGTTACAATCATATCGGACGAGAACCCATGTCGTGTAGGGGGGCACACATGGAGAGCAACGTACTGACAAACCAAAATAGACTACCCACCTCCATATCACACATCTTCGTGATTATGGGCTCCACATTCTACGTACGAGGAGGAAGTAGAAAGCAAAACAAAAAGATGGTCAGGGATAATCCTGAAAATCGGTATCCCATCTCTCTATGCGACGAACTTGACTCGCTCGTCTGAATAAATTTCCTCTAATTCATCGAGATTCCTGAGCTTGTCGAGGCCACGAGCCGCCTCAAATTGCAGCTCCTGAATATCAATGGCTGGTTAGCCCTTATGCATGGAACACGACAAAACTCACGTGCCTGAGATTGGAAGAGCGCCAACCAACTGTAGACCCCGAACTCTCTCCGTGGAATATTGAGTGGCAACTTCGGCACGAATAGTTCTCCGATGATCCCCAGAGTCCATATAAGTATTGGGAGGCCGATTAGCTGCCACTGCTTGTAAGTGGTATATGCCAACGTCTCATCCGTATATGATTGTGCGACAAGGGGTCCCGACCCCACAAGGTATGGTAGAGAGTTAGCCGCACCAACCCGGGCGCGGACAATGGCAAATCGGTCCGGGGATAGTTCTGTGTATCCCTCCAATCCAGTACCATTGGTGAAAGAAACGGCCTGTGGAGTTCATGGAGGTTAGGAGAAAATCTGTCGTGGGGCACGATGGGACTTACAGTAGGAGAAGAGGAGTAAGTATCGGCGCCGACGTTAGCTCTCAGCATTTGGTAGATGCCATTGGTATGAGCTACACTGAACGATATGTCCTTGCTCGACGCATTGAGATATCTTGTATCCTCGATTGGAGGTCCTCGGATATTACCACTCGGCGACGAGTTATTGCCTTTCCCTTTCTCAACGACCCGCAAAATGGAGGGGGACGTAACAGATGTGTTGTATGCTTCGATGACCCAGGGTTCATACTTTTGCACGCAAACTGCGGCATCGAAACCCACATTATTCCCAGCTGCAACCTCGGAGTATACAGGGAAACTGCCATTTGGATTGAGACCGGCGGTGATTCGGATGAGGACTATCTCGACGATAGTCCATTCGTAATCCTTGTTATCGGTTGGGACAGAGTAGAGGGTAATACTCACGCCGTCGTCCGGCGCACGTACTGCAGCACGCGTGTTGGTGCGAAGAATGTGAGAGGGGCTAACAAGGACTCACAGAAGCAGGCGATTGTTGAGAGGTTGATGTTTGAGGGGATAGTATCGTTTTCCGCTACGCTCAGGGGGCCCCCCGAGAAAGCAGCCGGTAGGTACATGTCATACGCCGAAAACAAACCTCGGAGAAAATCTCGGGGAACGAAGGCGTAGGTGAAATTTAGGCTCGATTTTGGTATCCTGGGTAGGAACGAATCAGCGAGTTGGGTCAAAGGAAGTTTTGTTAGGTTGTTTCACAAGTTGACTTGAGGGTCCGGCAGCTTCTCACAGTGGGTCCTGATTCCCCACTGGGAGTATCTAAAGACAAGGTAAGCATCATGGCGTCCAGCTACATCTCTAGTTAGTAGGTGGTGCGTACCGTAAAACCACGCCAGTATTGCTCCTAGATGCGTTCCTACCCGTCAAAGGAAGAGTATTGCTCGGGGCCTCCTTCAGACCGATCGACGTAAATTGGTTGAAAACCCCAGCCCCATAGCCACCAGGGAGGAACTGAGACGGACTCGGTTGGGCGAAGTAAACGGTGTCGTTGCTGTAAATGAACTCGGCGGTGTCCGACATACTATTGCCATATGCGAGCGCGGACCAGGTCACGGGAATGTGCTCCGCTTGATCACCGTCCGCCTTGGATAGATCCCCAGCGATCAGAACTTCGTGGTAAACCTTGTGTTGGTTCTATTCAAACGTTAGGAGACGCAAAAATAAGGCGGGTGTGTAGCACGTACGCTTACGAAAGTATTGATCACGATGATGCGTCCGAGTAAAAAATTTAAGGCGGGAGCCAGGATGGCGAGGATGATGAAGAACGCCAAGAACAGCGACCATGGTCGTTTGCTGCAG
>Ga0307511_10007712_pt1 | contig 10818 bp, 15 predicted proteins | sample 13_EM_MG_FD_200266 | JGI IMG/M metagenome (GOLD analysis project Ga0307511, IMG submission 200266) | Populus trichocarpa ectomycorrhiza microbial communities from riparian zone in the Pacific Northwest, United States - 13_EM | ecosystem: Host-associated > Plants > Roots > Unclassified | place... | reverse complement strand
CCAGGTGAAGTTCCTGCTGGTTAGTCAAAAAAAAAAGGCGACGTGGTCATCACACCGTATATTTACCATCAACAGAATTGAATTAAAATTTCTCATCAAGGTGCACTCCGATCACCCTCAGCCAGCCTCAGCCGTTGGAGCGTTAAAATGTTGGCTCAGGGTCAGAAGCTGTAAAATAGTACGGTAACTTCTCGAGTTGTTAGTTTGGTGGGTACTCCGTCGGTATAAAGCCTCCTCATTAGTTTATTTGCATCCATATGACACTTTCCCCTTCCACTTCCGTGTCGTCATGGACGGTCTCCCCATTTCTTTCCCCAATCCAGCAGTGTATCTTAATTATTTGGATCCTAATACCGCATTTCAATACGAGGTAACGAGGAATGTCTATATAGCCACGCTGAGTGCAAGTCATTTGTTCACGATCCAGATGAATACTCCAGGTGACATGTGATCTCCAGGCCATGGTTTGGGACATTCTGTCCTGTGTCCAACAAGACTGGAAGCTACTTCGTATCAGTAAGCCACAATTTGTCTTTTTTGCCTATCATCTCTCGAGGTGGGTTTATGTTCCTTTCAAGTTCTGGCATTGGTCTTAACCTTTCATTGCAGATTGGGTACTCTGTCATTTATTACACTCTCTGTCCTAGAGTACAGTCAGTACCCTTGGCTCTTTCCATAGCCATACTTACATCTCATTGATCCCAGCCGGTCCCATTGAAAATTGCCGAAGTTTCGAATATTTCTCCATAGCATGCTTTTTTGTCTCGACCGCCTCCACGGATTTTCTGTTCCTCGCCCGTGTCTATGCGGTTTACTGTCACAGAAAGCCTATTTATATCGCTTTCATCTTGCTCTGGATAGTTGATGTTGGCCTCCTGGGTTTGTTCTTCACTGGCCTCGAGGTTATCCCGATCGCAAACACGAAGCATTGCATCAATGTCAGCAGAAATGGCTATGTGGCTGCGTCTCTGCTCGTATCAATCCTCTTCGATACAATGGTATACATATTTGTCACTGCTAAGCTTCTCTCCACTCGAAAACGGAGCGAGAAAAAAGTGACATGGCGGACAATCTTCTCGGGGGAATCCCTTCCCAAGTTATCCCGCGCGATCATGCAGGGGGGCCAACAGTACTATCTGTAAGTTCATATTTCTCGCTGAACCAACAATGGATATTTGATTCCTATACGTTCTAGGATCAAGGTTGTCGGTAGCATGTTGATGGTCTTCTTTTGGTTAGTACCGTCCATCCCTTCCATATGCCGAGTCGTATGTGCCGTCCCAATGGTGGGACTGACTAGCTCCATGGCGTGTCGTGTCTATCGTAAGCTCAAGCTTGAGTTGGTGGACCAGGAGGAACACCAGAGGATTCAGGGGGTGACAGCAGATGCCGTATTCACCACATGTGTCCAGGTAGTGCCTTTGACTGAGGTGTTGTTAGCTAAGGATGTAGAGGCTGCCACAAGTGATTTTTCCAAGTCCTGTGGGCGATCCAATTCAATTTCTCCAGAGTGTATTTGATACTGTACATTAAGAAGTTACGGCACTGTCTAGTGACGTTCTTTGTCATTGCTTGTGGTCATGACCGTGTCACGTTTTGCACGGCGGAGTCGAACCTGACCAGAGCTATAGCATCTTTCCCCATGTCAGAATAAAGAGTGTTGCCGGTTAGTCAAGAGGACCAACGTATCGATATTATTTGCATCAACAGAACTGAATCAATACACTTGCAAGTAGGTTGGTTTCGTCGTCAATGACGTGCCATGGAGACAGTGGCCATACGTGGGCATCGTGACCATTGTCGTCGATGTTGTCGCTGTGACAAGGTGGTGCATGTATCATCATGGGCGGCACTGGGTGGGTATCGCATCGCGGCTCACCATTGTAATTATACCTCCGGTCCGTCCCTGATTTTTGACATGAGGGTACCCATCCCAGCACCAGCACCAGCACCAGCACCGAGCGAGTGCGTGATTTGGAAACCTATCGGAGAAATTAGTTACATGCTGATGCCCTTCGCGACTGCATGCCTTGGAGGCAGGAGTCGATGCCCTCTGCCTCCTTGAGTACGACATCCAACACGGAGTTGACCAGCTCCACACCTCCGTATAGTCTGAACACAATTGTGAGATCGGGGGTATAAAAACACATGGAAGACGAGTGAAACCTATGCCCTTTGGCCCAGTTGTTACCAGCACCACTCTGGCTGAAGATGAAGTTGTCCGGGAAGAAAATACCGCCCAGAGGGCCAGGCGAACGGACACCATAGTTCCGGGCTCGAGATCGACGAGGACAGCACGAGAAACGTATTTGTTCGAACGGATCTCGTTGTAGTAAGCCAAGATATGCTCGAGCCGCATGTCGTTTGTCCCTTTGTAGAGACGACGGGGACCCTCTCGATGCCACGCTCATCTGAAACCACCTCCCATAATTTGGCACCTGTGTCGCAGGATCGATGAGCACCGACAATTTTTGACCAAGGGGCTCGAATCGCACCAATTTGGTTACCGCACTGTATCGTGGAGAAAAATTGAGCGATCGAGTAAAGAGGGGCATGTCGGATGTTAAACCTACTATGTACTAGTCAACTTGGCCAGTCTGTATACTATAGACGATTTCAACACACATGCTGAAAAGCAGAATCAGTACTCGTCTTAGTATATTAGTCTCCCAAAGCCAGACTCTAAGTTAGAGGAAGATAGTTAGTCTTATATGTACATATCGCATGATGGCGGCTCAAGCACTGACTCGGAGTGCGGTTACTAAGATCATAATGGACTGCGGCGCTTTTGCAGCCTATCTGAAAAAGCCTTTCCCCCACCCTGCGATGTACGTTCATTATATCGATCCTACTAATATTTGAAGTGACTCGGACGAGGAACTTGACTTTCACTCTTTGAAACAAACAGAATCTGTGGGGCGAGAAGAAACATCTTCGCAAGATGGCTCGACAAGGTACAAAGGATGTACACCACTTGCGGGGGATACAGCTGGCTGGTACAAGCGCCTCCACACTACTGATTCAAATCGTTTTCACAGTCCCATGTGACAAAGTGCGCGTCATGTTCTACACTGTGCGGTGTCCGGTACCTGACCGGAGCCCGGGATTGGCGGCCGACGATGCGGTCCATTTCAGGGGTGAAGTCAGGTTTCCTTCCTATCCACTGCTTCGAATGTGAGGATTTTTTGTGTGTATAAAAAGTCTCTTCGTATGACAGTGCTCTTTTCCACCCCCGTCTCGTCATGGACGCTGGCTCCCCCACTTCTTTCCCCAATCCAGCAGTGTATCTTAATTATTTGGATCCTAATACCGCATTTCAATATGAGGTGACGAGGAATGTCCATATATCCACGCTGGGTGCAAGTCATTTGTCCATGATCCACATGAAGACTGGAAGCTACTTCGTATCAGTAAGCCACAACCTGTCTTTTTTGCTGGATTTATGTTCCTTTCAAGTTCTGGCATTGGTCTTAACCTTTCATTGCAGATTGGGTACTCTGTCATTTATTACACTCTCTGTCCTGGAGTACAGTCAGTGCTGTTGGCTTTCCATAACCATACTTACATCTCTTTGATCCCAGCCGGTCCCATTGAAAATTGCCAAAATTTCGGATATTTCTCCATAGCATGCTTTTTCGTCGCGATCGCATCCACAGACTTTCTCTTCCTCACCCGCGTCTATGCGGTTTACTGTCACAGAAAGCCCATTTACATCGCTTTCATTTTGCTCTGGATAGTTGATGTCGGCCTCCTGTGCTTGCTCTTCACTGGCTTCGAGGTCATCCCGATCGCAAATACGAAGCACTGCATCAATGTCAGCAAGAATGAATATGTAGCTGCGTCTCTGCTCGTAACAATCCTCTTTGATACAATGGTATACATATTTATCACCAACAAGCTCCTCTCCACTCGAAAGCCGAGCGAGAAAAAAGTGACATGGCGGACAATATTCTCAGGGGAATCCCTTCCCAGGCTATCCTATGCTATCATGCAGGGAGGCCAGTAGTACTATCTGTAAGTTCATATTTCTCGCTGAACCAAAAATGGGTATTTGATTCCTATACGTTCTAGGATTAAAGTTGTCAGTAGCGTGTTGGTGACCACTTTTTGGTTGATACCGTCCATCCCTTCCGTGTGCCGAGTCGTAGCTCCCATCCCAATGATGGGACTGACTAGCTCCATGGCGTGTCGTGTCTATCGTAAGCTCAAGCTTGAGTTGGTGGACCAGGAGGAACGACAGAGGATTCAGGAGGCAACAGCAGATGCCGTGTTCACCACATGTGTCCAGGCAGTACCTTTGACCGAGGTGTTGTTAACCAAGGACCACAAGTGATTTTTCCAAGCCTTGTGGGCAATTCGGTTCAACTTTCCCAGATTGCATTTGATCCTGAATACTACGTAAGAGTTACGGTACTGTTTAGTGACGTTCTGGTCATGACCTTGTTGATCATGTTTGCACAGCGGAGTCGAACCTGACCAGAGCTATTGCATCTCTCCCCATGTCAGGGATGAAGAGTGCTGCTGGTTAGTCGAGAGGGTCAGCGAATTGATATTATTAGAACTGAATAAATTTTCTGACTTGAGGTACGATACTTCGTCGACCTAGAGTTTATTTACCTGGATGGACACTCTTTCACGTCGTATGACAGTCTTCTTTCATTACCGTCTCGTCATGGACGGCCCCTCCACTGCCGGGTAAAAGTGCTCAAAAATTTCCCCGTTTGGTTTTTCAATCTTAGAAAGTGTATTCAGAGTCCAAGTTGGACCCTATGGCGCACTAAACTGGCATCGTAATCCTAGTAACTACTAGCTGGGGCCCCTGTGGCCCGCCTCTCCCTCGATGTACAAATGCCGTGCCAGTGGCAGGGTCACTGACCCCAACAATCCGCGGTTCCCGCCAGCCGTTTTAGTTGTACCACCTGGTGTTGAGGGAGGGCTTGCGAACGTCTGCTAAACTAGGAAATAGAACCTGTGGGGATTAGAATCGATGTACACATGATACTGGCACCTGCAGGGGATACAGACGGATTCAAATCGTTTTCGCAGTCTTGATGCTGACAGAGCTACGTTTTGCACCGCGGCCCGTGTTGGTGATCCCGGTACCTGACTGGAGCCGGGTATTCCCGACGATGCGATCTCTCCTCATTTCAGTCAGGTTTCCTTCCTAACCACTTCTTTTTATTGATTGAAAAACCCACACTCGAAGCAGTGGATCCCAGGGATGAAACGTGCCGCTGGCTGGTCACCGAGAAGGCCGGTTGAAGGTCAGCGTACATGTCGGAGTATCTAACCATTGCCAGTGACTGAATTATGTGAATTTCCGAATCAAAGTGTGGCCCTCCATACTAGCTCGGCCCAGGGTCAGGAGCTGCCATGTGCAAACTATGATATGCACCAGTATCTTCTCTACTTTGGCGGCCACTCTGTTGGTATAAAGAGCCTCTTTGTATGGCAGCGTCCCCTTCCACCTCCGTCTCGTCATGGACGGCCCCACCACTTCTTTCCCCAATCCAGCAGTGTATCTTAATTATTTGGACCCTAATACCGCATTTCAATACGAGGTGACGAGGAATGTCTATCTAGCCACGCTGGGTGCAAGTCATTTGTCCATGGTTCACTTGAATACTAATACTCCGGATGACATGTGGTTTCTAGGCTATGGTTTGGGACATTCTGTCCTGTGTCCAACAAGACTGGAAGTTACTTCGTATCAGCAAGCCACAACCTGTCTTTTTTGCCTACCATCTCTCGAGGTGAGTCCATGTTTTTCTCGAGTTTAGGTATCAGGATTAATCTTGCATTATAGATGGAGTACTCTATTATTCATGATACTCTCTGTCTCGCAGTATAGTCAGTACCGTTGACTGGTCACAATGTTGCTCACGTGCTTACTATATCACCTAGCGGGTCCCATTGAAAACTGTCGAAGTGTCCAGATATCCACTACCGTATGCCTTTTTGTCTCGGTCGCCTCCTCAGACTCTCTCTTTCTTGCTCGTGCATGTGCGGTTTACTATCATAAAAAGCCCATCTATATCGCCTTCATCCTCCTCTGGATAGCTGATGTTGGCGTTCTGTCCTTGTTCTTCACTGGCCTCGACATCATCCCGGTCGCGAACACGAAGCACTGTATCAATGTCAGCAAGGATAAATATATAGTTGTGCCTCAACTCGTATCATTGCTCTTCGATACGATGGTATACATATTCATTACCATGAAGCTCCTCTCCACTCGAAGGCCAAGCGAGAAAAAAGTGACATGGCGGACAACCTTCTTGGGGGAATCTCTCCCCAGATTATCTCGCGCAATCATGCAGGGTGGCCAGCTGTACTATCTGTAAGTTCGTGTTTCGTGTTGAACCAACAGTGAGTGCCTAATTCTTATATGTTCTAGAACCAAGGTTGCCACTAGTGTGATGAATACCTTCTTTTGGTTGATACCGTCCATCCCCCCCGTATGCCGAGTCGGAGTTGCCATCCCAATTGTCGGACTAAATAGCTCCATGGCGTGTCGTGTTTATCGTGAGCTGAAGCTTGAGTTGGTGGACCGGGAGGAACAACAGAGTGATCAGAATGTGGCAGCAGATGCTGTGTTCACGACGCGTGTCCAGGTAATACCTTTGACCGAGGTTTTGTCAGCCAAGGACGTAGAGGCTTCCACAAGTGGTTTTCCCGAGCCCAGTGGGCGGTAGACTCGAATCATCAAGAGGGATGCGACAAGTGCAGAGAGTCACCAACGACATGCTTTTTGTGCAGTTATTTTTGACACGAAAGGGACGCGACTGCGAGCGAGACAAACAAATTGTGAGGAATAGGGGCTATGACCCGAATTCGTAAATTTTGTCTTCAACTCGACTTCAAATTAGAAGTGCACATACGCCTCTCGCCCCCCCAATGCATCTCGCACGTACTATACTTGGATTCTCAGGCTGGCTTGTTCGTGCTGGGCCAGTTGTCTGAATTTGAATGAGGCTTAGAGAGGTCCATCAGCTTGAATGGTTACGGGCGCAGTCACTCAGAATCACTGTACTACTGACTCAAATCGTTTTGGCACAGATAATCCTCCCCTCTCCTCTTTCTATTGACATCTCGCATACCAAGGCGGTGACCAATGTAGCCCTGCTGCTAATTGGTGACAACTGGTAAAGCAATGAGGCCGACGTCACAAAAGAGCGCCAGGGGGCCCGCCGCCCTTCCGACCTTGACGACAAATGCCAACGAGCAGCCTACGAAAACGCCAACAATGAGAGTGCTGGTGACATCCCTAATCTACCGGCATTGAGGATTGATGACCTCAGGTTTTGCACTGCGGGGGTTGTGCGGGGTGAAAGTTCCGGAATGGCCAACAACCCCGTCTTTCCCATTGGCTAAGAAGGTTGGCATATCGAAGTACATGCCAAATAATGTTACAAAACTTCTGAATCAAGGTGTGGGATTCCGTTGACCCAGGATCAGACAGACGGCCGGATACTTCTCTAGTTGAAGGCTGTTCGTCACTACTACAGCAGTCGCATATGGGCCGCGTTAAGGAAGCATGCACGCGGCCATCTCAGATGCTGTGCACTTGGACAACTGTATGGTGGACGGAATCGGTATGGGCTCTGCGTCTGTGCACTTAAATTAATATCATACCTCTCACTTCCAATCCACCCCTGGCTAGTCATCCCTGCGTCGTCATCATCGATGGCCACGCGCCAGACTGTCCTGAACCCCATTGTGTATCTCAATTATTTGGGGCCTGATACCGCATCGCAGTACGAGGTAACGAGAAACGTTTACCTTATCACGCTAGGGGCAAGTCGTGTGTGTTTCCGTGACGCCTGCGAATGTCGAGAATGACAGTGGACGTCGCCAGGCGCTGATTTGGGACATTCTATCCAATGTCGAACAAGAATGGCGGCTGCTACGCATCAGCAAACCAAATCTTGTCCTTATCGCATATCACCTCTCCAGGTAGGTTCAATCGCTCTTAATTAGACCGTGCGTCGTCTGATATTGTCGCTGTAGATGGGGTGCCTTAACAACCATCGTACTTTGTGTTCTTGCATACAGTCAGTAATTGAGCTGCGGCATTTGACTTGACTTGCCAGAAATTTACATCTCGCTTTAGCGGGCCCTACTGCGCACTGTCAAACTACTCAATACGCCATATCTGCCGGTTGTTTTGTCTCATCTGCTGCCACCGACTTTCTCTTCCTCACACGCGTCCGGGCGGTGTACAACAACAACAAACGAGTCTGCTTCGCTTTCATCTTCCTCTGGGTCGTAGATGTCGGCCTGTTGAGCCTAGTGTTCATTATTTTCCATACCAGTGAGATCGCTGACACGAAGCACTGCATAAATGACGGCGAGCAGAAATGGGCAGCTGCACCTATGCTCATGCCCGTGTTCTTCGATACAATGGTATATATCTTCATCACGATCAGACTCCTTTCTACTCGGAATCCAAATGAGAAGAAAGTGACTTGGAAAACCATCTTTTCTGGAAAATCTCTCCCTCGAGTGTCAGGAGCGGTCATGCGAGGGGGCCAGCAGTACTATTTGTAAGTCCATGATACTTGATAACCTAGATGGCTTGTAACCTTGATCGCATTTCATCCCTGTAGGATCGCGATTTCCTGTAGCGTTGCAATGACCATCTGCTGGCTGATGCCTTCTGTTTCTGTTGCAGCCAAAACCTCGAGCGACGTCCCAGCAATTGCCCTAACGAGCTCTATGGCATGTCGCATCTATCGTAACCTCAGGCTTAAGTTGTTGGACCACGAAGTAGAGTGTCCGGGGAACTCCCTAGTGGATGGCTGTTGTAGATAGCCGGAATGTGTGGGGCAAAGCCCTAACTATGATAATCATGCATAAATTCTAGCACTTTGCTACTCGTCGACTGGGGAACAGGCTCCTTCCCACCCTTCACTATTCGTGTGAGGGGTGAATATTTGAATCCTATACCCTACTAGTGGCGGCAAAATCCGACAATGCACGTATGGGTACTGGCGGTGCATCTGTGCACTGACATAAATTACTATCTTCTCACTTCTAATCCGCCCCTTGCTATCTTCGATGGCCACGCGCCAAATTGACCCGAACCCCGCCGTGTATCTCAATTATTTGGAACCCGAGACCGCATCGCAGTACGAAGTAATAAGAAACGTTTACCTTGTCACGCTAGGGGCAAGTCATCTGTGGTTCCGTGATGCCTGTGAATGTCGAGAATGATGAGCGGTCACCAGGCGCTGATTTGGGACATTCTATCCACTGTCGAACAAGACTGGCAGCTACTACGCATCAGCAGACCAAGTCTTGTCTTTATCGCCTACCATCTTTCCAGGTAGGTTTATTCGTTCTTGATTGGCCTGTGCGTTGGAGCTGATGCCATCATTGTAGATGGGGTACCTTCATAGCTATCTTACTTTGTGTTCTTGGATACAGTCAGTAACGTCGAGCTGCAGTATTTGACTTGACCTGCATTCTCGCTTTAGCGGGCCCTATTGCACACTGTCAAACTATTCAATACGTCATATCTGCCTTTTGTTTTGTGTCATCCGCTGCCACCGACTTTCTCTTTCTCGCACGCGTCCGGGCGGTGTACTGCAACAACAAACGAGTCTGCTTCGCTTTCATCTTCCTCTGGGTCGTAGATGTCGGCGTGATGGGCCTAGTGTTCACAGGTTTCCATACCAGTGAGATCGCTAACACGAAGCACTGCATAAATGGCGGCCAGAAGAAATGGGAAGCTGCAGCTATGCTCATGCCGCTGTTCTTCGATACAATGGTATATATCTTCATTACAACCAGACTCATCTCTACTCGGAATCAAAATGAGAAAAAAGTCACTTGGAAAACTATCTTTTCAGGAAAATCTCTCCCTCGGCTGTCAAGAGCGGTCATGCGAGGAGGTCAACAGTACTATTTGTAAGTTCATGATATTTGACAGCCCAGATGGCTTGTAACCTTGATCGCATTTCATCCCTGTAGCATTGCAGTTTTCTGTGACGTCACAATGACCATCTGCTGGCTGATACCTTCTGTTCCTGCTGTAGCCAAAGCCTCGAGCGACATCCCAGCAATTGCCCTGACGAGTTCTATGGCATGTCGCATCTATCGCAACCTCAGGCTTCAGTTGTTGGACCACGAGGTAGAGTGTGGGGACTCCCCAGTGGATAGCTGTTCTAAATAGCCGGAATATGTGGGGCAAGGCCCTAACTATGATAATCATGCATAAATTCCAGCGCTTTGCTACTCGTCGACTAGAAGAGGGGAACAGGTGCTTTTAGATACAGTCGACAAGGAAGACATCACAGAAAAAAAGGAAAAAACGACTAAGAAAAACACTACTACAAACAACATACGAGACTAGAAACGATAGGGCCCAGTACAAAATGGACTAGGGCAACAAGCAGGACAACAACAATAAAGCCCACGGTGGATCTAAGGTATACATCAACAAAACAAGGATATAAAGATCAGCGAGGCTACATACTTGGTCAAGTTAGTTCGTGCATGCAGCATGATCTATGGAAATCGTCGTCACATTCCTCAGGCAGAAAAACAGATTATCATGATGTCTACTCATACGCACCCAAGTCAGATTGCTTGAGCCACTGGAACCAGTGCGAGAACCATTCACTGAACAATGGAAATTATTGTGGTTAAAGACAGGAGCAGTCCAGCGAGATTCGATCATCTCCAGCAAGGTCATCACCCTTGACATTGCGTACCGTATTCTCGCATAGAGCCAGAGCTTTAAATCATATTATTGTAGTTTCTCGAGGGTTGTATTGAGCACATCTACATCTGAGAACTACAGCAAGATCTCAAAGC
>Ga0307511_10007711_pt1 | contig 10818 bp, 8 predicted proteins | sample 13_EM_MG_FD_200266 | JGI IMG/M metagenome (GOLD analysis project Ga0307511, IMG submission 200266) | Populus trichocarpa ectomycorrhiza microbial communities from riparian zone in the Pacific Northwest, United States - 13_EM | ecosystem: Host-associated > Plants > Roots > Unclassified | place... | reverse complement strand
TTTTTTGAAAAAAAAGAATTTAAAAAAACGAAGTGAAACTACAAAGAAAAACAGTAATAATAGTGAATGGTCCGTGCTCTGTAGGAATCTACTGGGATACTACTCATTTCAGACGCCTCTTCTTCTCTCTTCATCGTCTTCTTCTTCTCTCTTTCCTTTCTGTAAAAAACACCAACATCCCTATCTTTTTTTCTCCTCTCCTCAACTCTCTCTCTTCTCCTTCACGCGCTGGAATCTATTGGGACAAAATACCCGCTGCCGCTGCCAGTGATTGAATAATTAGTGCACTAGAGAAGTACTGTGTGCCAGCCAATATCTTGAGCTTTGTCCTGTCAATTGGGACGCAATACCAGCTGCCATGCGAGTTCATTCGAATGCTTGTCACACCCCAGCACAACGATCTTGATTGGCGATTATGCAGCTTAGGATTCGTCAAAAAAATTAAAAAAAAAATTATGGAACTAAAGACACGAAATGGAAAGCAACCATCGTGGGTCGCGCATACCGAAAAGTTTCTGTATATCTTGTCCCTTGTAGTACGATATCAGGCCCTAACATACCGAACCTTGGTGGGGTTGGGAGGTGGCGGCAGCCTGGTGATACATGGACGGAAACATGATGTTGGTCGCTTTTACCGGAGAAATAAATTTACTCTACTATGCTTTTAAGGCTCGTTCAAATTAGAGATAATCATCCTCCCTACACTCGGCCCATTCACACATTGACCGAGAAGAAAACCGATGCAACTCTTACACCCTGCTCATCCTTAACAGAGAGCCCAGGGACGCCATTGATCTCTTAGGTCATATTAACTTTCGGGGCTAGATTGGCATCAATCCGTAACCAAATAGTCAAACAAGGAACCAAGGCATCTGACTCATACTAGCCAGTAGCTACCTCCATATATGAAGTTCACCCACGACAATATTGGGTATTTTCCCAGAGTTGTCCAAGGATACCGTTTCCCTTTCCTTGATGGTGAAAATCACCCCGGATAGAATTTTCCATTCGAAACCTTGCGCAAATTATCAATTATCACGATCTCCAAATATTATATACATGTTCTGCTTCGTCCTACACTCTAGAATCCCTCCTTGTTTTGGACTCGGTTGTTTGAAAAAGGAGTTGGACAACTAGCGTTGAATAAACTTTATCCATCCCAATAGTTGAACTAGCCCAATATAATGGAAAGAAACATATTCATTTATTCATGTGTTCGAACCTCACACTTGAGCGAAAAAACAAGATAACCACAGAACTGAAAACATGCAATAACGAGCTTAGAGGCACGTCTGGTTTTAAAGAGTGGGTCAAATAAGGAACAATCTTGAATATCTATTACTTACTTTGTACAAACCAAATGTGTTTAAAGAACAGACCTTGAAAAAGTTTACATGAACTTAAATGAGGGAAATTGATAATAATGTCGACTTCAAATAGGATTTAAGTGAATGAGAATAAAAGAAAGGCCGAAGGGGTATCTTACAAGTAATGGTTGAGCCAATGGACAAGGCCAAAGAAAATTCATCATACTTCTTTTGGCTCAAGATGAGCAGCAGCCGCCCTTCTGTTCAACAGGCTGTCCTTTGAACTGCACTGTTGAAGGTTTTGCATTGTTCATGGCTGGTTGGCTCGCCATTCTGGATTGATAGGAAGTTTAGAGCATGAGATATGTTACATTAAAGATGCAAGCAAGTGCACAAATAACCAACAGCGATGACCAAATCATGAAATTTCATCTATTCTTGAACATCTTACCACTGATTCTAGACATGACAATTGGCATAATCAAACCTAAAAACAAGGATTGGAAACAAGCACCTAACACGGCATTACCTATCAACCAGAATAACTGGTTCACTGCCTTTTATGGTGGTTTGGATCAAATTGAACATGTTTAGAGCTCATTTAAATCCAATCATCCTGCATTTAATCTCCATTTGTTCATCACACTAGCTTTTGACTTGAAAGGTTTGATAGCCAGATCACAGTTCACACATGCAAATAAGCCATTTATGGACTTGTTCCTAAAGCTAGCAAATCATACTAGTGCAATTACTTCAGTTCAAGCGACATTTGCTACTCAAAAACTTCTTTAATCTGTGTCAAATGCATGAAAAACTTCAGAATAAGCATCTTAATCGTAGACTTGTCTTGCATGACTTCTTTTCTTTTTGGAGAAAAGGCGGGTTCAATGTTAACGTAAGAAGATAACAGAACAGTACCTATCCTTGATTGCAGCAGACATGGCCATGAAAGCTTGTTCCACATTAGTGGCATCTTTTGCACTAGTTTCCATGAAAGGTATACCAATCTCATCAGCAAAAGCCTATAGAGGACAAAAAGGGATGGAGATGAGAGGTGGGAAGAGAAGAAAAAGTTTCAAGTGTAATATCCATAGCTTGATCAGGACGAATACACACATGCCTATACACAGCTTATAACAGTTCACTAGATAAAGAAAAACTAGCTCTACCTTTGCCTGCTCATATGACACAACTTTATTTGAAGTGAGATCAGACTTGTTTCCAACCAGAAGTTTGTTCACATTATCACTAGCATATCGATCAATTTCATTGAGCCACTGCTTGACATTGTTGAAGCTCTCTTGGTCTGTCACATCATAAACAACCTACAAAACCCCCCAGGGAAGAGATACGTTAAAAGAAGAAAACACTAGGTGAAATCAAAGTACAAAGAGGATTGGGAGAACATGATCACCCACTATGATACCATGTGCCCCACGGTAGTAGCTGCTGGTAATCGTTCTAAATCGTTCTTGCCCAGCAGTATCCCACTACATGTCAAACAAAACACAATCAAACAATTAAATAATTCAACGAGAAAACGCCAAGTGCTAAAAATTCAAAGCCCCACACTTTATCAGCAATATATGATTGTGATAGATAAAGAATATGGCAATCTTGATGTCCAGAAAAAACAGAGTACATACAATTTGGAGTTTTATGGTCTTCCCATCTTGCTCCACAGTACGTATTTTCTAGCAAAAGAAGACAAAAATGAAATCAGTAATATGGTACAATAGTTATGACTTTTCCAAGGAGAGTTGTTATGGAATTCCAAGGATTAACTTACAAAGTCAACCCCAATGGTGCTTATATAACTCTCAATATATGAATCATCCTGCATCACATAAATTATGGATTTCTCAAATGTAAGAGATACAACCCCCAAAGAACTCGACAAACTTAACTACATGTGTCTACAGAGAAAATAAAACAATGTGTGGGCATATTAATTTTCCTCCATGGTTGTAGCATTTCGGTTTCTTATGTCCAGTGCATAAACTTTTTATCAGAAAAGAATCACATACATAAAGACTACTAAACCCAATAAACAAACATTTCAAATATTCACTACAAAAACAGTTTTAGACCTACAGCAAATCTCAGAAGGAGACAAGATTTGCCAACACCAGAATCGCCAATGAGAAGGAGCTTGAACAAGTAATCACTGCAAACGAATGAAAAGAGATATTAGAGCTCTATCAAAATGTAGGTTGCAAAAGTAAAATAGTGCTGCAACCAATAGCTCTTGAAAAGAATGAAACACGACAATTAGCCCTGGACCATTCAACTCTTCTTCTTTTCTTCTTTTTTTCTTTTTTAAGCATTGGAGGGGGAGGGGAGTTGAGAATCCGGGATATGGACCCAAAATTCAGAGTGACAATTGACGATAAGAGTGACCCTCCACAGATGCTAGTTTTCATATTTAGAAACTCCTGACATACCTTATAAACTTCAAACGGAAAAACAAAACTTTTTTTTGTTCGTCATACAACAGAGAAGTATCAATTCAAAATCCCTCTTGTTACCATTGCCATCATCGCTACAGACAGCATTACAGACTATAGTCAATCAAAAGCATCAAGAGCAATGAAAACAAAAGAAACTCAACCCCATTTCATCTCACACTCCATTGCATACTAAGTTTGGAAAATTCAATTCCAATAATCAGCTCACGCAACATTCGCCACAACTACGAAAACGTGCACGCATCTAAAACATACACACTACAAAATTATCTGCCATAGTTTAATCCTGAATGCTTTAGCGCTTTTCCTTGTCGCCCTAAACCTTCATCAAAGCTCAAACTTATGATTGGAAAAAACACATACAAATTAATCAAGCGACACCCGGCGCGAATCAAACCTATATTCAATCACGTGCTATTAATTAATCTTAGATAATCTTTGCCTGATCAGCCCGATTAGTGGATCATAACACATAAAATTTCATTCAAATCCATGGATCTACAACAAGAGCTCCTGCTTCTAGGTTTTAGAGACCAGGTTTCAGCATCCAATCCAAAAACAGATAATGAGATTAAATCAAAACCCTAGCCTGTGTTTAATGTGATTGATTATTGTTAGAATAGTAACTTACTACTCAGGATTCATGATCAGGTCGTCTTGTATTTTTTCTATAGAAGAGGCTTCCGGATTCCGATTATTCTCCGGCGAGTTAATCACCGTTGAGATGCCTCTTCACAGATTGATCGTCGGTGCATATAAGCGCAAGAAGAATACAACGAACGCGAGCGAGATAATACAATACGAAAGCGAAAACGAGCATTAATAGCATTCGGTTCGACAGTAGGACTAGGTTGGGCTTGAGCTTTCAAATCTTTTAGATTAGTGGGCCCGATTTCAAATTTTGACTGGATTTTAAACGTGCGTAGTTGTTCCATAACCAAGATACAAGATATATGGGCCGCCAATCTTTTAACTAACGGGCCCGATTTCAAAATTTCATTGGATTTTAAACAAGATATACGGACCTTTCGACCCATAAAAAGGGGCTTACACCCGGGCTTGTCGTTCTCTTTTATAGAGAGATCCAAGGTAACATGCCCTGAGTAACATGGAGGAGAGCTTGGTTCTTGCCTACCGTAATGCTAGCGTTAACAAAACCAAAAAAATAAAATAAAAAAATACACCTCCATTGCAAATATAGTTGTGCTACGAAACAAAAAAACAAGCAACAAAAAATTGGCAGTAAACATAAATGACAGACATGTAATGTCGTCTAACATTAGAGGTTATTGTCCGACAAAAATTAGAAAAGAAACTTTTTTATCACTAAACAAACCCTAAGCATATAACTCATATAACTCAAACCTCAATTCATCATAAAATTTTTATTTTAAAAAAAAATTATCCTTGAATTTTTTTTTTTTTTTAGTTTAACGTGGGTGTCCGGGTCAGCTTGCGCGCACCTCGACTAATCCAACGGGCCTTAAAGTTAACGACCATGTAAGCCTCCAGTGGCCATCATATGAGCAACCACATGCCTCGAACCTGAGACCACAGAGAGAGCAAACCTCTTGATCCCAAGTTTTTACCACTGGGCCATTATCCTTGAATTTTTTTACTAGTTAAATAAGTTGAAATTTATCAGTTCAAATTAAAATAATTTCCACATAATTTAATAAACTATTTTCTGGGTGGCATAACCAAACTGGATCAAAAGACTTGTATACTAGGATATCTATGATTCTGGCTTGCTGTTTAATGCTTCATGCTGTTGCGAAACAGCTTCAGGTGTTGATAATTTTCTTCTTATCTCCATCTAACTATCTGGTTTGCATAAACATGCCTCGTGTGATTATTTCAGTCCTCTTTAATCCACCATGAAGCAGATGTATTAGTCCTAATTGCAGTCCCCCTGCGGTCCTGCCCAAGTAACAGAGTTGACCGATCACATACATGATGCTTGAATGGAGAAGGAACAGGCCCGCCATATTTTTATTATGAAGGCCTTTGCTCCCAAGGGGGTGTGGAGCACAATGTCTCGGTTCTTGTAAGATATTAAGCCAGAGTTTGTTGATTCCCTCCACTTTTGTGCTGCTGCCAGAAAAGGAGTTTATATTCATAACCGATTCCCTTCATTGCCAAGACAACCACTTTCTATACAAGAAGCTTTGCCCTCAACCAGTAAGTGGTGGCCTTCATGGGATCCAAGAACCAAGCTCAATTGCCTTGTCACTGTTATCGGGAGTGCAAAACTCATTGAAAGGATAAAGTTAAGACTTGAAAGATCAAAGATCCATTGGTGAGCCTCCTCGAAGTGACAAACAGTTTGTGCTCCAAGAATGTAGGAAGTTGAATTTGATTTGGATAGGGAAAAACAAAGTACCACCCCTAGAACGATGAATTAGAGATGCTGCTAGGATACCCCCAGGTACCACACAAGAGGAGGTGGAGGGGTTAGTATTACAGAGAGATATAAAGTACTGGGAAACTCATTTCAGGTTTGCACACACTATCTTTTGCATTGTAATCTATGCTCTCCTTGTGTATATATATGAAAATAATGAGACTAACTGAACAATTTTTTTAGGTTGACACAGTTGCTTACCATCTTTCAGTATTGAAAGATGAGTTTCATCATGGGATTAATGTGCTCTCTGTTCTCCGGTATTGGTGGAGCTGAAGTTGCTCTTCATCGACTTGGAATTCCTTTGAAAAATGTGGTATCTGTCGAGATTTCAGTTTCCAAAAGAGATGTTATCCGAAATTGGTGGGAACAGGCAAACCAGAAGGGAAATCTGATTCAGATTACAGACATACAAACAATCAATGGTTCTGATATTGAGACGTGGATCAGGTCATTTGGTGGGTTCGATCTTGTCATTGGTGGCAGCCCTTGCAATAACCTTGCTGGTGGCAATAGAGTGAGCCGAGATCGCCTTGAGGGTCAACATTGTTCTCTCTTTAATCAGTATGTTAGAGTTCTTGGCCTAGTTAGAAATATGATGTCGTGATATGATGCTTACTGAGTTAGCAATGTAGGGTATGACCAATTGGTTTCTGTTTTTTTCTTATTATCAGACCTGCGAGTTCAATGTTAGCATGGATTCTTCTTCTTTTTTCCTTTCATACATGGCACATGAAATACTCAAGTCTGCACTGCTCTCCTTTTGCAACCATGTTTTTGCTGTCATTTATGTTTATAGTCAAGGTTGGCTTTAAGGTTGTAGCAATGAAAATTACGCTGGAAACAGATTGTAATATCATTCATTTGATCTCTTTTGTTTAGGGAGAGAGAAGGCACCTAGTCTTTGGTCCCTTGGCACAGCAGTAAATCAATCCGTGCCCTCACCTCGTAAATTCAAAGAACATATGCACGCATAAGTTGAAGATGGAAAGAACGTGGGATTGTGCCGACCTTATCTAAGCATGATATTGTTTCTTAATCACCTAAGCACCTCGTCACCATTATGAAGGGAGCATGAAGCTGGGAATGAATGTTGTGGCCGTCAATGAAATCTCAGTGCCTCCCCCACATATCCGGATCCAGGTCAACTTCCTCGTCTTGAATCACTCGTCGCCCAGTTTTAATCACGTTCCCGATCAAGATCATATGCTTTAGCAACAAGGCGAAGATCATGTCCATGGCCATCTATTATAATTTGATTGGCTTAGACCAGGTTTGTGTTACTATTTTTCATGAGAGAGAAGCTCGTCGTCATCTAAGCTTAGATATATCTAGAAACAAATATAGCTGGTGACTCGTAAATATTCCAAAGCCCCTTGTTAAATTATACATAGGCTGTCCCAACATGACAACTCTCAATTCGCCCCTGTTAAGGCCTCCATCATCATAATTGAGAATCAGCATTAGCCCAGGCCCATGAGAAGGCCTTCTATCTCCACATTTCTTAACTCCTAAACTCCCTGTGTTAGGCCCGGTATTACTATGAAGTCGAGGGGATCCTAAAGCTTATTATGATCTGCTTCCAAGTACTGGGTTAATCAATATGATTCTTGATTTAGATTAGATTTTATAAAAAAAAATTAATTTGATATGACTTTATCAAAAAATTAAGTTAGCTTACTATTTAAGTTAAATCTAATAAAAAAAATCATAACTATATATGTTATTTTGTTTTTAAAAAAAGAAAAATTGAACTAAACCATTTAATATATAATCCCAACTTAATTTGTTTATGGGCATATCGAAATAATTTTTTCTTTGATAGAAAACAAATTAAGAGTACCCAGGTGGTATAAGATAAAGAAGATTGTTTATAATTCAAGGGACAATACAGGGGGTGATGTCAAAGTGTGGGTGTATTTTCCTTGTACATGTATTTAAGGAGCGTGGCGTGATGATAAAGGGCTTGAGATCTGCAACGCAGGTCTCAAGTTCGAGTCAGGACGTGCATCTCTTGTAAGAGCTTGGGACAGTCGGGATTTTACTCGCTCGCCTGAGCCCACAAAGAACGTTTTCTGGAAGGTGAGGTTTCCTCGAATTCAAAAAAAAAAAGTATCTAATACACCATCAGCTGTCTAACTTCATGATTTTGGGTCTTAAATATAAAATTTAAAACATCTTTGCTCTATCTTGAGTGTGATGAAGCGAACTTACGGTAGACACTAGTAGCGAAGGTTAGAAATAAGAAAATGTGGGGGCAATTAATACAGTCTTATTATCTGGACCAATATGACAAGTTAAATATTATAAAAGGACTAAAGGTGAAATTACTTTAAGAAATTATCAGTCCATAATTTGAGAATATTTTACATGATTAAGCACGATTCTAAAGGGGCAGTTAATCATTGAAAACACACGTATCTTGGTCCACTGATGCGGCTAGTTTTTCTTGCACTACACCCTAATTATGGCGATCTCTTTAGTTTAGAGAAAGAAAATTAAGGCACGGCAATAAGTTTAATTCATGCGTCAAAAACCCACCAACAACTCATAAATTCAGGGTCAACATATGAACACATACTTGCCAACCTAATATATATCTGCATCATGATTTTCTTATCAGTGTAGTTGGTGGCATTTGATAGAATAATGATTAAAAATGAGAGACATTAATTTTTGGAAAGTTGCGTTTTTTTCAGCAGAGGTTATGGCAAACTGGCTTGGCTTGGCTTTCGTCTTACAGTACCCTGCATGGCGTAATTGTTCAGCCATAGCTTTCTTTTATTTCTTTCTTTACTGTTAGATGATTATTATAGATAACTTTGGATTAATTTACACGATTTTAAAAATGCATTTCGTACATTGAATCGATGCATTTAGAAGAATAAATTAATTATACTAGATATCGATCTCGAAGCTTGAATTCAAGAAATTAAGGGAGGGAGAAAAGTATTCTTTTTAGCCACCAAACTAACTTAGTAAACCCTAATTTGAATAGACATAAGTGATAGGAGCCAGACCGTGCAAGCCCTAGGCGAGTCAGCTGTGCAGAAGCTGAATTTATCAAAGCATTAGGTAGACAGAATAGGGTGGGGAGAAGAGTTGTTAATTTTAACCACTATATTCTTTGATTCCAGACAGGGAAGTTGGTTACATGTAACAGGTAATTATATGGGTGTCAGGAGAAGACTCTCTCCTTTCAATAAAATAATTCCTTCCTCATCAACAAATATACCTCTAGCAGCCTATATAAGATAGAAGGTCTTGCCTCACCTTTCAGCTTAGCCACTAATTAACTACTCCTGTATTCTAGCTAGAGATTGTTAAGGCTTTCAGACATGGCCAATATTGCATCTGCTCTCCTAATTCTTGTGCTTGCCGCTCCAGCAGCTTATGCTGCTACAACGTACACTGTTGGTGACTCGTCCGGCTGGAGTACCACGTTCGGAGATTACACCACTTGGGTTAGTGGTAAAACATTCACTGTTGGTGACTCTCTTCGTAAGTTGAATTAAACCTTGTTTATTATGAGTTTTGAGTAGAATATTTAGTGCCTTAATAACATTGCATAAGATCCAGTTTTTCGTTATGATATAAGACAGAGTAATTAATCAATTAACCATCATCTTACAACTTTGGAAAAAATCCAGTGTTCAAATATAGCTCCACACACACTGTGGCTGAAGTATCGAAAGGCGACTACGATAGTTGCAGCACGAGTAATCTCGGGAAAACCTATACTGATGGAAGCTCAACAGTACCCTTGTCCACGGCTGGTCCAATGTACTTCATTTGTCCCACATCTGGTCACTGTTCCGGCGGCATGAAGCTAGCAATCACCGTTGTCGCAGCCAGTGGCACCCCAAGTACCCCCACCACACCTCCAGTCGACGATGGTTCAACCACTCCACCAACTACATCTGGCTCGCCACCTACAACCCCATCAACCACCGTCACACCACCACCACCATCGAAGAGTAATAATGGAGCCACCAGCATTTTATATAACATGATGCTTGGTGTCTTTCTTGTATTCGGAACAACTGTTGCATTGATGGGCCAGTGAAGAGGCAGTGCATGCCATATTATCGTTGTTAATTAATGTCCTTGTTATCATTGGGTTGAAGCTGGTTTTTTTCAATTTTTATTGGATGAGGGATGTGAAATTTATGTTTATATATATTATGTTATTGAATAATTAATTTTTATTTATAAGCTCCATTATTTGTGTATATATGCAACAAATCATGCATGCATGTTCCTTGTAGCAAAAACCATTTGCTAGATGATTCTGAGGTGATTGAAAATATATGTTTTGCTTGGCATGTATCCTAAGGCCATGTTCTGTTAAATTGTCTTGGCGAATTAGACTTTATGATAGAGCATAACAACTGGACCAACACAACTGTCAAATGATTGTATCCATTGCTATGGCATGCGGAGTCCAATTTTCAAATGAATTAGGTCAAAGTATACATTTTAATATATGGGCGGCTATATATATATAATGGATGCCGTGTTGAAATAGATTAATGCTGAAGAAAAAGGATATGGCACAAATTAGCTGGAAAAAAAGAAGATGTATATGGCCCAAACCATTTTCTTTTCTACAGCCCCGAATTAAGATTTTTTTAAAAAA
>Ga0307511_10007710_pt1 | contig 10818 bp, 6 predicted proteins | sample 13_EM_MG_FD_200266 | JGI IMG/M metagenome (GOLD analysis project Ga0307511, IMG submission 200266) | Populus trichocarpa ectomycorrhiza microbial communities from riparian zone in the Pacific Northwest, United States - 13_EM | ecosystem: Host-associated > Plants > Roots > Unclassified | place... | reverse complement strand
ATAGTGAATTTTGAAAATTAAAATATTAAAAAAATAATAAGAATTAACTTTCATCATTATCAATTAGTCACAACAAATCAAGAAATAAATCTAGAAAAACTAAGAATTATATATATCACTCTTAATTTATTTAAATCATATTAATTAAACAAATTTTTAACAATAAATACAAGATAAATTCTTTACACAGGGCACATTTATCAACACGAAGATTTATTAACTATTTATTCGAAAGGATGGCCTTTCCAAGATAGTATGTGATATTTCTAAGAGATTTATCTCAGAACAACAATCTTCAAGTTCGTTTTATGATTCTAAGCTTTACTCCACGCTTGAAGTTGAGAACTATGCCAAATTCAAATTCAAGAGGTTTTTCCATGGTTGGGGAATGTCGAAATAAATATTTCCGGTACAAGTGTATCAGGGAGAGCTTGATTTCTTGTATGGAAAATTTCTTGCCAATGCAAGCTCTAGGTCCGATTCCAAAGGGTATAAGAGCGCAAGGATGCCTTCGTTTTTCTTCTTCGCAATTTGGATCAAACCTCTCTGGCTTGAACCTGTCTGGCTCTGGGAAGTTCTTAGGGTCTTTTGCTAGAACTCCAGGTGCTAACCAGATCCATGTGCCCTGTTCATCAAAAAGGAAACCATAAGTACATCTAAAATGGTAGGTGTATGAGTTCTAGGCACGTAAACAGTCATACAGAATCAGATCAATGCTCTATAACAATACCTTCGGGAGAACATAACCTCCTATCTCTACTTCTTTTGATGTTTCTCTTGCAACTAATGGAGAAACAACGTAAAACCTCATTGCCTCTTTAACTACCTGCAATTAAACCATCTATCAGAAAATGAAATTCCACAGTTTGATAACACACTCTATGAAACATGGAGATCAGGATTTGCAATGACAGCAAAATCTTTGTGGGTCAGATAATTCGGAGAAAGCAATAATGCGGCATCAGGAGACCGATAGAAAAACTTCAAGAGACTTGCCTGGTCAAGATAGGGGAATTTGTTTTGAAGATCATGAGCTGTTGGAATCTGCTCATGAGGACCAAACCCATCAATTTCAGCAAGCAACTTCTTCTCAGTTTCTGGATGTTGAGCAACTAAATAAACAACTGAAGATAATGTAAAGGATGTTGTAATAGATCCAGCAAGAAGATGCTCATAAGTAACTGCACTAATATAATCTGGAGTAAAAACTTTCTTTGACAGAGTCTCTGATTCCCTTGCACGTAATATTAGTGACAAGAAGTCCTTTGAACCCCTATTTTTCTCTTCCATTTTCTTTCTGACAATCTCATCAAGCCGGCCGCTTATATTCCTATTAGTCCTATCAACTTTCCAGTCCATGGTGCCAGGAATTCGTTTAAGGATCTGCCTAAATGGCTCCTGCAGTATGGGGACAAGTAGACCTATTATAATTGAAAAGGAACCTGACAAGTCCATCTTAAGTTGTGTTGTTGAGTAGATATGTTGATTAATGAACTCTGACACATCACAGTTGTCTTTGCCTTGGTTATGGAAACTGTTGATTGAATCACTGGCTGATTGTGGTTTAGAGAGGCCAAAATCAACACCAAAAGCAGCTTGTCCTATCACATCCGTGGCCAATTTGAGGGAGAAGTTGGAGAAGGTGATTTCTTCATTAGAAGACTGAAAATTATCGGTTGCAGACTCAATGAATGATTGCATGGTGGGCACTAAGCTGGCTAAGTGTGATGGCTGGTAGACTGAAAGTATTGTGTTTCTCATGGTTGACCATCTTGCATCCCTGCAAGTTCAAATTTCACCAGAAACTTTGTTCATAATCTGCAGTTATTTGCACACTAAATTTGGATGAAGCCTTGGTGAAAAGAGATGAATGAAAAGTATTATAGAGAAGATAAGCATGCTTAATCTCTGCGATCATATCACATATGTTACCTGGTGAAGAAGAGACCTTTCTGATGAAGAGGAGAAGCTGAGATGGGAGAGGGAACACTTCTATTTGGAATGTCTTTGAACTTCTTTATCGCAACTTCTTTACAAAGCTCTGGGTCAGCAACTATGATCAGTGGTTGTCTCCCCATATGAAACCTGCTCCATAGTGATCCCAACAAACCTAAAATTTATTTTCTATTCCAAATTTATCAGTAGCCTAACCTAGTTTCAGTGTTTCACCATTTTAACCGAAGGGGCCTAGCAAATCAATAGCCCTTGTCTAGAGATAACATTTGACATGTACAAAATCAGATGCAAATCCACTAGCTGCTCATTGTATGAAACAAGAGAGCAAAACAGGAGTTACAGAATACTAAAATTTCTTCTGGAGGGACACCTATCTCTCCACTTCCATCAACATTTCTTCCTTCTCCAATCACCTCACTTTTCATTACTCTTTGAGGAAGTTAGACTACAAAAAAATATCTTTCCAGAGAAGGGAAAAAAGAGAGTCAAATTAGACTTTACAAAATTAATCCTCTAAGCAAGTTCAAAGTCCCGACCTAAAGCATATAATACGTATCAATCACAGGGAAAGGAGCAAAAGAAAAACATTCAAGAACTTTCACCAGCTCTAGCATGGCAGCGAATTTAGAGATTAAAAGCTGTAACCTGACCTGAAAATGGGGCCATAACGTTTTGCAAGAACTGAAAACACATCAGGGCCATGCTTCGCCATCAAGGGAAGGTGACCCAACAAGGGGATCACTGGAGGGCCTGGCACCTTCCTAACACCCCAGTAGGGTCCATACAAGTAACCCAATAATCCCAATAGCATGGCGAACACTGTGCAAATAATAGCTGTGACCACAGGTACATCTGTAAACAAGACCTGTAAATCCATACTTGGAGAGTGTTGCCCTCTAAGTAGATGGATGCTCTTGTTACAGATAATAGAAGAAGAGGGGAGAGCCTCCCAAGTTTATAGCTCTACCAAAATGTGGGGACTGGGAATGGGAAAAAGAAGTGGTTGTCTCTCTAAGCATCTTTTTGGGCACTATGTCTTTGTTGGTTTTTGAATCATTATATTGGTGACTATTTGAAGCCCATGCCCATGCCCATTATTTCTCAACACCTGGTTAAATATTTCCTGTGCGACAAGTGACCCCTCATTTCGTCTGCATACCATAGGTGCTTTTGTCTTGTAAATAAATCACAGTAACTGTCCTGTCACTTGAGATTTTTTTTATTACAAAATAACTTTTGTTTATGAAAAAACAAGTAGAGGGTAAGCATGATTGTCCAGATTCTTGACAAACCATACTGTATAAGATGAACAACTTCTGTGGGACAGTACGAGTTTATAATATGATAAGATGGGATGAAATATGAATAAATAAATGATTCCATAACCATGTTCTTCGTGCTTCTTTAAAAAGCACTTCCATATCCTGGCAAACAACTATTTATTGTTCTCAACTCTTCCGATTCAAAATCCCCTTACAGCTTAAAATGAAGACGTAGAAAGTAAATTGTTCTTGATATTATGTTGTGGTAATTTTTATTTTTTATCTTTCCATTTTCTAATTGAAGTGATCCCAAATGATGGAATAACACAATGAAATCATATTATATTCGCTTAACCTAGTCCATTTTCGATCATTGGATGCCATCCACGACAGAATATGCATATCTTTAAGCAGAAAAGTGACCCTGTTCAGATAATATGGTCAGTCACATCCATGGAAAGCAAAGAATGCGTGCTGACAACTGATGGCTTGTGGAAGAGTCAAGAAAGCAATTACTTTTGCCAGTAAGTCTCCGTTATCCATCTTGCAACGACATATTCGAGCTCTATGCGATTTGTAAAGCTCCTTCGATGCTTCTGCTGGTTTACCATCAAGGTGACTTGAAGCAGGCTTATCTGTTTATGAACTCGATTCGCCCTTTCGGGTCGAAGGTAGTTATTTTGTAGCAACTGTAGTGTGCAAAACCAAGGATTCCTTGGACTCGTAGCTCTGTCTCCGCTTACAGTGAGTAGTAAATGTTTGAGACAGCAATGGATATGTTTCAGAACGCATCTTGTGCGCATGCTTGTCTCATACATCACAGTGACAGGCACTAGATCATGTCGCTGCCTCATGACCATGTTAAAATATCGCATTGAATATTTAATGGCTCTGGAAAGGGTTGATAATGACACCAGTTTTTCTGTATTCTATTCTTGTTTTCTAGTTTAAAGTAAAATCGCATTGAACTTGCTTTCCTCGGCATTATTGCTACTGTACAGGCCAATGATACTCAATTTTCTCCTTGCGTGTAGCATTGCAGGCGGAGCTTCTTGACTAGCAGCATAACTTTTAGGAACACCAAGAATCAGTCTCGTGTTATCAAATCTACTAGCTATTTCACCCTCGTGCTGTCACAAATCGTAAAATTTTTCCAAAAAGATCCAGGTTATTTTTTAAAAAATTCAAAATATAAATCAAAAAGTTCATGAAAACATCAAATCAAATAAATTAATAACTATTTATGTAAATAAATACAAAGAAAGTCGTTAACTATAACTAAAAAAAAATTAAAAAAATTGAGAGATGGATGAGGCCAAGATATTTAACATCACAATACGAGTCATTTACTCAACTGTATTTAATCAATTTATTTATGAAAATCAATTTGTAACAAAAATCGATACATACATAAAATTTATTGAAAAAAATCAAAGGAAAAAAAATTTATATGCAAGGTTGTACATATTAAAAATACTGTTAAAAAATAAATGTTTTTTTATTTTAAAAAATAAGTTCAATTCATATAAAATAAAATAAAAAATTATAAATGAATCACACTAATCTCATAAAAAAATATGTAACACAAAAAAATATAATTAAAAGAATGAGGTTGAGAATCAAAATAAAAAACAAATTGGAGGCCATAAAAAAAACTAACATTAGATCGGTAATTTGAAAAGAAAAAACTTTAATAAAATGAAAAAGAAATCAACATAATGAGGATTAAATTGAAAAAAAAATAACATAAATTTTGATTGAATGATGAAATTGAAAACAACAAAACTTTAACAAAAGAGTCAGGGAAAGAAATAAAAAATCAAAATAATAAGGACCAAATTGCAAGCAATAACACATGACAAATTGTAACTAAAGGATGAAATTGAAAACATCAAAAACTTTCCCAAAAGGACCAAGGACTAAAATAAACAATAAAAAACCTAAGGACGTAAATCAAGAAACAAATAGAAAAGAGGACCGACCTGCACTTTTGCTAGGAGAGAGAGAGAAAAGCAAGAAGAAAAACAAAGAAACGACCACCGGCGATAAACGGTCCACCAAAATTTACCACGCGTGGCACCATTAGGAAGAGGGTGAGGCGGCACCCTTTGCTAGGTTTCCTTTCTTTTTTTATTTTAAGGGCAGAAAAGTCATCTAATAATCTTGAAAAAAATGCAAAGATATAAAGACCCTTTACTAGCTGTTCATTTTTTTTTAGCTCGGGGGCAAGTAATTATATTGTTTTTTTCAAAAAAAAAAAGATAGTAATAACCCCTAACAATCCTTTAATAACCGATTGATATCTTAGAAATGACTCAATTACCCCCATTACCAGGGCACCTAAAATCCTCTTAAAAGGATGAAATCGACATTGTTTTATCACAATCTACATTATAATGTCTCTATATCCATAGTGAAAGCTACATGAAAAGAACAACACATTTTATATTTTTGTTAATGTTGCCATTTTAATTTAAAATTTATCAAAAATGATAACCATTAGTAATGATTATTATAACCATTTTAATTAATTACTATAACAGTTCTATGTCATATATTAATTGTTTTAAATATGATTAGTAACGAATATATATATAGGCGAGTGCAATTCATATTATTAGAGATTTTTAAAAATAAAAAGCACTTTACTATTTTAAACTATTCTCTCACATATTTATTTTAAAACATTCATTTCTATTTTTTATTTATCTTTTTAATTTAAGTGAGTATTAAAGGTGATTAAAGGTTTGGAGAATTTTTCCTCCATTCAAGAAAAATTATAATGAATTGTTATTTCTTGAAAGAGAATCACATTATATATTATATATGAAATATCCTTGCGCTACCACATGTTATAATCTCAGGTTTCATTACTCTTTTTATTTTTACTTTTAATTAAAATTATTTTTATTATTACTTTTAAATACTAAGTTTTTTTAAAAATTAACATGGATATCCGGACCAGCTTGCGTACACCTTAACTAATTTCATAGGTCCTGAAGTTAACGACCATATAAGCTTCCAGTAGCTCTAAGATTTGTAAAACTCGAACTGGTGACCTTTAAAAAGCAAATCCAGAACAAAACCTAACCAGTTAAGCTTCACCATTAATAAGTTACATCAAGTAATAATTGCTTCATTTGTTTGCCTTATTTATTTTTCATTAATTCTCCGAACAATCAAGGGTCAGAAACACTTGCAAGACGTACGTTTTGTAACATCATCTCAATAGGCCAGTCTACAACCAAGCGCGCAGCGAAATGAATCTACTGAAAAAAATGGTGTACAAGAACTGCATCAAAGTTTTATCCATTATGTGCTAGCACAGCTTACCTCCTTCCTCTTTCACCCAAATGTGTGGCCATTGCACGACGCCGGTCGCCACTTCTCAAATCCCTGTTGAATGAAATCACAGACATGTGCTGGCCAAGCCATCACATAAAATTGCAGAAATGTGTACACCATCACCTACTGATGACTGCAACCAGATGTCTCAGATCAAGTCCCGGTGAGCAGCAACCACACACCCAAGATTATGTGGGGATAGGACCGTCACACAGCTTGCAGGTTGCCCCGCAGCACCTTCAGAGATCTCACACTCAAATTAAGGCCTTAAAGCTTCTGTATGAACGACCACTGAAAACAGCACCCAGATATCGATAACTTCCGAATTACAAGCATCCATTATCAACCATGACCAAAACCCTTGGAACCCTAACAAGTGCTTTGGCATAACACAACGTTTATAAAAATCCTTATAGAATCATGGACAGGAGCTTTCCACCCTCCAACTTCTCAATCCAACTGGGATTCAGATTCACAAGCCATAATCCATGTCTACTTATTCCAACAGGAAACATAGTCTCTAATTAACACAGATAAAAAAAAAAAAAAAAAAACAAGAAGCACAATCAACACAATTCTATCTAATAGGATCACTACACAACAACCTAATTTAATTATTGAATATTTTGTCTTCAAATAGTATTCTGTAAAAAGTTTACACCTTAAATAAACTTAAAAACTGACCTAAACAAGCTAAAAAAAAATATGAAAATAAAGAGAATAAATAACAAAACTAGACTAGACCGAAGCTTAATTTAAAAATATTCCGGATTTGAGCTGGTTAGAGAAGCTGTCCCTTTTATGAAATTGAGCTTGTAGAATCTCTTGAAAAAATTTAAACACTAAATAAAAAATTATAGGAATTTTTGTCCAGCTAATCACTCTGCATGATCCATAACTATTCTTGAACCTAGCTCTATCCTATCAGTTCATAAATATCCCTACAAAACCATTCACTCACATAACCCACAACTGACGTATTAAAACCACCTACATCACTAATTTACATTCAATCAACTCAAGTAAACAAGAAACTGTAATCTGCTGGCTTAAATCATAAAAAGGCAGCGGTGTCTGGAACACAGTCAGACAATGCAAGGTCTGGTAGCTTTGCAATCATACCCTGTACGTTCTATTAATTGAAATTTGAAATGCGTTAAATTGCTGATAGTCATATAAAGCAAGCTTTTCTTTCAATTACGAATCAGTATAACCATGAGATCTCAAATAGGAATCTGAGCTCCAACAATCATGTAGCACTGCTGCTCTTCCAAATCAAGCATCACCGATACATGATTGCAGCATTGAATAGTCAATCACAGTATCAACTGTAAAAAAGTCTACGCAGTCACAAAAGCTGGTCACGAATAACGACCATATTTAGAGGCTGTCCCGGTCCAGAGAAACCTCTCAATTTTAGTGGATAACACATACAAGAAATTAGTTATATCTAAAACGTACAATATGTCTCATACATTTATATACATCATATACACTATACACACAAGTTTTTATGTAATTGTATATATAACAGTGGGATGTACACAAAAGGAAACTGTCAGCAACGGAAGTTGAGAAAACGAACATATAAAGCAGTGGAGTCTAGAACTCGTTAGATGATTCAAATCCAGACACCCCTCCGAAAAATTCTTTGTTGGCGTTCCGGCCTGCAAAAATTCAGCAGAGAAGAATCAATGGAATCTCAAGGGCTCAAAGTAATTTAAAAAATTAAGAAATATTGAGGAATTTCATTCTAATTCAAGAAGGAAACAGAAGAGCAGAGTAACATCTGTTGGCCGTGTTGGAACTTCCACCACTCCCTCCTGTACGACAAAAAATATAGTCCTCAGTCACAAACAAACAAGAAGGAAATCTAAATAAAATAGAAATCCCAAACCAGGATTCATAGGTATACCATTATGGAAACAGGAATGGGGTTGCAGAGACCAACACAAAACCATACAAACTCCCAAAAATCATTTAATAACAGCTATGTCTTATATCATGGATTTGACCTGAGATAACCCATTTGATCCACAAGGTCCTGAAAATCATCACTCCAGTCCACAGGTTTCGCAACCAAATCCTCAACTTCCACATCAACTTCTGGTTCATCACTCACAACAACTTCATTAGGTTCCCCGGAAACTAAATCATCAGTAAGTAACTCCTCCCAAATTGTCTCATTAACAGCATCCAAAGTGCTACCACCACTTGCTGTGTCCATAGAACTTGCTATTGGGTCCTTGATATCACTGCTTGATTCATTGTCCAAGACAGCAGAGAAAAGCGTCTCCATCTCGTTCTCAATAGTTGGTAAATCCTGATTCATGTAATCAACAAATTGGCTGCTACCTAATGCCACAGATGCAACTTCTTGCAAATTTTCAACACTTGGGCTTGCAGTGAGTCTCCTCTTACGCCCAATTTCAACACCTCTTATTTCTCTCCTCTGTGCAGCCCTTTGTGCAAATTGCTCGATAAAGGATGGGTTGTTGAGAGCTTTAGCAAGGAATGTCATCACCCGCTGCTGTTTTCTCTCTGTGCTTCGTAACCTATCCTCCATCGCAGCAATGTGTTCCCTCGACTGCTGTTGTTGCTGCCTAAGCCTTACAATCTCTGCCATTAACACGTTTCGGTCTCTTTTTAACCTTTCAAGCTCTCCTTCAAATTCAAATTGTCCTAACTCAATGCAAGCTCCTCCACCTTGTTGTTGTGTGGTCTGTGAGAGATGTCTTTTCCGTTTGATGGTCTTCAATAGATGCTTCTGCCCTCCCAAAAACCCTTCATTGGCAAATTCCCACCGGTCAGGATCAACCTTCCTGAAACCCTGCATCACAATGCAACAAGAATGAGTTCAGCACTCCTTGAAAAACAGCATATCAATATTACTAGCGAAACCAACAAAAAGTAAAATAAGGTAAGATAGTTCACTTGAGCAGAAATACGACAAAAAAAGGAGACTTCGTATTAAAATTAACATATATACTTAAAGAAATTGAAATTAGCATACAAATTGATATTAACATGGAGTGATTGACAAACAAACAGGATAAAACAAAAACAAAACTGCACAGCATTTTCCAATACATATGCAATCACAATTACTATAAGAAGCAAGAAACCTAGATTGAATTAACATACATCGACATTTTCAAAAACATTTGATCTGCGATCACAAAACAAAGACCACACAAACTCAGAAATGAAAAATAAAAATCCAATCCTCAACCTAAGATAATCCACCTCAATTAAGAAATTCGAAGGTCACAAGCTTAAAACCTAACTTCCATTCAAATTAGAAGCATCATAATTAGCACTCACCATAAAAGATTAACTATCACACCTCATATGAACATTTATCAAGAAAGATGAGGGTATATGAGTTCTTACATAAGTGTTGAGCTGTCGAATGAAGCTGGAGAAGTTACTGTGTTTGAAGTGTTTCGGAAGCAAAGTAGTAGAGAACTTATGAGAGTCCCAAACTATGAAGCTATTGCGACCTCCACTCCACGAAACCACTGTATCCGTTGAAGGGTCTTCCACCATTTCATATGTCTTCGTCAAGAACGGAGGTGGGCCCACTTCATTTAACCCCTCCATTGGATGCGGAGAGAAACTAGAGGATGATGAAGATGAAGAAGCTCCACCTCCAGTACATGTCACTGTCTCCTCTTCTTTCACTACAACTCCCTCCATTTTCGCAGAAACTCTCAGTCTATGATGTCTCAATTAAGGTTGATTGGGTGTCTAATTACTTGGGTTTTTAAAGTTTGTAGCTTTTGGTCTTGTGTTTAGCGTTTTTGAAGGGAAAGATTGAAACTTGGAAGTAGCCTCTGCCTCAATGTTTACGCATGGGAGTAGGGAGAGGGAGTGAGCTTTATAGGACGGAGGAAAGAAAAGCACTAGAAAGAGGATGGGAGATATCGTGTTTTTCTCAGAACTTTCTGACACTTGTCGGATTGTGTGGGGTTCCAGAATTCAGACAACCAGACCTCGAAGTTCTAGACGATTCTCAAATGTTCTCTTGCAGGAGATATTTTGCAAGGAAAGATTTCAACAACCACAACGATTTAGCCCAGCAACTACTATTGGGCCTCATTGCAGGATCTGGATTGTCTTGGTCCTGTTTTTTCTGAGTCCGGTGTGCGGCCCGTAGAAGCATTCAAGAGACCAAATCCATTTGGGTTGATTGGGTCAAATGAATGAGCTTCCATTTGGGCCCTGATTCTTTTGTATCTGTGACCTTAAGCTG
>Ga0307511_10007709_pt1 | contig 10818 bp, 11 predicted proteins | sample 13_EM_MG_FD_200266 | JGI IMG/M metagenome (GOLD analysis project Ga0307511, IMG submission 200266) | Populus trichocarpa ectomycorrhiza microbial communities from riparian zone in the Pacific Northwest, United States - 13_EM | ecosystem: Host-associated > Plants > Roots > Unclassified | place... | reverse complement strand
AGCAGAGGGGAACAAGGGAGGCTAGGGGTTAATCACTGATGATCCGCCTGTCAGGAGGGAGAACACTGTGATTGACAAAGTCTGGGAATACATCAGAACATCAGTACGTACTTATATACTAAAGTTCATGATCATGTAATCATCTGACTAAGTCGTCAAGCAAGCAAGTGACAATGGATGCATCGTGAAGAAGGGATGAACGAACGACGTGATAAGAATGAATGGGCAATGAGATAAGAGATGGTGCATCATGAAGATAGGAAATGAATAAGGAAGATGTACCGTGAGAACGCACATGACCTCTCGTGAGAATGATTGGTAACGATCGTGAGAGAGATCACCTGTATAAAGATAAATGAAGAAGTCACACCGAGTCATCAGGGTTGAGGGTTTGATGAACAGATAGGGGCTCGGATAGATCCGTTGAAGATAGGAGACTTGAGTGATAACCGGATTCTTGATATATAAGGAGATGGGTTTGGTCTGGTTGTCTCCATCGTCTTCTGTCGATACCTTTCCACCATTCCAGCCTTACTCCTCTTCCTCGTCTACTTCTACGCCTTCATCTTGTACCATGTCCGACATCTACACCCACGACCCGGTCCAGGACTTCACCAACCCGTTCCTCGATTTCGACCAAGGATACGTCCGCCCGTTCGCCACCGTCTTGCCGACCGTCAAGGCGACTCTGATTCCGATTCCGTCTGAGGACGAGTCGGTCCTTCCCAAGAAGCCTCTTACTAGGAAGGAGATCAAGACTCGTCGGGGTTATCCTCGGGGAGAGAGTCAGGGCGAATCCTCAGGTAGGATTCTTCTTCCTTCTTTATTGATCAGAACGTTGAAGAATCTTCTTTATAGGGTTGCCCTTTTTCAAGAGGATGAAAGGGCATTTCCCTTCGCAGGAGGAGAGGGAGGCGCGGGACAAACGTTTGTTTGTTTACCGCTATAACCAGGGTGGCGAGTCATCCCGGCGGGACAACGGGGGGAAGCCTTATCCTTCCCTTCAGTCATTGAGGAGTCGGATGTTGACCAGTAAGTACCGACATGACGGGTTGAGGGATATTGGTCTGGGGGATGCCGTTATGGTGTCTAAGGAACGTTGGAGGAAGCACATCAACGAGTTGGACCTCGGGACGTTCCCGAAGTCGTGGATCGGTAGGGGTCTTCGAGAGATCCATCACGAGGGTGACGCAATGGATGGGCGTATGGATGCCTGTCTTGGTTTCGCAGCCGTCATGGGCTGTGAAATCTACGACACTATCTCGGAGGTGAAGGAGGATATGAGGGAGGAGCAGAAGAAGAGGGCTTTCGACGGTTGGGAGCGGATGGACGTGAAGAGGTCTCTTGAGGATTCTCTAAGGTGTGTCCTCCTTTACTCCTTTCTTGACGAGGAGTACTGATAGGATTCCAGGGAGGGTCAGTTAGAGATTGCTGACCTCAAGGCTCGGGTTACGTCCTTGGAGAGGATGGTCGAGAAGTTGACTAATCCTCCTCCGGCTGTTCCTAGGGAGGCGGTTTTCCGTCCTGCGTCTCCTCCTCTTCCGGACATTGGTTTCCCGGATGAGATCCCCGGTCTGACTGTTAACCAGGCCGTTGTCGACCAGTATATAGATTGGCAGTCTTATGATAAGACTTGGCCTCATGGTGGGGAGGACGCTGACGACGAGTTGGACTTTGATGGTGTTGGGGAGTCCGATAAGGAGAATGAGTGGGTCGTGGCAGCTTCTTCCCAGTAGATAGTTCTTCATTGGTATTCCAATACTATCTGCTTTCCTCGTCTTGATGGTGTGACTTTGAAGTGTGAAAAGAAAAGATAAGATAAGAAAAGGTAAGATAAGATAAGATAACGCCATGTCATGATTTGAACGAATGTTTGGGCGCTTCGAACTTAGAAGAAAATGAGTGTTTTTGGTGAAAATCGTGACATTCCCCAGACTTTGTCAATCACAGTGTTCTCCCTCCTGACAGGCGGATCATCAGTGATTAACCCCTAGCCTCCCTTGTTCCCCTCTGCTCAGCCCAGAGAAGCTATTCCCCCTTCTCTAGTGCCGAAACGCGTTACCTCGGCCTCTATTTTCTACCTACCCGAACTACGGATATTCCGGAGCCGCAAGTTACGCCAACACGTACGGGAGTGGTCTGTCTCGACCCACTCTGAAGAAATCCGCGGTTGCCCTACAACTTCGTGTACCGAGCTCTAAAGGAGACTAGCATTGGTTCAGTAGGCCTGTTGGCGAGGTCGGTTCTGACAACTATAAGCAAATCCCACTTGGGGCACCGTAAAGGCATAAAGGAAAAAGGAAAAAGCAACAAAAAGGGGGCGCCACGATAGTGGTAAAAGGTAAAGGGCAGACGACCTAACAGGGTTGAACGAGGGATGGGTGGTGTGTCTCGGACATGTATAGGGGGGCAGTCAGAAAAAAAAAGAAAAATTGTTGCTGCTCAAGGCAGGAAAGGTGATGTGACCAAAAGGTCAAGGGAGGGGCGACACACGGCAGGCGTACGTTAGGGGGAAGGGGCGTGACCATAAGTCAAGAAGAAGATGTGAAAAGAAAGGCGGAAGATAAGGGATGATGGGAAAAAGCGTCCTTGCCCAGAAAGGAGTGACTAGAAGGGAAGTGAATGGGAAGAAAACCAGGGCTCAGTCGTAATTGTTCGTAGCGGCCCGATCCACCAGGCCTTACTCGGATTGTCCTCAATCCCTCTTCACCAGGGAGTCTGACACCCTCCCAGAAAAACAACACCGCCGGGGAAGGGACTGAAGGGGAGAGTGGATGGCTGCAGTCTGTTGACGGACGCCCGACGAAGGGCTGGTGGACCTCTGCAGCCTGACACCCAGAAATCCGGGATACTTTCAAGGAAGGGCGACGAGGGTCACAGATCAGGGACACCGCACCCGAGCAGGGCCAATGCTACCCCCTCCCCGTTCCCCAGGCAGGCCCAGCCCCTAGGCATTGCCCAGAACCCCGCCCAACTCACCGATGGCGTTCGATGTGCCAGGATCGCTTGTGGATCCCGGACGGTGTCCCACTCGGGTGGGAGGCACCGTGGGAAAAACCCCACTAGGTGGTGGTAGAGGAAGAAGAGCGGATTTTGCGTGTAACCCCGCGTGCCTTTTGCTCGCTCCGCAAAGTACTTACAGTGTACATCCGTGGCTCTCTCTCCGTATCGATATACTACTGCTAGTCCCTATGGACTAGTACCCTTCCCTAAGTAGGTGTCCACTCTTGCCGAGAAGCTTTTGTCGCTGATGTGTCCTCGATCGCTTGCTAGTATGGCCAACATGCCACTTGGATTTGAGGGTCCGAACCTACCCACATGGCTGCCTGCTCCGTATACTGTCGTTGCGAAATGTAAACAGTATGGATCTGGACCCTCTGGCTTCGTGGAATATTCTTCGGATCGTACCGAGTCAGCGTGGATCAAGTATGGTCCCCTAGTGACCATGGGAGAAGTACGTGTGATTGCAGGTATCGGAACACCCATTCATCCCCCCCCCCAACTCATCCCCCTCCATCCACCTTCCTACTCCCGCCCCATGTGCGCGCAACCCACCAATCCCAGAACTCCCAAAATCGTCCCCAGCCCCACCCTCCTTCATACAACATTCACTGCAAACTCGGTGCATGCCCAGCCAACTGTCCTCGTCCCCTTCCACCTCCTCGACTTTCTCAAATCCACCCCTAACATTACCGCCCGCCGGTCCACTCCCACCGCTTCCAACGTCGCCAATAACCGAGGAAGAAATGCTGTCGTTCCTTTCGTCCGCGTCGAGACTCAAGAGGCCATCAAAGCCCCCGATAAGCAGCACTTCCTCCGGACACCACATAACCCCGACGACGAGGAGCGTGATGAGCAATGGGTCATCCGATGGAGGCGTACCGGGATTGTCGCCATCAATGTCTAGAAGTAGCATTTCATCGTCAACTTCATCCACGAAGATTAGAACCAAGTCTTTCGCTTCCTCCCCTCCCTCCACTATTACCCGTCCTCAAGTTCGCCCTCCGTCGTATTCGCTCTCGATCCCCACACTGTCGAAAAGTCACCCGCTCGGCTACTTCCGTCAATGGAAACCTCGATCACGGAAGACGATAGATCCATACGTTCATCGACCTCACTATAGTCACCCTCAACTATCTGTGGCCAAACATCGACGAGGGCCACGGCTCAACTCGGTTCCTCATTCCGCCTGCTCTTCCATAGCCAGTCAAAAGGTTGATAGCGATGTCTCTGCCCTCCTCGCTCAAATCCCCTCCGACGACGACGACGACCTCGACGCATCTAGGCCATCATGTCCAAGACGCTAAGCTGAGGTGGAGAAGGTCGCCCTCGCTGTCCAACTCGTCGTCAAGGAAACCATCATGTCAAGGATCCCGCCGTTAAATAAGCGCCCCTTCTGCGATTTTGGGACAGACTTTGTCTCCCCGCCCGCTCGTGACAAGGAAATTGAGTTTACCTAAGGAGGACAGGAAAGGACCTCGGATTGAGAAATGCATAGTAGTCGACATAGACTGGTTGGAAAGGGGGGGCTAGAAGGTCGCAGTAGCGATTTAGATTCGAGCCTGGATTTGCGCACCCCGTTCGCGTAGGTCGCGTTTCCCTTCCGTCGTCACCGGATCCCCACTACGTCCCTCCCCCTCATGGCAAATAGGTATGTCATACTGAGACCCATTCGAAAGTTACCACTGCTCTCTGTGTGCCGAGCTGACCTGGAACCACTTTTTTCACTAGTAAGCCCCTCATACTTTATTCTTGTGGGGAGTTCTGACCCGGGGGCATAAGCGCCTATGAGAACAACGACCTGCCTGTTCAAAGATACTGCGGTACCCTCAAATAGCGAACCGGGATGGGAAACTATGTGGTGACATTGGTCTCACCACCGGGTTAGAATGGAGTAATAGGTATGCAAATGCGTTCTGATCCCTTTGACGCCCACAACTACGCGTATACGGTGAGGATAAGGATTCGCCATTGCCTCTACTCATCGACTCTCATCTATTGCCCTCTCACTGACGGCCTCGTTTGCTCGCTCAGAACCTGCTTCAGGCTTCACGTTGCGAGGATTTGCTGTCTCGGACGTGGTCTTTGAGGTTGACTGGTACCCGGCCTATTGTCAATACACACACGTGGCCTCCTCCAGAAACAGCTGATGACTAATGGTTATACTCGGACTGCGACAAATCCTTACATGGCCACCGAGTCATTTATGTCTGCTCTTGCTTTCCTATAACCCCGATACGTACGATTATCAGGTACGGGTCAGGAGATCATGAAGGTGAAGTGCGGGAGGATTCACAACGTGGCGGTAGTTCTACAAATGAAAGAGGGCAGGGGGTGAAGGTGAACCGCGGTTGAATAGGGTGAAATACACGGTCGTGGGCCCTGCCGCTCATACTAACTTACTAGTCCTTTGTTGCCCCTCATCCTTTTCTACCATCCTTTTCTACAACACGATCACGAACACATACAAGTTATTTGTTCCAAAGAGGTCTCGTATTTCAAATTACAAAATATCCACACGTCGCCGTGGCTAAAGTAGACTCGAGTGATATCAAGAAGGGATGGCAACTTGGTTGAACTTAACGCGGTCCATCTCGTCCACGTGCGCAATGAATCCGCGAGGCCAGACGGCGCGATCGACTGGGTTCTCGGCACAGCTGACTGCGGGGTTCGACTTGAGAGAGATAGTGCCAGGCGCATCTCGAGCTTTGGTGTAGCGCCAACCGAGCAGCTCGAAGATGTGTTTCTCCTCTTTCTCGACGAACCCGGTCGTGAAACCCTTGGCGATGAATTGGGCCGCCGAGTTGAAGCTAATTGGGAACAGGTGAGAACTGGGGTCAACGAGTGTGCCAGCAAGGGGAAGCGGCTCACATAAAATCGCGGCATCCGAAGATGGCGAAGCCGATCTTTCTGAAGAAGAAAGATTCCATGCCGCGCTCGTCGAGGGTACGGATGAGGTCGCCGAACTTTAAGCCATCGGCGAGGGGTAGTTCAAAGACTACGAAGGAATTTGCAGAGACGGTGGTCCGGTCGACGACTTTGATGTTGAATACTCCACGTACGGGCCTACCCTCCACTGGCTGGCGGATGATGTCGCCACTAATGGAAGAGATACTGGCGGGCGCGCTCACGACTGTTGCGCCTATCTCGTGGTTGGTCACGACCGGCTTGACTGGGCTCCCAGGATCACTGAGCGCAGGAGGCTTGCCCTCACTCCCGACCGGGCTGTAGCGCGCAGACTTGCCTTCGCTTCCAACTGGGCTGTCGCGCACAGGCTCGTTCTCGTCCTCATAGAAACTGAAACGGTCGTTGTCGGAACCGGGCCCGGATCCTCCTTGGCTGCTTGGAGTGTACTGGGTGACGTCGGATTTTACGCTGGGTGTTTCGTCGGGGTCGAAGCCGAAGGTGACGCCAAAGGTCTTGTCTCCGTCGCCTGGAACTAGCACATGCCATCTCCAGTGATTCTTCATCTGGCCATGGTCAACAGCTTCTTCGGGCGTGAGGTTTGTGCCAGCCATGGGACCAGCATTAAGGACCTCGAGGCTTAGAACCTTGCTCTGGACGGGGAGAAGGAGAAGCCCGTCTGGTACGGTCTGACGAGTGTATCTGCCAACGATAGACATCTACGGGTGGAGCGAAGAACAGAGGAGGGAAGCGCGTAGTGAGCGTGGCTATTCATCCGACTGCTAAAGACGACTCATAATTACCTGACGATAGGCGACAACGAGCTTGTAGAAATGGGTGACGATTTACGTGGTGGACGATATCGAGGGGATGGGACAGACTAAGGAGCCGACCACGTTCGTTCTTATACTCTTCACCCCATCCGAGTCGTGTTCGCCGATGTTGGATCGGAACTGACAAACCCCAGAAGAACGAACCATCGTGTTATTCCCTCCCGCGTGGAGCAACACGTCCGCACTTCCGGCGCCGCGATCGTTTGTCGAGATTTGCGTGTGACGTCACATGCTGGAGAACTTGGGGCACTGGGAGATGATGCATGATGCGCGATGTCCAGTAAAAAGTCGGGCAGCCGGGGGCGCTGGTAAGCAGATTTGAGCGGAGTAGGCAGCACTGGGCAGAATCGCGATCGTAAGCTAGAAGGAGCTTCTCTGAGTTTCAATTTGCACTCGTGTTCGAAAGAAGTTCGACCACGCCAATATCCTGATTTCTTGGAGCCATGCCCCAACGCAGCTTGCACATCGCGGAAGGTTGGACCGGTTTTCGCTTTTCTCCTCAAGTCCCTTTTGCACCTGTAGGCCTTCGGAACGCGGCCTGACCGGTACCAGTAAACAACGAACTCTGAACAGAGGCGGTCTATCTAAACGCAAATAGCTGTAAGCTCATTGCCAGGTTAGTCCGGAGTCACTATAGCCGCCCTCAATTGCTCAGCACTTCCTTGGTGTGACTCGTGACCGATTGTCACAGTAAACACGCGTAACCGTCAGGCGCTGTACACATCGAGTCGCAGGGTGTACCCGTTTATCCTACCGCTATTCGTTGTGGATTAGTATCCCAAGTACGCGTCCGCTCTCGCCGAGAAGCTTTCGTCGCTGATACGTCCTCGCTTACTAGTATGGCCAACGTACCGCTTGCGTTCGAGAGTCCGAACCTGCCCACATGGCTGCCCACTCCATATACCGTCGTAGCGAGATGCGGACAGCATGGACCTGGACCCTTGGGCTTCGTAGAATACTCTTCGGATCGTACCGAGTCGGCATGGATCAAGTATGGTCCCCTAGTAACCATGGGAGAAGCACGTACCCAAGCCTTCATCGCGGACATCGTGAACTCCAACAATGATTGCGTTGTTCGAGTGCCCAACATCTTCTACGCATTCCGATACAAAGGGGTTGGATATATCGTGATGCAACACGTTCGCGGCCAGGATTGCAGCCAGGATGATTTTGGCCAAATCGCTCTTGCTGTCAGGCGGCTACGATCGATTGACAGCCCGACCGCATCACCCGGGCCTATCGGAGGTGGGCCAATCTCACACCGCCTTTTTAACGACCACCGGTCTTCTGTTCGATACATGTCGGTCTGCGCGCTTCAGGAGCATATAAACAAAGTGAGCGATGCTTTTAAATCTCCGTGTCGATAACTTACCTGGACCAACCTAGGTTCTCGCCTTGGCCGGTTATTCGTGCAGAGTCGACTTCAACCGGGAGGATGGTGGAATCCTCAGGCTCTGCATCGACGACATCCACCCAGGCAATTTCCGGAGAGATACAAATGGCCAGCTGTTCGCCTTGGATTTCGGGAAGACAAACTTCCTTCCATTTGCTTTTCAGGACCTTGCCTACGCGGATGGCAGCGGTCTCGCCGAGAAAATAGGAGACTCTCTCAATCATCCCAAGTCTATATATCGGGGGGCTTTGAGGCTTGCTGCCGGGCGTCTGGATGTGCTCCAGGATAACAGTCACGGTAAGCCACTCGTTTGATTCGTCTTTGTACACATGCTGAGAGGCGGATAGGTCTTCCTCATGGGCTTCAGTCGAACGACTCTTGCGACCTGTTTGAGTAGAAGATATCTGCGGCTAGAGCATCAATACTTACCCTAGCATCTGTGGTGTACAAAATCACGTCTTAGTCGAGCGTAGAGAATTCCATGCTCTTTCAAGTCATTGATTGCATACACGTGGATGACGGTAGTGATCGTGAGTCAAGCCTTGGCCGCAATCGTACTATAGCCCATCCTCGTCCTAAACTCTGAATCTTTCGCCGCAAACGTTCATCTAGGACTGAAATTCCACCTTCGAGTTGATTCGGTGTAATGCTTCCTGCAGCAGAGAACTTTTCGTAGGCACTGCACAGTCCAATTCCAACCAGCTAAATTGCAAGGTTGAGGGACATTCTAGACTAGGTGGATAATTGCGCCTCACTCAGTTCCCCCGGCGGACCTCCTTGCTTCTTTTACGTGTTCTCCTAGGAGAGAGGTTGGTGATTCTTGGTCCTTTCCCCATCCACCTAAACCCACATCTTACACCGGAGTTCATCCGCCTCGGCCGGCTCACTCTTACCCGTCACCGAATACTTGTACATTCGTGTCATCACACGACGGTTCCGCCAGTTACTCCTTGGTTACAGCTATAAGATCTAGTTTGGTTGCCGAACCAATGGTCGAAAGCCTGAGTCCATGAGGTCAATGTAGGAGTTTCCCTACCGGTGCAAAGAGCTTCCCACCCATGGGGTGCCGCTGCCGGAAGCCTCCTCGACGAGATTGAAATCCCTGAGTTCATTGCATGGGACTAAATGAAGCACTGCGTGACATACGCTTTGCTATAAGAACAACGAACTTTGGATGTCTGTACATGCTACAAAAAATCCGGAAGCTCGTCACTAGCCATGACGTCCACGCGTGGTACGATTCTCCGGATACGGGAGATCAAAAAATGCCCCGGCAGGTCGTACGTGCGATTGACGATCACCACTTGATGTAACCGAGCAGCGGTTGAGTGCTCTCGTTTAGTCAATACCATTTCCAACTCATTGACCAGTTCGTGATTCATCCCACAATCGAGGAAGGCGATGATTTTGAGCGATGGGCATAACAGCGGCTCCTTCGCCAACACGGACAAGACCGTTTGGCCGGGATTGCCTTGGGAAATGATGAGAGCTTCCAAGGCCGGTAGCCGTTCCAACACCCAGTATAAGCGGTCTCTGTGCCTATTGGGTAGGTGGAACTCGCGGACAGCGCTAGTGTCAAACAGGTCAAGTTCCTCGTAAAAATTCTGCGGGGCTCCGTTGCTGTGGAAAGAAAGTGAACCATTGTTGCCGTATAGGTGAAGTCTCTCCGGGGAAGGCAAGTACTTGATGGTGGTTATGGGAGCAAATAGGTCCTGGATATGCGTGGAGGGACAAGGTAGAAATGAGAGCATGTCGCCACACGAATTCTCTCGAGAGCCCTGCACCCCGATATTTATGCCGTGGGGAAGATATAAGGACGAAAGCAACGCCCTTGCGTCAATTGAGTTATTGCAGATGAGCGCTAGGCGTCGGAGTCGAGGAAGGGAGACAACTCTTTCGGGGGTAGTCGGCAATGAAGACTTAGAGAACTCGATGCGCAATTCAACGGCTTCGAGGTTGAGGTTTGACTCCAGGAACCCAATAAATTTTTGGAAAGGGAATTTGTAGTCGACGAGCTTCAGATCCACAAGAGATTCGATGCCGAATAGTACGGGGTAGAGGGGAACTCGGGTGAAGTGTAGTGATTTCAGTTTCGAAACGCTCTGAAGGAGTGGAGGTGGATGGACCTGACTCGATGGGAATAAATGGGTCGGCTCCCTATCTTGTTCGAGCTCCAACGAGGTAAGATTGAGCATCGGGGAAGCGAAGAAACCAGGAAGAATGTCTGTCACGTCCTTGATGAGTGGGTACCCGACCAGGGAAAGATGGGAGATCCTGGAGACATGAGGAAGCAACGCCTGAATGAAGCCTTTGTCCTCTTGGATACTCGACACCGAGATGCCGGCGATCAGAGGGGCTGCTCCAGCACGCTCCAGACACAGGGGGACCAACCGCTTCCATTCGCTGTTTACTGACGTCCAACTCCCAGGATTGGAAATGATGGCTTCGCGCCAGTATCGGCAGACGTGGGTCAAAGAGATGATTGGCTTCGGGTTGGTACGAGGGAGGGAGGCTGCACACAGGGCGAGGATTTCGGGGGGGAGACAGTTTATCGGCTGCAGAGTACGGTAGGCGGGATGGCCACGGCCGGATTCCGCGCGAGTGATCGAGAACCTCGGTTAATTTTCTGCACCAACTCCCACATACCCCGGCCTCTGCAGTGTACGTCGCGTCACTGGCGACTATATT
>Ga0307511_10007708_pt1 | contig 10819 bp, 6 predicted proteins | sample 13_EM_MG_FD_200266 | JGI IMG/M metagenome (GOLD analysis project Ga0307511, IMG submission 200266) | Populus trichocarpa ectomycorrhiza microbial communities from riparian zone in the Pacific Northwest, United States - 13_EM | ecosystem: Host-associated > Plants > Roots > Unclassified | place... | reverse complement strand
GGTCAAGCTGGGTGAGTTGATTGCGGCCAAGCAATTGAATGTCGCCGGCTACAACCCGGGCGAGATCACCGTGCCGCTGAATTTCCCGCCGGACCTGTTCACCTGGCGCGACGAAGGCGCACCGCTGGACCTCAAATATCGCTACACCCCGCAGGAGAAATCCTCCAACTCGTCGTTCATTGTCAGCTTCAACGACGGGCTGATTCAGTCTCGCAACCTGCCGTCCCAAGACAAACTCGACAGCGGAGTGCTCAGCGCGCTGAAGACCAACGACAGCCTGGCCCGCGAGGTTCGCGTGCGCCTGCCGTTGAACTCGGTCGCCCTGCAATCGCGTCTGCAACTGCGCTACATGTTCGATTACATCAAACAGGGCGAGTGCGGCGACATCATCATCGACAACATGCGCGGCAGCGTGGACCCGGAATCGACCCTGGACCTGCGTGGCTACGACCACTTCATGGCCATGCCTAACCTCGGCGTGTTCAAGGACGCAGGCTTCCCGTTCACTCGTCTGGCCGACCTGTCGCAAACCGCCGTGGTGCTGCCGGACAACGCCGGGGCTGCCGATCTGGATGCCTACCTCACGGTGCTCGGACGGTTTGGCCGGTCCACCGGTTACCCGGCCACTGGCGTACAGGTGACGCAAGCAGCACAGGTCGCCACCGCAGCCGACAAGGATTTGCTGGTGTTGGCGTCCGGTGCCAACCAGCCGCTGCTGACCCAGTGGGCTGACCGTCTGCCGGCGGCCGGGACTGACGGCCAGCAACGTTTCGAACTGTCTGACTTGCCCATGCGCGTGCGGGATTGGTTCAGCCCCGACCCGGATGCCAACCAGCGCAAGGCGCGGCTGGCCATGGCGTTTTCCGGCGGGCAGCGCAGCACGTACCTGACCGGATTCGAGTCGCCACTCAAGAGCGGTCGCAGCGTCGTGGTGATTGCCAGCGACCGACCGGAAGGTCTCACCGAAGCGACCAAGGCCTTGATCGGTGGTGAGGAATACACGCAGTCGATCCAGGGCAGCCTGGTGGTGGTTCGCGGCAAATCCATCGAAGCGCTGGTGGCGGACGAGCAGTACTACGTTGGCGATCTCGGACCGTTCAAGTACGTGCAATGGATGTTGTCGCGGCATGTGAGCTGGATGTTTGCGCTGACCGGGCTGGCCATCGTGCTGCTCAGTGGTCTGGCGTACGTGTCGCTGCGTGCCCGCGCCAAACGACGTCTTGAGGTGTGATGAGCGTGCCCGCCTTCACCCATAAACGCCCGCGCCGCGCCGCCGTGATTGCGTTGTCGACGCTGCTGCTGGCATGGCTGCTGCCCGCCACCGCCCAGGCGCAACGCTGCGAGGCATCGACCTGGCCGTTGTGGCAGACGTTCGTCGAGCACTTTGTGCAACCCGACGGGCGTGTGCTGGATGCCAGCACGCCGCAACGTCACAGCTCGTCTGAAGGTCAGTCGTACGCCATGTTCTTCGCCCTGGTGGCGAATGACCGCGTCACCTTCGACAAGCTGTGGCGCTGGAGTCAGGACAACCTCGCCCAAGGCGATATCAAGAGCAATCTGCCGGGTTGGTTCTGGGGCCTGGACGAACAGGGCACCTGGCGCCTGCTGGACAGCAATTCGGCGTCTGATGCCGATCTCTGGTTTGCCTACGCGCTGCTTGAAGCCGGAAGACTTTGGCAGAGCGATGCGTACACGCAGACGGCGCGCCAGATCCTGCACAACGTCGCCACCCAGGAGGTCGAAGACCTGCCGGGGCTGGGCAAAATGCTGATGCCGGGCAAAGTCGGTTTTATCAAACCCGACCTCAACAAACCCGAGCAGTGGCAGCTCAACCCCAGTTACCTGCCGATTCCGGTGCTGCGCCGCTTCGCCGACATTGATCGCAACGGACCGTGGGCGGAAATCGCCACGAACACCGCGACCCTGATCAAGGCTGTCAGCTACAAAGGCTTCGTGGCCGATTGGGTCAGTTATCGCCGCACCGGGCCGGGCAAGGGTGAGTTCATCGTCGACCCGGTCAAGGGTGAGTTGGGCAGTTACGATGCGATCCGCACATACCTGTGGGCGGGCGTGATGCCGGTCAAGGATCCGCTGCGCAAACCGTTGCTCGGCAGCCTGGGCGGCATGCTCGCCGCCACGCTCGCCGACGGTGTGCCGCCGGAGAAAGTCCAGGTGCTCAGCGGTCAGCGCAGCGGTGCCGCACCGTTCGGTTTTTCCGCCGCGCTGCTGCCGTATTTCAAAGCGCTGGGCAGTGCGTCGCTGCAACAGCAACAGGCCTTGCGCGTGCAGCAACTGATGGACCAGACCTTGACCCCCGAAGCGGTCCAGGCGAAGCAGCCACCCTATTACTTTTTTGTACTGAGCCTGTTTTCGCTGGGCTACATGGACAACCGCTACCACTTCCTCGATCACGGGAAGTTGCAACCGATGTGGGAGAAGCAATGCCAGCGCGCCGTCACGCCATAGCCTTCGGGGTATTTGCCGCCCTGATCCACAGCAGCAGCTTTGCCGCGCTCAACGACGCCGGCAAGGCGCTGCTGCAACAGGGGCAATACTGGCAGGCACAAGGTGACCAGACCCGGGCCACCGAAGCCTGGAAAAAACTGCTGCTGATTGATCCGCAGCAAGCCGATGCGATTTACGGTCTGGGCTTGCTGGAGCTCAAGGCTAACCGCCCTGCTGGCGCCAATCGCTACCTGGATCAGCTCAAGCAATCCCATCCCGGCGAGTCGCAAACGTTGTTGCTGGAGCAAGCCATCGCCTTGCAGGGCGGCAACAACCTCGATCAGCTAGAGCAGGCGCGCCTGTTGGCGACGGCGGGCGAGCTGGACAAGGCCATGCCGATCTATCGGCAGATTTTCGCGGGCAAGGCACCTCAAGGGGAGCTGGGCCTGGAGTTCTACAACTACCTGGGCTACACGGCCGGCGGCTGGACCGAGTCGCGCCAGGGCCTGGAACGTTTGCTGCAACAGAGCCCGGACAACGCCAAGGTCAAACTGGTGTTGGCCAAACTGCTGCTGCGCAACGAGGCGACCCGAACCGACGGTATTCGCCGCTTGGGTCAGCTGTCGACCCTGCCCGAACTGGGCGGTGAGGCCACCGAGAGTTGGCGCGAGGGTCTGGTGTGGCTGGGTTCGCCACGTGCGGCGGAGATCCCGTTGTTCGAGGAGTACCTCAAGGCCAATCCGGATGACGCCGAGATTCGCACGCAAATGAACAGCCGTGGCACGGCTGCCGTGGCTGCCCAGCAGAATCCGAACCTGGCCCGCGGTTTCAAGGCGTTGCAAGACAACCAGTTGAATGTCGCCGAGCAAGCCTTCCTGGCACGACTCAAAGAACAAGCACAGGACGCCGACGCGTTGGGCGGCCTGGGGATCGTTCGTCAGCGTCAGGGCCGCCTGAGCGACGCCAATGAATTGCTCAAGCGTGCCGCCGGCCGTGGCGGCAACCCGCGCTGGCAAGCGGCGCTGGAGAGCAATCGCTACTGGGATCTGCTGGGGCAGGCTGACAAGGCCAAATCCGACAATGACCTGGTGCGGGCACGCAGCCTGTTGCAACAAGCCATTGCCAGTAAACCGCGACAAGTCGAAGGCTATGTCGCCCTGGGCGGCGTGCAAGCGGAGCAGAACCAATTGGACAACGCCGAGGCGAGTTATCGTCAGGCGCTGACCCTGAACAATGACAACCCTGCGGCCCTGCTGGGGCTGATCACCGTGCTGGCGCAAAACGGTCAGGCCAGCCAAGGGTTGCGAATGATCGAAGGGCTGAACCCGGCCCAGCAAAAACGCCTTGGCGATTTGCGGCCATTGCGTGCTGCCGTCGCGGTCGGCCAGGCGAAAAATGCCGAGCGCAGCGGCGACCTGAATGGCGCGATTGCCGCACAACAGGAAGCCGTGCGCAACGACCCGCAGAATGTCTGGACGCGCTATGACCTGGCGCGCCTGTACGTGCAAGCGAAGGCCCCGGACAAAGCCCGGCAGACCATCGCGGAGCTGTTGAAAGCCGATCCGCAGCGCGTCGATGCGTTGTACGTCAGCGCGTTGTTGTCGAGCCAGTTGGGTGAATGGTCGACCGCGCAAAGCACGCTGGCGCGTATCCCGGAGAGCCAGCGCAGCACGGCGATGCAACAACTGGCCAACGAGGTTCAAGTGCAATCCCTGGCCAGCCAGGCCTCAGCCCTGGCCAAACAGGGTGACCGCAGCCAAGCCATCACCTTGCTGCGTCGAGCCGAGCTGGCCGCCAACGGCAAACCTGAATCTTTGGGCATGCTGGCCTCGGCGTACGTCGATGCCGGTGATACCGAACACGCGTTGTCGATGCTGCGCAGCGCCATGGCGCAAAGCAGCACACCGTCGGCGTCGCTGCGCCTGGCGTATGCCGGCGTGCTGCTGAAGACCGGTGACGACGTGCAGGTCAATCAGATCCTGCACGAGTTGCAGAGCCAGTCATTGGCGGCGGCGGACCAGCGCAGTTATGACCAACTGTTGTACCTCTACACCGTGCGTCAGGCCGATCTGTTGCGGGAGAAGGGCGACCTCGTGGCGGCCTACGACACGCTCGCGCCGGCCCTGGCTCAGCGCCCGAACGACCCCTTGGCGGTTGGCGCGCTGGCGCGCATGTACCTGGCCAACAACAACGCGAAAAAAGCCATCGAGCTGTATCAACCGCTTCTCGACCAGGCGCCGAATGATCCGCAGTTGCAGATCGGCATGGCGCAGGCCTTGAATCAGTCCGGCGATTATCGCGGCGCCGAGAAAGCCATGGACAAGGCGCTGGAACTGGCGCCGAACGATGCGCCGATTCTCGCCACCGCTGCCAGTCTGTATCGCGCCCAAGGCAAGAACGCCAAGGCCGCGCAACTGTATGCGCGCGCCCTGGCACTGCAAGCGCCGAGCAAGGAAGACGCCAATCCGTTTGCCGGGACCGTGGCCGCCAACCCGTTTGTGGGCAAGGCCGGCCAACGCAGTCAATCGCGGCTGGCCGAGGCTACGCTGTCGCAAATTCCGGCACCCGCGCAGGTTCAAGTTGCGCAGGCTGCGGACGAGGCCGAGCCGGCCCTGGCGAATGCCCTGGCGAGCAATGGCAACGCTGGCGCTTACGCTGTGCAACCTGCGCGCACAGGCTTCGATGACCCTCGCCGTGCGGCCCCGGCCAAACCGACAGACCCGCAGGCAGAAGCCCGTCAGTCGATGCAAAGTGCGCTGGACCAGATTGATCAGGAACGCAGCCCGCGTATCACTCAAGGCGTGACCATCCGCAGCAATGACAGCGAGGCGGGCCTGAGCAAAATCACCGACGTCGAAACGCCGCTGGAAATCAGTGTTCCGCTGGGCGATGACCGTCTGGCGCTGCGCGTTACGCCGGTGTCGCTGAACGCCGGTGGCATCAGTGATCCTGCCAAGTCGCGCTTCGGTGGTTTCAATGAACAGCAAATGGCCGCGTTGCAAGCCGGATTGGCGAGCAACACAGACCCGGCCCAGAGCGATTTTCTGCGTAACCAGATCAGCGGCCCGGTCGGGCGCCAAAAGGACACGGGTGTCGGCCTGGCCGTGGCTTACGAGAACCCGTCGCTGGGGTTGAAAACCGATGTGGGCGCAAGCCCCATGGGTTTCCTCTACAGCACCGTGGTCGGCGGTATCAGCATTGATCGCTCGTTCACTGAAGGCAGCGATTTCCGCTACGGCCTGAGCCTGTCGCGGCGCCCGGTGACCGACAGCCTGGTGTCTTTCGCCGGTGCGCGAGACGCCCGCAGTGGCCTGGAGTGGGGCGGCGTCACCGCCAATGGCGGGCGTTTGCAGCTGAGTTATGACAATGGCGATTACGGCGTCTATGGCTACGGCGGCCTGCACAAACTGGTGGGCAACCATGTTGAATCCAACAGCCGTGCCGAGGCTGGCACCGGGGTCTACTGGTACTTGCTCAATGACGACAGCCGTCAGTTGACTGCTGGCCTGAGCCTCACCGGCATCAGCTACGACAAGAACCAGGGCAACTTCACCTATGGCAACGGCGGTTACTTCAGCCCGCAAAACTTCTTTTCCATCGGCGTGCCGATCGGTTGGTCGCAACGCACCGATCGCTTGAGTTACTCGATCAAAGGCTCGGTCGGCGTGCAGCACATCGAGCAGGATGCGACGCCGTATTTCCCGAACGACAACGACATGCAGGGCGTGTTGAATCAGGTCTCGCAGCGGTACGTCACGGCCGGGATCATTGTGCCGACCCAGTACTCGGGGCAGAACAAGACAGGCGTCGGTTACAACCTGAACGCGGCCGCCGAATACCGTTTCGGCGACAACGTCTTCCTGGGCGGCAGCTTCGGCCTGGACAACGCCCAGGACTACAAGCAATTCACCGGCGGTTTGTACCTGCGGTACATGTTTGAAGACTTCACCGGTCGCATGGCGATGCCGGTCAGCCCTTACCGTTCCCCTTATTCGAATTAAGCAGCAGGAGTTTGCACCGTGGCAGTATCGATTCTGGCAGGCATGACCATTTTGATGATTGGCGACAGCCACCTGGCAACGCCTGACTATCTGATTTCCTCTCTGCACGACAGCCTGGTTGCCCAGGGTGCGACCGTGCATACCTTGGGTATTTGCGGCGCCAACGCCGGTGACTGGCTCAAAGCCACACCGGGCACCTGCGGTGGCGCCGAGCGCCGTGGCACGGAAAAAACCGTGGTGCTGGGCGGCAAAGCCGCGACCTTGCCGATCAGCCAATTGCTGGCCACCGACAAACCGGATCTGGTGCTGATTGTCATGGGCGACACCATGGCCAGCTACACCAAGCCGGCGTTCCCGAAAGCCTGGCTGTGGCAGCAAACTACGGCGCTGACCAAGGAAATTTCGGCCAACGGCACCCGTTGCGCGTGGGTCGGCCCGAACTGGGGCACCGAAGGCGGCAAGTACGGCAAGACGTTTGCCCGGGTCGAGATGACCTCCAAATTCCTCGCCGCCAACGTGGCGCCGTGCAGCTACATCGACTCGCTGCAGTTCTCCAAGCCGGGCCAATGGGCCACGGTGGACGGTCAGCATTTGACCGCGCCGGGCTACAAGACCTGGAGCGCGGACATCAGCAAGGCCCTGTTGGAAGCCCCGGCCGTCAAGGAAGCCAAGAAATGATCAAGCTGTTCGCGGCGCTCGCGGCCGTTCCGGTGTTGTCGATCAGTACGCTGGCCCACGCCGAAGTGGCGTTGTATCCCACCGGCCCGGCCGAAGATTCGGCGTTCATCCGCTTCGTCAACGCCGGCACCGCACCGCTGGACGTGATCGCGCAGGCCGGCCAACCGCCGCTGCGTCTTGAAGCGGCAGCGCCGGTGTCGTTGTTTTTCCCGGTGCAGGCCAGCAGTCCGATCAAGGGCAGCCTGGTCAGCGGTGTGCAAAAACTGGCCATGGATTTGAAAGTCGAGCCTGGTGAATTCGCGACCGTGCTGGTGTTGCCGGACGGCTCTGGCATCAAGCAAGTGGCCGTGCGCGAACAGCCGGATGACTTCAACGGCCTGAAAGCGTCGCTGGCGTTCTTCAACGTCGACGCTTCGTGCGTCGAGGCAAGTCTGCGTCCTGCCGGGCGTACCGCCGACCTGTTCAAAGCGGTGCCGGTCGACAGTTTGCAACGTCGTTCGATCAATCCGGTGAGCCTGTCGGTGCAATTGGTGTGCGCCAATGCCAACGTCGGCGCGCCGCTGGATCTGGGGGAACTCAAAGCGGGTGAGCGCTACAGCGTGCTGCTGGTGCCGTCGGCCGCAGGTCCACGTCTGTTGAACGCCACGGACTCGTTGTCCCACTGATCGGATCTCGCCGCTGCCATGGTTTTCGCCTCGTTAGAGTTCCTGACATTGTTTTTGCCAGCGTTTCTGCTGGTCTACGCATTGGGCCGACCGGCCTGGCGCAATGTCATCCTGTTGCTCGGCAGTTGGCTGTTCTACGGCTGGCTGAGCCCGTTGTTCCTGACGCTGCATATCGTGCTGACGATTGTGGCGTGGGTGGGCGGCCTGCTGGTGGATCGCGCCCCGGATGGCTCCCGTGGGCGGGTGCGGCTGTTGATCGCGTTGATCGTGTTCAACACGGCGGTGTTGTGCTGGTACAAATACGCCAACATCCTCGCCGGTACCTGGAGTGAGCTGATCACCTATTACGGGGCGATGCCGCTGGAATGGCAGCGGGTGGCGCTGCCGGCGGGCCTGTCGTTCATCGTGCTGCAGGCGATTTCCTACCTGGTGGACGTGCATCGGCATACCGTGCCGGTGGAGCGCAGCTTCATCAATTACGCCACGTACATTTCCATGTTCGGCCACTCCATCGCCGGCCCGATCATTCGTTATGACTGGGTGCGCCGCGAGCTGACGCAGCGGTATTTCAGCTGGCAGAATTTCTCCCTCGGTGCGCGGCGTTTCATGATCGGCATGTGCATGAAAGTGCTGGTCGCCGACACGCTGTCGCCGCTGGTGGATGTCGCGTTCCACCTGGAAAACCCGTCCTTTGTCGACGCCTGGATTGGCTGCCTGGCCTACTCGCTGCAACTGTTTTTCGACTTCGCCGGGTACAGCGCCATGGCCATCGGCCTGGGCCTGATGCTGGGCTTTCACTTCCCGGAAAACTTTAACCGGCCGTACCTGGCCAGCAGCATCCAGGACTTCTGGCGGCGCTGGCATTTGTCGCTGTCGAGTTGGCTGCGCGATTACCTGTACATCGCCCTTGGCGGTAACCGCAACGGTGCGTGGAAGACTTATCGCAACCTGTTCCTGACCATGGCCATCGCCGGTCTGTGGCACGGTGGCGACAGCTGGAATTACCTGTTGTGGGGTTCGGCGCACGGGGTCGCATTGTGCGTCGATCGCCTCTGGTCCCGTTCCCGTTTGCCAGGCATTCCGCCGTTGCTCTCGCACAGCCTGACGCTGTTGTTCGTGTTCCTCGCCTGGACGCTGTTCCGCGCGCCGGACTTCCATTCGGCGATGACCATGTATGCCGGGCAGTTTGGCCTGCATGACTTTGCGTTGGGCGATGCGTTGGCGGTGACCTTGCGTCCGGTGCATGGGCTGGCAGCGATGCTTGGCCTGGTGTGCATCCTCGCGCCGCTGTTGCAAAGCCGTGTTGAGCAACGGTTCGCCCGTCACGCCTTGTTCGTTCCGATCACGGCTCTGTGGCCGGTGGCGGGGTTCCTGCTTTCGTTTGCGTTGATCGCGAGCCGTGAAGCCGTACCCTTTCTGTACTTTCAGTTCTGATGACCGCGCCCATGACTGCTTCGTCTCACGCACCGGCTCAACCCTGCGAACGTACCGCCCGCATCAGCAAGCTGTCGGGCATCGTGTTCGTGGCTTTTCTGACGCTGGGTTTCGCTTCTTGCGTCTGGCTGCTGGCGAGCGGCAAAGTCGCGTTTGTGCCGCCCCAACTGACGCGTCAGGCCGCATTGGAAGGCGACATCACCCACAAGATTGCCAAGCAATTGTCGCAGGCCTCAGTGCCTGAGCAGGCGGCGGATCTGGAGCGTGGCGCAAGCTGGCTGGTGCTGCACGATACTGGCCCACGGGTGCGCTCGGGGTGTGCTGGCTGGTTGTTCCTGACGGATGAGATGCGCATCAACCGTCACGCCCGCGCCAATGCCGACACCAAGGCCGGCGTGGTGCGCGAACTTCAGCAACGCCTGGCCAAACGTGGCATCACGTTGCTGGTGGCGGTGGTACCGGACAAGAGCCGCATCGCCCAGGCGCAATTGTGCGACCTGCGTCGCCCGGCGATGTTGCAGGACCGCGCCGTGGCGTGGGTCGACGGGCTGAACAAGGCCGGTGTCGCCGCTGTGGATCTGGCGCCGAGCTTGCAACCGTTAGGCACCGACGCGTACCTGCGCACGGACACCCACTGGAGCGAAACAGGCGCCGCTGCCGCTGCCAAAGCCGTGGCCGCACAGGTGCAGCGCATGGGCATCAGCGCCACGCCGCACAAAGATTTCGAGGCGCAGGTGCAGTCGCCGACACGGCGTCCGGGCGACCTGGTCAGGCTCGCCGGTCTGGAGTGGCTGCCGGTGACATTGCAACCGACTCCGGAAACCGTGGCGGCCACCCAGATCAACGAGAAAGTGGCCGAGGCACAAAACGGCGGCGATAACCTCGATGACCTGTTTGGCGATGACAACCTGCCGAACGTGGCGCTGATCGGAACCTCGTTCTCGCGCAACTCCAACTTCGCCGGATTTTTGCAGCAGGCACTGAGTGCGCCAATCGGCAATTTCGCCAAGGACGGAGGCGAGTTTTCCGGTGGCGCGAACGGCTACTTCAACAACCCGGCGTTCAAACAGACGCCGCCCAAGCTGATCATCTGGGAAATCCCCGAGCGGGATTTGCAGACGCCTTATGGCGAAGTGATCGACTGGGCAAAGTGAGGGGGGGCTGATGGCCTCTTCGCGAGCAGGCTGGCTCCCACAATGGGTCGGTGTCAGTCACGCAATTTCGTAATCAGCTCAAATCCCTGTGGGAGCGAGCCTGCTCGCGAAGGCGGCCTCAATTCAAAAGCCATATCGTTATTCACTAACGGTATTTAAATTTAAGTTCTTATATCTATAAAGTCACTTCCCTGCGTACATGCCGACCAATCGGCGCGCCGCACGAAACGAACCAACACGGGACCTCCGTGAGTTTCTGATCGACGCGCGCGCTTTGAGCGTGCCGTGCGTGGGAGTGAGTTTTTATGTCCGCCGTCTCTGCGTCACCTGCAATCGCACCACAAACCTTCGAGATTCGCCCGTTCAGCGGTGCCGTTGGCGCCGAAATCATCGGCTTGGACTTGTCCCGCCCGATCAATGATCAGGACTTTGCCCGCATTCA
>Ga0307511_10007706_pt1 | contig 10820 bp, 5 predicted proteins | sample 13_EM_MG_FD_200266 | JGI IMG/M metagenome (GOLD analysis project Ga0307511, IMG submission 200266) | Populus trichocarpa ectomycorrhiza microbial communities from riparian zone in the Pacific Northwest, United States - 13_EM | ecosystem: Host-associated > Plants > Roots > Unclassified | place... | reverse complement strand
TTTAAATTAATTTCCTCTTAAAAAAAAACAAAAAAATATTTTGTTTTCATGCATACCGTTAAATCCTAAAATTTTTCCAAACATATCTTCATAGAAACAAAAATTGCATCTTTCTCATGTTTTAAAATGCAAAATAGATATTGTAACCAATTTATGATTATCCATTAGGGTTTGATCAAAATATCAATAACCCTTTTACAAGCTTTTCTTTTTAGGGTTTAGATGTAGACTTTAATAACCTATGGGATGTAAAACTACACGACAGAATACACCCTCAGGTATTAAAGATATAAGTACAAAAAATGCAATGCTAAAGTTCAGACTCTGAAACGGTTAGGATTTAACCCGATAAGATAGAGACTCTCTTATGAAAAGAGATCTACCTTGAATTGTAGATGAGAACAACAAATAAAAACCCAACCTAAAAAAACAATCAAACAACAATGCAACTTATCTTAGGTAGGGTGCACTGGGGGTGATGCGTCTTTTCCTTGCACAACCAGTCCCTTACCTAGACTCTCGCAGACCATAGGTTCCTAGTGACCATAATACTAAGTGACGTTTCCTGAACATTAATCATAATTTTATAATTAAATCTAAAAAACTTTCCAACACCACTCCTCATCAAGAGACACGATATAAAGCCTTCGTCATCGCCGATGACATCGCGGCGCACCCCGCGACAATTTTATTAAGTAGAAATGATGTTATTATGTTGTGATTTTACTATATTTGCAGGTTAGATAGATAGGGAATGCAAAAATATTAGGGGAAAAGAAATTGTTTAATACCAATGAAATTACTGAAAAAAATATAAAATACCAACAGAATTACTATTTTTTCAAAGAGTTAGGAAAAAATCACAGGACTTTGCCATTGATAATTACAAATAGAATGATCGACGAACCAAGTCCCTTGGAATGTTTTAGAGAGTTGGAAAAAAATTATAGAACTTGCCATTGTTAAATATAATTCTCTGACGGTTTAATTCCATTGATGATAATATACTTATGATCTCTTGTGGACTTACCAATAGTTTATTTTATCGTTAATATGTCATAATCATCGATGAATTTACTGATAGAATGGATACTCGTAATTTTTTTTGCGCTCTATTTTCATCTATAAATTCATCATTGATTATATTACTGATAGAATGATCAACAAAATATAAATTACCAACGATAAGTTTTTCGACAATAATTTTTCATTCGTGATTTTGTTAATAATTTTTTTTCTACGAAATCAGTCTCTAAACACCAATGACCAATGAAATATTATGTCGGTCTAATGCAATATTCTAGTTATGTATCTTGTAGTGGAAGTGAACGTAAATCTTCATGTTTAGACATGTATTCTATTCTTGCCACCCTATTCTATACTTGTTCATCCTATCTCATCTTAGCGAGCTTTCTTTTTTGCAGTGGGAGTGGACTCACTTTGACTCTGACGTGGTTTCGTGAGTGACATGGTGATTAGAGAAGATATAATTTTGTAAAAGCACACCCCTTCGGATAGGTTATATGAATGTATGTATCAGTGAGAGTACTATAATTAACTTGCTATATATATGACAATTTTTCTTTTTTTCTTTTTTTTCATCTGAAAACTTAATTAGAGAGTATTGGACTATGCAGGGGAGGTCATCCCTTCGAATGCCAAATCCCTATTCCACCTAGGGTTTAAACTTCGAACCTGATCAGAATTCTTAGCAAAAGTTTCGAATTTGAAAATCGCTTAATGTCCCACTGAGATAATGATAATTCGTTCTTTGTATCTTATGTTTCATACTCTAAGTATATATTAGAATATATCCCCAAAAGTAAACCATAGAAAAACCTTGACTAGCAACATCAGCACTCAGACCATGCTGAAAGTTGCACAAGGGCTACTGGTAATAATTATAAACCTTAAGCCATTCATTTAATACCACAACAACCGTTGGTTAGTCTCTTGATTGACGATAAAATGTTTACGCTAAGAAATTAAGTTCCTTTTCGGCTATTATTTCTGAGTTTCTAGCAGTTTCAATGCCTGAATAAAACAACCACATTGATGCCGTCTATCGCGTCTCTCTGGCACATGAAAGAGCCTTGCGGGTTTGACCTTTATACGGCCCCGCATATATGCCAATCATTTTGCCCAAACTACGTACCTAATTCCTTAAACTTTAATATTTCTGGATTGACCCTTTACCCTCATCAAAAGAAAAGACGCAAAAATAGAACTCTTAAAGGCTGAAGGGGAAACTTAGCGGTCCTCATCCATCAACTTGGAGGTGCAAATTTTATAAACCACACAATTAGTTTCCGTTGGTCTTCGGGAGCACGCTTGAATCTTGAACACTTCAACTACTCTTCAACTGCAGAGGATCAATCAAACTTCTCGATAGTATATTTGTTTAATTAATGATTCACATTCATGGTTAGGTAGGCTAAATCAAAATAATCTCATTTGCTGCTTACAAATGCATCATATGATCCAAGAAAACAACTCCCACGATCGTATATATGTATATATCTTCTACGACATATCAATGGTCTACACTTCAGAGTTCGATAAAATCAAATGTTTTTTAATCCTTTTTTAATATCATTTGTAACGCAACCATTTTGTTTTTCTATAAACTGTCATGTAACTTTTCAGGGTCTGTTTTTTTATTAATACACTTAATTAATTATTATAAAAAAATGTTATTTTAATACAAATTATAGAATTAGTGTTCTTTGTGGTAGTCAAACAATGGTGGGTGTTGTGGGATATAATTTATCTATAACTATTAATTATAGCTGGTTCCTTTGGACTTGTTCGAGAGACATGACCAGCTCTATACGTTGAAATATGAGAGGAGGAGACGGTCGATTAAGGTCTAGCATTAGGCAAAGATCGTTATGACAAGGTACTATGTATCATGATTGAGGCCTTAATTAATTAGGGCTGTGTCCTTTATTACCATTTGTTAGCTCAAGGTTTGTCATTAACATGGTTTGACCGTAGGGTGATGTCACAGTTAGTTTAAGCTCTAGATCACCAAGCTGTCCATGGAAATTAATGCTTCTAAGTAAGCACTGAATTGATAATATTTTCATGCACCACTGAATTATTTGAGATAAAATATTCCCCCAACTTTGACAAATACTTTTCTTCAGGGCTTAAATCTATTTTAATTTATTTGATGCATATCTGTGTGTGTATTAAGATACTGGTATATTCTGTACGTGATACATGACGAAACTATGGCAGCTAAATATGAAAACCAGGTTATATATATATTAGAGTAGTTAGATGATCATTGTTGTCTTAAAGGGCTGTGAGGAAATTAACCTCAAAATCGTTTATTTATTAACTATCAACAATTAAATTCAGTCAATAGATTATAACTTAGCTGATGTTAGTGTTCTTCTCTTTTATAATAATAATAAAAATTAAAATCACTGTAAAATATTTTGCAGAGGAATTAATTAATGGTGGGACTCATGCATCAATAGATTTTAAATACCTTTAAATTATTGTCAAAATTAATTAATTCTGTGGGTGTCCTTGCACATGAACTAGAGATTGCATTTTATGCCAGAAATCACGTTTCAAGGCATGTATCGCACCGCCAAAATCAATTAATTTTGACAATAATTTAAAGTGTTTTATAACATGATACCAATTCATTTATAAATTAATAATTCCTTAATGCTCTATTCAAACACAAGAATCAAGTAAGAGCTACTGTTAAACTCAGGACTGGTTACGCTTGTGCTTCAAAAAAACAAAAGTAAAAAGGATGGTGACTTTCGAGCATTGGAATAAAATTATCAATAAAATTAATTTAAAAAAAATTCTTATAAAATTTAACTAAGAAATTAGATTTAACCTCAATTTCAATGTGGCATTAACAGGTGCTCTTTATTGTTTTATAATAAAATCAACTAAACCAGCATTGACCTCGTGGCTAAATTTTTGAAGAAAAGTAACACGCAATGACCTGAAGCCACCGGATGGGATGGGTCTGAATTCAAAAATGGGCGGCTGCCAGTTGAATGTATTGTACATGATATGGGACCCCCCTGGTCTGAAAAATGCTAGATTTGTCTTAAATATTTAAGACAATCAGGTCTGAAAAAGAAATAATCCACATTCATTAATTACATGTTCTTACCACTAGATCTGTCTTTATCTCAGGTCAATCACTCTTTTTATCAAACAAGCTTACACTTAATGAATATGGATTATTTCTTTTTCAGATAAATAAATAACATCGAAATTTAAAAGAAGATGCCTCCCACGGTAAATTGAATTGACAGAAGTCTATAGATGGCTGGTTCTTAAAAAATAAATAAAAAACCTAGAATTTGTAAAAGAAGATTTTATCCAAAAACCCATCAATTTTTTTTTATATATTTATAAAACCTCAAAACAAAATTTTCATACTAAAAATCCAAAATATAATCTCTCATTTAATGCATTGCTAACAAAATTGGATTTTATATTATAAGATTACATTTGCATGCAATAATAATAAATTAATATTATATGCATAGTTATATTTCATTAATATACGTACATACATAAACATTTTTGGATAAAAATGTTTTTTACAAGAGGATTTATTTATGTAATTACCCCTTCAATTAATTGGATCATCATCATTATTAATTATGCTAAAACAAATAACAAAACACTTGATCGATTTGCAAATAATCCTATATAGAGAATTACACATCATAATCATCAAAGAAAACTTGCAGTACTGAAACTAACATCTCTAGATCACGCTTAAATAGGCATCGATGAGGAAATTTAAGGTGTTAAATTACCTAGCAATTGAACTAAAAGCTTTTATACTCTCGTTCTATCATAATTCACAAGTAAATATAATGGTCAAACACCTAAAATTAATTCTGTTAATGAACAGACATTCTTACTTTTCATGTATTGATGGTTTTTATCATTGTATTGTAATATTTCAGAATTTCATTGACTTAATGGTCTAATGACCAATCAATAAAATTTCTACTAAAATTACGACCTTCATCATCCTCTAAGAGCAATATCAATTTATCAGGAATCAGTATGGACGACACCAGCAAGAAAAAAAAAATGTTATGAAATGTTGATCCATCATTTCGCTAGATGGAATCTTTAAAATGTTTATTGCACTAGATCGTCAAGTTTGGGCAATAAAGGAGAACTAAAAATTAAATTCAGCAACAAAAAGAGCTGGTTATTGGGTCGTGGTGACTTATGAAGATCTAAACCTCGTTAATAATCATTAATTTCCTCGAAATGGAAAGTCCAATTTGCCATGAAACATGCACTGGCTAGTGGACAACACAAATTCGTGCCATTGTATATCTGTTTCTAATATATATTCTCATCAAGAATGAATTATGTACACACAAGAAAGGACAAGAGTAAGCAAAAAGGGAAGTCATGATTCTATCACTATCTCTCAGGCTGGATATGAAGAAAGTAGATTTGCTGGTATGCAACGAGAACTCTTCCAAACTCTCGCATGAATTTTAAGCACCTCTCTGGCCTTGTCTTTGGTCTTGCTTCCGCAATCCACTTGAAGCACCAAACATAGCTTGGCCACGATTCCAATCTGCAACATCTCTTGAAGGACACTGGTTGTTGTCGAGTACTTTGAGATAGACAAGATAATCCTCACTGCCCTCTCACTTGCCACCTGAGAAACCCTAAGTATCTTCTTTGAAACAACTGCTAGGCCTGCACCATGTCCTAACAATTCAGCTCTCCCTTCTGCACATTGGCATAGCAAGTCCAACACCATTAGCACCATCTCACAGGTTCTTCTCTCTGATGAATCAAGTAGAAGATCAATCAAAACCGAGACTGCCTTAGCTTCAATGGCTTTGATTCTGTTTCTTCCCCATGGGCAAAGATTGATTAGTAGTTGTAATGAAGCATTTGAGGCTTTGTGAGATATTTGATCACGTAAAACTTGAACTATTTCGGAGAAGAGTTCATGTTTCAAACTGATGAGTTTCAGCGGATCAGCAACTTCAAGCATTGATTTCAACAACAAGACAGCATAAGCTCGAGACTCGTAGTTTCCACCTTGCATAACTTTCGTTAAGGTCTCAATGATCAATTCACCATTTATTCCCATAATAAGATTCTTTAGACCGGATTCGGATATTTCTAGACCATAGAGGATACTCAAGGCCTCATCACCTGGTCTTGCTATCTCAAACCCATCATCTGAAGTTTCTTCAAATGATAAAGAATTGAAGTTATTCACCACCGAGACCAAGAACTCCACAGCACCTGCAGCCTCCATGCATCTTTTGTTTGTTTCGTTCTCGTTAGCAATTGAACGTAGCTTCCTTATACACTTAACCTGTTGCTGTGGTGACTTAGCATCATTGAGAAGCTTGGCAACCTGTGTTTTGTTGATTGGAGGCTTTGGAGTTGGGATTCTTTCAATACCGTAAGAAGCATTGAGAGTGCACCAAGACTGGATCAACCTCCTAAGAGTGTGGTTTGGTGTCACCTCGCAACCTGATATCACAAGTTTTGTAATTGGACATGTATCATTCTTGCCTGAAAACAACCATTTTTCGATGCTCTCGCGATCATAAGTTATCCCGGTTGGGACTATAACCGGGTCTTTCATGATCTGGAGAGAAATAGGGCAGAGAAAAAATGAAGGGACTTCAATATCTTCCATTTTATAGGAAATATATAAACGTAGAAGATCTTAAAATATAACACTAGGAACCAGCACTTAAGCTAAAACAAGATCAAGAAAGTAGCGGATTCAAGAAAATAAATCACAAATGAGATATGAAAGTAGAGGTTAATCGACAAGTAGATGAAAGTAGATTAAATAGCCAAGAATTGAAGGATTTAGAGAATTTTGATTTGAGAGTAGGTTCTGAGGAGTTGTATGGATTGGTTTGATTTGGAGAGAAGATGAGGGGTTGGGGTTATATACGAGAAGGGTTGAATATTGAGAGGTGTTCAAGATTTACAAAGTCAAAAACACGGAAGATAAGCATTGAGATGGAGAGAAGCAATTGGTTTTGACTTTTCTGAGCAATTGAAAGGCTCAAGAATGACAAACTTTACTAAGTCTATGGATGTGCAGCGATATTGCGGCTTACATCCTTGAGATTAAGGTAAAGGATAAATGCCACTCCCTTTTGACTTTCTCTCTCTAGAACTTTTCCCCCTGGCCCTTGCATTGATGTTTTCTCTGTCTACCCCGTGTTTCTTATGCGTTGTGGTGCATGAATATTGAATAGGTGCCGACAAAAAGGCCATGGTGGGTTCCTGCAGCCTTCCGCCCCTCTCTTCACTCCATGGCTCTACTTCTAGCTCTACTCATAAATCAATCATAACTAAATCTAAATTAACCTTTTATGTTATATATCTTCACATCACATCATTCTATATGTTGAGATTTGTGTTCTGTTTGTGTGTTTTTATGCATGAAAGGTGTTTTATCATTTAATTAGAAATTAATTTTACAAAATATAAAACAAAATGAAGTGGAAAAAAAGCAAACAAAGACCTTTTCATTTTCACGTAGAAAAATATCAATTTAGTAATGGCAGGCGCGCGAGCCCATCGATCCTCGCAGGCCTTAGACCTTTTAATTAGCTTCTTCTTCTCCTTTAAATAATTATGACATGGCTTGTAAAAGCTTTAATTAATTCATGACGGTTGAGGTTGATTAATCATGTCTATCACTAGGATTTATAAACATTCAAAGTACGTAAGAGAAGAAATTAAAGGGACAGCATGCATATAAACGACGTTCATTAGCAATCTACCTACCACGAAAATTTCACAAATATTGAAGGAGAAAATATATGAACGTACATATGCAACTAATTAATAAAGTTTTAAGTATAATGGGTATTCAGTTGACTTTGTTTTATATTCAACGCAAAGTTTTATTCAATACCGTATTTCACGTGGTAGAAAATTTAATAATTTCACTTTCATACAGTTGTGTTGTGGGGTGACAGGTCGGCTATGGATATATTTCACGTGGTTTTGTCCAAGTGGAGTCAGCAGTGATGGAAGTGGCCGCCACGTCGAACAGCGCCAAGTGGAGTCAGCAGTGATGGAAGTGGCTGGCTTTATATCCCTATATTTGAAATTTCTTAATACTACAAGACGACAAAGAAAGCAATTTCAAGGTGGAGATTGGAGATGGATGGCAGTTGGCTTCAACTTGGAGCCATCTTCTTGGAAGTGGTGGCCGTGGGAATTTAGCGTAGACTCCGTTGAGAAGTCTAATTTATTACCTTCGTTGCTTGCCGTATGCGGCGGCTGCTGCTAAAAAAAACATGCTACAGAGCAGATGTCATATCCTGGGGCAGTATTGCAATTTTGCGTTCTTGGGTTGTTAGGAGTAAAAACAAAATCCATGATGTGAATAAACTATAAAGGGAGAAAATATATAGATGAAAACAAAGGATTTACCTTTGAACTATTTTAATGGTGATTAATAATGAGGTAGTCAATTCAATAGTGTTATTCACACGTTGCCATGACTTACGTCCACCCCTCCCTCGCCTCTTTTTTTTAAAAAGAAAAAAAGCTCTTGACCCAGTGATAAATTCCTTTTAGCCTTAACTAGCTATTAAAATTTGGATTTCTTACTTGAAAGTTTCAAGTTTAAACCTTAAAAAGAGCAAGTTAGAAATTAAAGATGAAAACACCTATCCTATTATTAACTAAAGCACTAAAACAATTAGGATTTTTTTTTAATAGTGTTTCATTGTTCTTGTGAATAATGAGGCGTTTTCTCCCCCTTTTTTTTATCCTTTTATTTTTTTAATTTCATTCTCAGATTTTTTTTTGTTTTTTAATTTGATCCTTTTGTGGCCTAATTACATGAAATAAAGCTTAAAATTATAGTAGAAAGACAAAATTAAAAGATAGAGGACCACAATGTAAAACACAAAGAAAATGCATGACCAGTCTCAAAGTTTTTAAAATCTTATTTTAGAACTAAAGTTTATTTTGTTAATTTTTTAGTCTTTATGTTTGAGAGATAAAAGAGAAAATCATTGGAAAATAATGAATGAGAAAGAAAGTTATTAGTGAACCACATTTTTGACAACCAAAATGAACAATCTTGGAGTCAAAGAATTCTATTTGACCAAAGAAGTTCATGATAATTGCTTTTTTCTTATAAACATGACAAAAAAAAGAAGTAGATTGGAGTCTATTTAGATTTTTTTAAAATTTTGTTGATTTTTATTTTAAGTGATTTTGGTATGTTTTGGGTTTGGTAAGTGGTTTATAGAGGTATTTTTTTGTTTGTACGAGAAATATGAGCTTTTCATTTAAGTGTTTTATTAGAATTAATATTTTTTCATAATTTATCAATTCATATATATTTTTTAATTTGTTTTATTAAGTGTAAATTTCATCTTTGCATTTTTCAATTAAAACAAATCATGATACAATAAAATACATTCATAACATTGATAAATTTTTCTACTACGCTAAAAATTAATTTAAAATCCTACTCACATTGTAAACAACATGCTATATGAAATATTATGTTTGTATTTTTTATTTTTTTTAAAAAAAATATCATGATATTTTAAAATATATCGACACTATTAATACATTCTTCTATCACATAATTTTATATGCAGCATGGCATAAGTGATAAAAACGAGTATAACCAAAACTTAACCTTGTTACAATAATTTTATTTGAATTAAGAATTTTTTTTATTTTTACACCTCTTATATTAACATCTAATATCGTCTCTATTATTACTTATATAAAATCTATATAAAATATTCATGACAACATGAATTAATTAATAATATGAACTTAATAAATTATTGGTACTTAACTAATTAGCTATCATTGGTTTAACTCAAACTTATTCAATTTGTTTTAATATCACCCTTAAATCATTATCATTGTTCTCTAAACATTCAAATTCCTCCAAATTTACCAAAATTTTCAACTTAACAATAAAATTGATTAAATGTGAAACGTACCCATTAAATAAGTCATTATTTATTTCATTTTAAAACACATAAATTATAAAATTAAACTCAATTTCATCAAATGACAAACAAATATAATTTTTTAAAATCTCAAACAAACCCTAACATGTACAAATCATACATTCATACAACAAATATCTATAAAAAAACTATAAAGAAGTAAACACAAACAAATTACATATAAAACATAAAAATGCCAAAAAATAACATTTTAAAAATGGGTTACAATTAAAAAAATAGATATTTTTGCTTACTTAATGTGGAGAATCTTAAAAAAAAATTAAAGTAGAATAGAGATATTAACAATCTGAGTATTGGTGTGGCCACATTTATAAAGGGAACAAAGGTACTACTATATGCTATTTTTTGCATAATAAAAAGGAATAAAAAAAAGAAATGGGGAAGGGGAGATGAGAGTTGTCTGTCATATTATAACTTAAATATTACCAAAAGATTCACCGACGAGTATTAGCGACTGATATATTTTATCGGTATTTCTTTCATCATAATGACATGTCATTTTTTTTATTCATTGATTTCCAATTATAATTCCCTAAGTGTTCACTAACAAAAATTTTATGTTAATGAATACCAAGGAAAATAGGAATGTCATGATCTGTCGGTAAATGTCACTTTAATTTACCGATGATAATTTTTCATTTGGTATTCCCCTTTGTATTTGAAATTTTTCTGGTAGTGGAAATGAATAATAATTAAAAAAAAAAGATGATGGTGAAAGTGCGGCAAGGTATGGCTATAACCAAGGTTATCAATCCTGTTTTGGTTGGTGCATGTTTTTTTTTTTTTTCCCAATTG
>Ga0307511_10007705_pt1 | contig 10820 bp, 7 predicted proteins | sample 13_EM_MG_FD_200266 | JGI IMG/M metagenome (GOLD analysis project Ga0307511, IMG submission 200266) | Populus trichocarpa ectomycorrhiza microbial communities from riparian zone in the Pacific Northwest, United States - 13_EM | ecosystem: Host-associated > Plants > Roots > Unclassified | place... | reverse complement strand
ATGCGGATGAACTCCTCCAGTTGGAACGCCTCGGGGCCGGCGACCTCCACCACGCCGCCCACCGGGTCCCCGACCGCGGTGCGGACGACGGCCGCGGCGACGTCGTCGGAGACGATGGGCTGGATCTTGGCGTCGGGCAGGTGCACGGTGTCACCTTGGGTGACCCCGTCGGCGAGTCCCTTCGCGAACTCGAAGAACTGGGTGGCGTGGACGATGGAGTAGGGGTTGCCGGACGCCTTGATCAGGTCTTCCTGGACCTGCTTGGCGCGGAAGTACCCGCTCCCCTGGAGGCGTTCGGTGCCGACGACGGACAGCGCCACGTGATGCGTGACGCCCGCCTCGGTCTCCGCCTTCAGCAGATTCGTCGTCGAGGCGCGGAAGAAGTCCATGACCGCCTGGTCCTCGAACGACGGCGAGTTCGACACGTCGACCACCACCGACGCACCCTTCAGTACCTCGGCCAGTCCCTCGCCCGTCAGGGTGTTGACGCCGGTGCTGGGTGCCGCCGCGACCACCTCGTGCCCGTGCTCGCCGAGCCCGGCGACCACCTTCGAGCCGATGAGTCCGGTTCCACCGATCACTACGACCTTCATGACGGAATTCCTTTCGGGTTTGTGTGATGCCTGCATCAGTAGAGACCAGGCACGGGACCTGTTTGTGACACGACCTATTCCACGAGTTTCCCCGTGGTCGAGACTTCCTCCATCAGGGCGGAAATCTCATCGGGGACGGCCGGAATGGCTTCGCGCGTGACGCCCGTCGTCGGGGACCACACGAGATTCACCCGTAGAGCGGAATCCAATTCGGGGTAGTCGCTGCGGTTGTGGCAGCCACGCGTCTCGCGGCGCTCCAGCGCAGATTCGAGGGTGGCCCGGGCCGCGAGCGCGGCCGACTTGAGATCGAAGGCGTGCGCCAGATCCTGATAGCCCGCGATGTCCGGGTGGATACCGACGGCCTCGATGCGCTTCTCGATCACCGCGAGTTCGGCAAGGCCGGCACGCAGGCCGTCCTCGTCGCGTACGACACCGGCGTGCTCGGTCATGGTGTCGCGGATGGCGCGTTGCAGGGCCCGCACGTTCTCGGGCCCGTCGGCGGCGAGGAGTCCGTCGATCTCGGCGCGGGCCTTAGCGACGGCCGAGGCCGACCGCGGCTGCGCGGTCAGGGACTGCGAGTACGCCGCGGCGGCCCGGCCGGTGAGGCGGCCGAACACCAGCAGTTCGATGAGGCTGTTGCCGCCGAGGCGGTTGGCGCCGTGCAGCCCGCTCGACGCCTCGCCGATGGCGTACAGGCCGCGTACGTCGGTGCTGTGGTCCTCGGGGCGCACCCGTACCCCGCCCATCGAGTAGTGCGCGGTGGGCGCGATCTCGATCGGATCGCGGGTGATGTCCAGCATCTGCAGGTCCAGCAGGGTCTGGTAGACGCGGGGCAGCCGCGTCATGATCGTCTGCCGGGGCAGGTGCGAGACGTCGAGCCAGACGCCGCCGTTGGGCGTGCCGCGCCCTTCCTTGATCTCGGTGTAGGCGGCCAGGGCCACGCGGTCGCGGGTGGAGAGTTCCATGCGTTCGGGGTCGTAGCGGGTCATGAAGCGTTCGCCGAGCGCGTTGCGCAGGATGCCGCCCTCGCCGCGGGCGGCCTCGCTGACCAGGGTGCCGGCGGCGTTCTCCGGTTCGATGATGCCGGAGGGGTGGAACTGCACCAGTTCGGCGTCGCGCAGCCTGGCCCCGGCCTCCACGGCGAGGCGGAAGGAGTCCCCGGTGTTCTCGTCGCGCCGCGAGGAGGTGCGCCGCCAGATGCGGGTGTGGCCGCCGGCTGCCAGGACGACCGCGTCGGCGTGGATGACGTAGCGCCGTCCGCTCGTGAGGTCGAAGCCGTACGCGCCGAACACGGCGCCTTCATGGACCAGCAGCCGGGTGATGTACACCCCTTCCAGCACCGGGATGTCCAGTTGCTCCGCGCGCCGGATGAGGGTGCGCTGGATCTCCAGGCCGGTGTAGTCGCCGGCGAAGGCGGTCCTGCGGAACTTGTGCGCGCCGAAGAAGCGCTGCGAGATCCGGCCGTCCTCCTCCCGCGCGAAGTCCATGCCGTAGCGCTCGAGGTCCTCGATGCCGCGGGCGGCCCCCTGGGTGACGATCTCCACGGTGCGGGGGTCGGCGAGGAGGTAGCTCTCCTTGAGGGTGTCGGCGGCGTGCTGCTGCCAGCTGTCCTCGGGGTCCATGGTGGCCAGCGCCGCGTTGATGCCGCCGGCCGCCAGTGCCGTATGGGCGTCGTCCTTGGGGCGCTTGCCGACGGCGAGGACGTCGACGCCGGCCTCGGCCAGTTCGATCGCCGCCCGCAGACCGGCGCCTCCGGTGCCGATCACCAGCACCATGGTCGCAAGACGTTGTTCGGTGACAGCCACGGTCCACTCCGATCACTGGGGTCTTCATCCAGTACGACCGGGTGGCCCCGCGATCTGTGACAGCTCAGGACGTGGTGCCGCCGCCCAGCGAGGCGGCGTAGGGTGCCAGTTTCTCCGGATTCATGACCCACATGGCGCGCTCGACGCCACGTTCCGAGATGTCGAGGGTCAGCAGCACCACCGCCGTCCCCCCGGCCGAGACCAGAACGGCCGGCCCGCCGTTGGCCTCGACCCAGTGGATCTCCTTCTCCGGCCAGAAGCGCGGCGCGAAGGCGGCGAGGTACCGGGAGACGTGCGCCAGGCCGACGACCGGGAACTTGGACGCCCCGCGCAGCCCGTTCCCGTCGGTGTAGCTCACCACGTCCTCGGCGAGGATGTTCTCCAACACGGCCAGATCGCCGGTCTGTGCGGCGGCGAGGAAGACCTCCATCAGCCGCCGGTGCTCGGTGGCGTCGACGGGCTTGCGGCGCTCCGACGCGATGTGTTTGCGCGCGCGGCTCACCAGTTGACGCGTGTTGGTCTCGCTGGTCTCCAGCATGTCCGCGATCTGCTGGTAGGGGTAGTCGAATGCTTCCCGCAGCACATAGGCGGCCCGTTCCACGGGGTTGAGCCGCTCCAGCAGGAAGAGCACCGCCGTGTCGAGCGCCTCGGCCCGCTCGGCGCCCAACTGCGGATCCGCGCGCGTGTCGACGGGCTCCGGCAGCCACGGGCCGACGTACGACTCGCGGCGCACCCGCGCGGACTGGGCGACGTTGAGGGCCAGCCGCGCGGTGACGGTGGCGAGGAACGCCTTCGGTTCACGGACGACGTCACGGTCGGTGTGCTGCCACCGCAGCCACGCCTCCTGGAGAACGTCCTCGGCCTCCGTGGCACTGCCGAGCACACGGTAGGCGATCCCGAAGAGCTGGGGGCGCGCCGCCATGAAGACGTCAGCCGCCTCGTCGAGGGAGTCCGTGCCGTCCCCACTACCCATGCGTGCCGCCTTCAGTTCCGACCCGGTTCGCGCAAGCGCCTGCTCATGCTACGGCGGCCCTCTCCCGCTGATCGCGCTCGGCGGGTTCCGCTACGGCGTGATCGTCACGCAGGTCAGGTGCTCTTCTTCGCCTGGGCAGCGACAGCGCGGTCGACGTCGAGTTCGGCGACCAGGCCGCGCAGGACGGGGCCGTACTCGGGGTGGGCGAGCGCGAACGCCATCTGGGCGACCATGTAGTCGGCCGGATTTCCGGTGTCGTACCAGCGGCCCTGGATGACCTGTCCGTACACCGCGCGGGTGGCGGCGTAGGCGTTGATGGCGTCGGTCAGGTAGACCTCGCCGGTCCTCGTCTCGTACCAGCGGCGGGTCTGCTCACGCAGTTCGTCGATGATTCCGGGGGTGACGACATAGCCGCCGATGGCCGCGTACGACGACGGCGCGGCAGCGGGCTCGGGCTTCTCGACCAGGCCGGTGATGCGCAGTTGTCCGTCCCCGAGGTCCTCCTTGACGATGGGCACCCCGTAGCGCTGGGAGTCGACGGGGTCCATGGGCATGAGGGCCAGCACCGGGCAGCCGGTCTGCTCATAGGCGCGGACCAGCTGCTGGGCACGGGGGACGTCGGCCACGAAGACGTCGTCGGGCCACAGCACGAGCACCGGTTCGTCGCCGAAGGCACGGGCCGCGTTGAGCACGGGGGTGCCGTTGCCGTAGGGGCCGTACTGGTCGAGGTAGGTGATGTGGCCCCGCCGGGCCAGCTCCGCGACCTCCTCCACCGCGTCCGCGTAGGCCGTCTTGCCGTCCTGGCGGAGTTGGTCGACGAGGGCTGGGTTGGGGCGGAAGTGCTCCTGGATCAAGGACTTGCCGCCCGAGACGACGATGGTGATGTCGGTGATGCCGGAGTCCACCAGCTCGCGGACGGTGTGCTCGATGACCGGCTTGTCGCCGACCGGCAGCATCTCCTTCGGTGTCGCCTTCGTCAGCGGCAGCAGCCGGGAACCGAGCCCGGCGGCGGGAATCACGGCCCTGCGAATCGTCGGGGACATCACGTCTCTCTCCGGTCGAGCGTCATGCGCCCGTCGGCAGGCACACCCCGCCGACGCTACCAACGGCCTGCGCCCAACCCCGCGCGGTGCCCGAGATGAAGATCGAGTACAAGCCACGCACCGTGGGGCGGCCGTCCCGTCGCGACAGCGCAGAGTGCGCCGGCGGTGCGGGCCGTCGCGGTCCGACCACTTGTGACGCGGCAGGCGCGGCCCCGCTCGTCGGGCCGCCGACCAGCCGGCTCATGGCACGCTGCGCGAGTGTCTGCTCGTGGAGGCGGCGAGCGGACTCGAGCAGGCGCATGCTGTCCGGTTCCCGCATGCGGCGCAGGATGTAGCGCTCGTAGGGGCCCTGCCGCATCAGCCACGCGACCGGCCGGAACAGTTTCGCCGCGCGGGCCGACCGGCCTTGTCGAGGTCGTGCCACCCTGCGAACATTCGTTCAGCGCACGCTTGTTGCATCGTGAGGAATCACGAAGGGGGAACAGGGCATGGCGTTCTGGCGGCGGGGAGACCGGCACGACCGAAGAGACGGCACGGAACCGCCACGCTTATCGGGGACGCCGTCGCCCGAGTCCTCTTCCGCGCGGTCCGCCGTCTTCACCTACGACCCCCTCGACGGCCAGTCCGGCACCGAACCGCTCGCCACGCTGCGGAAGGGCGCCCTGCTCAGCGCCGTGGACCAGGCCAACGACGCGGTGGACGCCGCACACGGCGACTGGTACGCCCTCGCCAGAAGCACAGCCGTCCTCGGCCGGACGCAGTACAGCAGCGGCGACGCCGAACTCGCCGTCGCCGCCTACGACCAGACGGTCCGTCTCTACAACGACAACTCCCGCGCCATGGGCGGCGGCGACGATGCTGTCACCGGGCTCGCCACCCTCGTGGACTGCGCGGGCCGGGCCATGCTCCTCCACCACCGGCAGGGCCGCCGCAAGCTGGCGGATTCCGCCTTCGACGTGGGACGTCTCTTCGCCGAGTTCCTCGCCGGCAACGGAGTGACCGCCCCCGCCTCCCAGCTCCTCGGCCGCCGCGCGGCAGTAGTGCAGCGCACCGGGCAGCCCCGCAGCGGCCTGCTGGACCCCGGAATCCTCTCCCTGCTGGACCCGCAGGACACCCTGCGCGAAGCCACCTGGGCCGTGATGGAGTACCTGGACGCCCCAGGCCCGCACACCCTGGCCGAGGCCCTGCACGCCACCGGCGCCGAGCAGCAGCTCTGGGCCACCCATCTCGCCGAGGCGCTGACCGTCAACGGGGGCCACAAGACGGACTGTTGGTCACCCACCCTGCGCGGCAGCCACCTCGGTCTCCTGCCCGCCGCCGCCCAGGCCGTGTCCCGCGCCCTCGGCGATACGACGGGCACTGCCGGGGACGGCTGGCGCCTGACCGGCCGCGAGATCCACATGTGCTACTCGGTGGCCTCCGGCCGCGGCGAACTTCGCTTCGCGCTCAAGGACCACGCCGAATACTGGGGCGGTCTCCTGCTCGCCCTGGGCAAGGACGCCCTCCGCAACGGCCACACCGCGCTCGCCTCCGACTGCGGCGACTGGCTCCGCGGAGTACTCACCCAGGCCGCCCCCCACACCCTGATCGCCCCCTGGGGGCAGGAACTGCATGTCGGTTCTCAGCAACTGCCGAGCTGAGACCGCCGTTCCCCGGAAGTGCTGCAGCAGAACCAGCGGGCGCCGGACCCTCGGCCCCAGACGCCGGTAGGCGTAGCTGATTCCGTTCGTTCCTTCGACCGTCGAGGTCTGGACCTCCAGGTACTTCACACGGGCCTCCGATGTCCGTCCCTCACCCATATGAGTAATGGAGTCAGGCCCGGCGGACGGATCCCGAGTACGGAGCCATGACCACGCGGTTCGCCGGCCTCAGAGTTCGTCCACGTACGCGTTCGTGTCGATCTCGGACAGGGTCCAGGGCAGGAAGATCACGCGGTAGATGATCGGGGCCACCACCCGGTCGATGACATCGTCACCGCTGAACGCGCCGCCGGACCGCGCGGCGAAGGCGGCCGCCTCCGCCCGCCTGTCGCGCAGGCAGTCCGACTCGCTCTCACCGGCCGCTGCGGCCCCGCCCCGGAGGATGGCGGCGTTCACCGGAACGCTGTAGTGGCTGATCAACTCCCGCGCCCACGCGGCCAGATCGGCCCGCACGTCACCGCTGTCGGGGAGGTCGCGCTCGGGGTCCAGCCGGTAGGTCGCGAGGTCGTTGATCATGGTCCGGGCGTCGCCCCACCGCCGGTAGACGCTGGAGTGATTCACTCCGGCGCGCTCCGCGACCATCGGGATGGTGATCGCGTCACTGCCCCGTTCGGCGATCAGCTCCTCGACGGCCTTGCGGATGGACGCGAGAACAGCGGCGCTACGGCCGCCGGTGCGGCGCCGCGGGGTCGATTCTGCAGTCATGCACCCCACGGTAACGCACAGGGCTTTGCAATAACTCTCCCCGAGGTCTACGCTTCCGATAACGCACAGATCCTTGCCTTAGGGGGTTTCGAGGTGTCCCACGTCATCGAATCGGCATGTGACCGCAGCCCGGCACCTGTGATCACCGAGCCCGCCCGGGTCCGGAGGACGCTTGCTGCTTCCACCGCGTTCGCCGGATCGGCGGCCGTGTTCGCGGCGCTCTACGTGGCCGCGGGCGCGCCGACGCCGCTGTTGGTCGTCTACGAGCAGGAATGGCACTTCCCCGCCTGGGTGCTGACGGTCGCCTTCGCGTCGTACGCGCTGGGCCTGCTGGCGGCTCTCCTGGTCGCCGGTTCGCTCTCGGACCACGTCGGACGTCGACCCGTCCTGATCGGATCCCTCGCGGTGGAGCTCGGGGCGATGCTGATGTTCGTCTTCGCCTCCGACATCGGCTGGGTGATCGCGGCCCGCACCATTCAGGGCATCGCCACCGGCACGGCCACCAGCGCCTTCTCGGCCTCGGTCGTGGAACACGCCCCGGAGCACCGCAAGAAACTGGCGACGATCATCGCCGGCATCGCTCCGGCCGGCGGACTGGGCCTGGGGGCGCTGCTGACAGGCGCGGCGGTCCAGTTCAGCGACCACGCGAGCGCCCTCGTGTTCACCGCCCTGGCAGTGATCATGGTCGTCGGCACGGGTTTCGCCGCGTTCTCGGCCGAGACGGTCTCCCCCCGCCCAGGGGCGATGCGCTCCTTGATACCGCGCGTTTCCATACCCGAGGCGGCGCGCCGTGAATTCCTGGCGAGCGTCCCCGTCCACATGGCCGCCTGGATGCTGGCCGGACTGTTCATGGGGCTCGTCCCGACCATTCTCCGCGACCTGCTGGGACTGCACAGCGGTCTCCTGAACGGCGCCACGGTCTTCGTCCAGCCCGCGGCCGCCGCGGTGGCCGGCCTCGCCCTCGGCGGCCTCACACCCCGCCGCACCATCTTCGTCGGCGGTGCGGGCGTACTGCTGGGCACCGTGGTCAACATGACCGGGGTGGCCACTGCGACACTCCCGCTCCTGTGGCTGGGCGGCCTCATCGGCGGCGTGGGCGTCGGCGCCTCCTTCTCCGGAGCCCTGCGCACCATCACCCCCCTCGCGCAGCCCCACCAACGGGCCGGGCTCTACGCGGCCGTCTACCTGATCGCCTACCTGAGCTTCGGAGTCCCGGCCATCGTCGCAGGCCTCCTGATAGCCCCGCTCGGACTCCTGCACACCGTCCTCGGCTACGGCGCCGTCATCATCGCCGCCGCCGCTCTCGGACTGCTCGCGCAGTACCGCACGCACACCGGTCACCGATGACGAACCCGGCACCGGCGGACGTACGGCTCCTGCCCGACGACAACCCGACAGCGACAGGCACACCATGACACCGGAGAGCAGCCGTCCCGCCGACGATCAAGCCGCGCAGCCGCGCGCCGCCGAGGCCGCCGGAAGACTCGGCTCGATCCAGGGCGCACCGTTCCAGTTCACCCTGAGTCCGCTGCGGGGACACGCGCCCCGCTCTAGAGCTCTCGCGGCCTCTCGGTGCTCGTGCTGACGGTGTCGAATCGCATCGTCGTGGGCCGCTCCTCGGTGTAGCGCTCCCACTTGGGCAGTTGGGCGTGGTTGGGGTCTCCGGTGCGGATGAAGGAGATCCATGCCTGGTGCATCGCCGTGCACAGGCCGTCGCGGGACGGCGATTCGATGCCCTCGACCAAGGGTGCGTGCGACCAGTTGCCGAAGTTGTCGAACACGAACGGCAGTTCCAGTCCGTGCGGGGCGGCCAGCCGGCCGTCGAACGCGGGGGTCGGGTAGTCGAAGCGATAGGCCCACACGGGTCGCCCGCGAGCGGCCCGCGTCTCGGCCACCTCGATGGCCGGCGCGACGATCCTTTCGTCGGAGAGCAGGTCCATGAGGACCTGTTGGGGTGTCGCGCCCGGGCGCCGGGCCTCGTAGGCGGCGTAGACCTCGGCGGCCTTGTCGCCGAAGGACTCGGCCGCGCGGGCCAGCACCTGTTCCCGGGTCGTGTCGGCGTACATCGGGAAGACGGCCAGGAGGTTGGCCTCCTCCCTGGTCCACCCGATCAGGATGTCGATGTCGAGTGCGGCTCCGTCGAGGACCAGTTCCACCGCATCGCGAGCCATGGTCACGCCGTCGAGCACCGGTTTGATCGGCACCGGCAAGTGGCCCCACTTGTTGGCGCGTTCGAACACCTCCGGCCACGCCTCGATCAGGCGTGTCCAGGGGACCTGGCGCAGTTCGTCGAGGCTCTTGACGCCGACGATGTCCAGATAGGTGGCGGTGATCTGCTGGGATTCGGCGCGGTCGGGGAGAGGGAAACCGAAGGGTGTGCTTTGCAGGATCGCGCGGTGGAAGAGGGTGTTGGCCTGCGAATGCCCGGCGAGCGCGACCGCCGAGTAGGCGCCACCGGACTGTCCGCCGATGGTGATGTTGGCGGGGTCTCCACCGAAAGCGGCGATGTTGTCCCTGACCCATTGCAGGGCCGCGACGTGGTCGGTGAGCCAGTAGTTGCCGGGTTCGGTGTCCGAGCCGCCGTGCTCGGACCCGAAATAGAGGAAACCCAGCGCTCCGAGGCGGTAGTTGATCGTTACGACGACCAGGTCGCCGTCGCGGGCGAAGGTGTCACCGGCGTAGAAGGGCACGTTGGCGGATCCCGAGACGAATCCCCCGCCGTGGATCCAGATCAGAACCGGCCGCGCGGCGTTGTCGGCAGCCGGCGTCCAGACGTTGAGGGTCAGACAGTCCTCGTCGAAGGGTGGGAAACCATGACCGCCGAGTACCGGGTCTCCGCCTTCCGCATAGGGCTGAGGTGCGCTCGGCCCGGCAACTGTGGCGTCCAGGACGCCGTCCCATCCCGGGTGGGGCTGAGCGGGGCGCCAGCGAAGGTCGCCGACCGGGGGAGCCGCGAAGGGCACGCCCTTGAAGACGGCGTGCCCGTCCTGGTGTGCGCCTCGCACCAGGCCGCTTGTCGTGGCGACCTGAATGCCTGCTGTGGAGTCATTCATGATGCTTCCCTTCTCGGTGTTCTTCGTGCCGATGCGCCGGCTGTCGGAGGACCCGGGGTTCCGTCCGGTGGTCGTCCCCAGGGGTGGTGTCGCGGTGTGCGGTCGTCCCGGCCGCCTGTCGCCGGGGTCAGCCGGTGGACTTCGGGCCGTGCACGAAACGGCCGCCGAGCAGGGTGTGCGTGGGGTTCAGGTCGCGTCGGGCGTCGCTCGGGCAGTGGGCGGGGTCCCGGTCCCAGATGGTGAGGTCGGCGAGACGGCCGGGGGTGAGCGTGCCGCGCAGGTGTTCCTCGTCGAGCAGGCGGGCGGCCATGGTGGTGTGCAGGGCGACGGCCTCGTCGTAGGTGATGGCGTGCTCGGGTCCCTGGACACCGATGACGGTCTGCCGGGTGGTCATGCCCCAGACGGAGCGCATGGCGCCGAACTGCCCGACGGGGAAGTCCGATCCGGCGCTGACCTGCGCGCCCTGGTCGATCCAGCCGCGGGCGGGGAAGAGGCGGGCGACGCGCTCCGGGCCCCAGAAGCCCTCCTCGACCTCGGCGGTGTCGTGCAGCAGGGGCTGCTGGATGGTGACGGGGATGCCCAACTCGACCGCGCGGGCGCGCTGTTCGGGACCGGCGAGACCACCGTGCTCCATGACCAGCGTGCCGGCGGGCAGTCCGGGGTTGCGGGCAAGGACACGTTCGTAGACGTCGAGCAGGATGCGTACGGCGCGGTCGCCGTAGGCGTGGGTGCCGACCCGCCAACCGCGGCGGACCACGGCCTCCACCGACTCGGCCAGCGCGTCGGGATCCCAGGTCAGGGTGCCGGAGAAGGCGTGGTCGCAGGCGTAGGGCTCTTCGGTGGCCCCGGCTTCGAGCCCGCCGTCGAGGGCGAACTTCACGCCCCACACCCGCAGCCACGGGTCGGCGCTGTAGCGCCAGTCCTCCATGGTGTCGAGCAGGTCCTCGA
>Ga0307511_10007703_pt1 | contig 10822 bp, 8 predicted proteins | sample 13_EM_MG_FD_200266 | JGI IMG/M metagenome (GOLD analysis project Ga0307511, IMG submission 200266) | Populus trichocarpa ectomycorrhiza microbial communities from riparian zone in the Pacific Northwest, United States - 13_EM | ecosystem: Host-associated > Plants > Roots > Unclassified | place... | reverse complement strand
CGATACCTTGCAGTGGACCTCTACTATCCCCGCCAGCTTGGCTCCAGGAAACTATCTCATCATGATCAGAGTCCGTAGCCCCTTCCCTGAAACAAAGTCTGACAATAAAGTTACTGACACCCAAAACAGCACGAGGTCCTTGCTATTCACCAAGCCAACACCCCTCAATTCTACCCAGAGTGCGCTCAGCTCACCGTCTCGGGTTCTGGTTCAGCCTCCCCATCCGGAAGCTTCCTCTGCCCCCTCCCAGGCTGCTTCAGCATGTCCGACCCAGGTGTCACAATCGACATCTACTCCTCCACCGCCATGACCTACACGGTCCCCGGTCCTGCAGTCTGGCCAGCTGGTAGCGGCTCCGGTACCTCACCACCGCCTGCATCGACCACCGCCGCTCCTCCCCCAGTTGCCTCCTCCACCATTGCCGTCCCACCACCAGCTTCCACTAGCAGCCCAGCCACTGGCGGCTCCGTCCAGAAGTATGGCCAGTGTGGTGGTATTGGATACACTGGCGCGACTACTTGTGTTAGCAGCACTTGCACTAAGGTCAACGACTACTACTACCAGTGCTTGTAAGCGTCTGGTGGATTGGACCTTGCATTAACGTCTAGTGCGAAAGGCAAGTGATGCGGTGGTGGAAAATTTTTAGTGGCTGTTTTATGTTTATTATTTTAGGTATTTACCGGTTTTGTGGCTGGTGTTTGATATCCGGATGTTTTCTTCTTTTAGTATGGGCGTTGGAATGGGATATACGATGGTCTCGGAACTTGTGGGCCTCATCGTGAGGACTCAGCTTGATGATAAATTATCTGTATATATAGGATAAATAGTCTCGGTAGGATAAATGGAATGTGTGCTTTCCAGGTTCAAGGGATATAGTGGGGTGTGCCAGGGGAGGGGAGGGGTGAACTTTAAAGCAACTCATGCGATATGAGTGCGAATCTTTTAATACGATGGATAGGACTCTAACAACTTTGGCAGTGGATTTGGGTAGGTTTCCAAGCTGATACGGTTCTGTAGATTGCCACAACTTCGTAATTTGGTATTTGTATGTGACAAAGAAAATAAGCCCTAGAAGATCAAATTACGTGCCAACCAGGTTGCAAAATTACTAGTCTCGTAATAGACCCTCGTAGAGGCAAAAGTACATGCAAAGTGCATACCTAAAATGGTACTGATTAACCAGACCAGTTAGTGCAATGGTCTGACATCTCATGTCCAAACTACCTCAGATTAATCTACACATTAACATCCTAAGTGGCTGCGAATCGAAAGATATATCCTCCTATGAAAAGCTTCTCTATATTGCCAGGAAAAAAGGGCTGGGCTTTGTGTTTCTTTCGCCCTTCAAGCACGAATCTTGCAAATAAAATGTTAATTTTGCAGTGTATGCTCACTCCACTTGTAAGTCATAAGTTTGAGGAGGAAGGAAATATACATATAGCAAGACCCAGGCGCCGGAATCTGAGTTCCTGAATTTATGAGCGCTGTAAGGTATTGCAAGTATTTAAGGCAGCCGTCATGCAGACAAAGCTCGAGAGTACATTATAATGGACATATAAACTCCCAATCTCGATCTCGGAGATGCTAGTGACTAGTCTGTTTAAAAGAAATTTAATGAATAGACACACATGGAAACGCTCTTGCAGGCTCAATCAGAAAGTATCTACCAAAATTCCAGAAACGGCAGTACATTTATGGAGCAGATACCCCACATACGAAGCTCGGAAGAAATAAACGTATACCAGCTCTCGCCATACCAAAATAATCAATTCGCATCCCCTGCTCTTAAAGTGAACCACATCGCTACCCTACAATCTCGAATCGCTACCATGTCCATTACGCTGTAGTCTGGTTGCACGCTGCGGATGTGTGGGTATATGATAATGTACTTACATAGGTCCCCAAGAACCGCCACGAGGGTTGGTGTCTTGAACTAAACATTTACGTTAAAAATCACAACGATACGACTGGGAGGAGCCCTCTCCCCCTTTTCCAAACCAAGTAAGGTGAGCTTCAAGAAGCACACCATCCGGATCATATCCAAAAGTATGTCAATTGCTTGATCCCTTCCGTTTCCTAAGCACGCTACTAATACTGTGCTTCAATATCAAAGAGGCGTGAGTTCATTAAACGAACATGTAGACCGCCGAACTTCAGAAGAGATTGAACGAGTATCTGGTCGAGAGGTCTCCTGTCCACAGGAAACAAATCCTCCAAGAGTTATATATGTTCACCTATATTCAATGCCAAGTGAATATTTTCCTGGCGATATACAGTCCTAAACTACCTGTTTTCCAGAGCTGACTCTACAAAGTCTTTCAGGCTGGGAGTATTTCTGCCGGCGTGCTATTCCAAGGGTGCCTCTCGTTCTACGCTAATGATAAAGACTTGGGGGGGAGGTTTCAAGCTTTCGATAAACGCCCGTTGGCCGATAGAAGAATTGGATATACAAGGCTCACGTTCAGATTCAATGCTCACAATCATGTCATCCTGGACAATGAATGGGTGGGACATTTCATTTCAATCATTATATATGGAAACGTCTATCGGAAACCACAAACAGTCTCAAATGCATAACCCGCTCTCTTGTATGGAGTCAGGAGACAAGTTCGACTATAGTAAAAATTGAAAGAAAAATTACCCTGAACGCTACCCCCTGACTATCGGCTCCTCACCGCAACGATTTTGTAGGTTAAAGGATGTAACTGCTAAAGCGAAGGTACTTATTATCAGACGCTCTTGCTAATCAGCCCTCTTTTGGCAAGCAGAGATGTTCAGTGTCACCAAAGCCTGCTACCTCCTCTATGGGAGATACATTAGCCACCGCAGCGCAATAAGTTACCGTAGAACCTCGGAGCGGGTATACCATGCCAGTGTGGGGAGATAGATAACGGGATTTCTGGGGAATTAAAGGAGAGAAATTGTGAAGGCGTTTATGGAGATGGAGGTGTTGATTAGAACGGAGGCGCTCGGGGGTCAGATGCTAAAAGTTCAAGTACGCAATACTTCAGATAGAACCTATGGAAAATTGAAAGAGAAGTTACCCTGAACGCCTGACTATTGGCTCATCCGAACGGACTAAGCATTTTACTACTTGAGCATCCCATAAACCGATACCTATCTGGACTAACGCACCTGTCCAGGTCTCTTTCAATAATAACTATACCTCTTGAGCGAATTACCCCATAGCCCACGGAATATCACGCACAACAATAACATGACAAGTAAGAAGCAGAACATAACTTTCCAAGAGTCAACACCCTGCTGCTATTACTACTCCCCTTACAGTAGATTGCATAATTGAAAATTCCACGTCCCCTCATATATGGATTGAAATACCAATAAGGTTAATTAGCCAACAAGCTTTTGCATCAACCAACCAACCTTGAAAAAAAAAAAATTTAAATCAGTTTGGGGGAATGTTAAACTAGTTTTGGTTACAAAGACAAAAAAGGATTTGAGGAAGAAATATTTTTCCCAAGTTAGGTCTAGTTTGGCACGAACGACCCTCTTCCTCTCCAAGTTTTTTGAAGTTCAAGTAGCAGATGGAAGAACCTTGGTTTAGGGGGATTTGGCTGGCTAGTATCTAATTCCAAAGTAATTAAATATGCTCGCTGAGGATACTACCAAAAAATGGTATTACCAGAACTAGCAGCAACCTTCACTGGTCAGGTTGCTAGTTGTTAAGCACCACGAGTTACCTCAATCAGTTCATAAGCACTTTCAAATTCGCTCATCGCACGAGAACAAGTCACAAAAAACCCACTCAAATAAACTGGTATACGCACACCCCCCAACTCCAAAAATCCTCATGAAACATACCCTAAACACAAATCGCTGAAAATGCCCCCTAAGGTACGTAAGAATCTCCTCCCAAGGTCTTTAAATACTCTCCTTCCTCCCGCCTCACCAACCAACAGGACTGTTGACTCCAACTGAAAAAATTGGTCTAGAAGCAGTGGTGTGCCAGGTATGACCTATTTGGTTCTACTTCTCAATCCATGCCCAAGTCACATCTACCCTCCCCAGATCCGGGTTGGCGATTTTTCCGAAGAGGTAAGGTGAAAGGTCGAGATCGTTAGCGGCACAGGCAACACCTAGGTATAGTCAGATCCTTTTTCCAAAGGACAAAGTGAGGTGGGCTTTAGAGGAGGAGAGGGGGAAAGAGACATACATCTATCAACGACAGTTGCTTCAATAGTAATATTCTTCTGGATATCATCCCTATACCTATATACCCCGTACCTATATCAACCTACTACTCCAAATTTCCGTATTCCAATTTTATCGAGCAATCCACGGAGTACCTACCTCGTCGCCCTAACCTTCCTCCCACATAACGGATTCAAATTCGGATTTGGGCCCACACTAGCCGCATCATACAATAACATACTCACCGCCACAATGGCATCATCATCCGTACTTGTAATCCCACACGAGCCCATAACGGGATTATAATACGTTGCTTGCCCGGTGTTAATAGTCCCCGAGGTCGGCAGGGGGAGAGTAGTGGTGTCCTTATTGTCGAATATGATGTTTTTCCCATTCCCGGTTGGGTCTGTGCTGGGGTTGTAGCCCGGGGGACGCCGGTAGGGCATATATCCTATTCCGAGAGCGAGAACAAGAGCGAGGAAGAGATATAGAGAGGCGAGCACCGTGGAAATGAAGGTATTCCGTGGGAGACCCCAAATCTTCCGCCCCTTGGGGCCGAGGAATTTGTCTAGAAGGGCTGTGATTAAGATAGGGGGGGTAATTAGGGTTGACAGTGATGGGAGGATGTCGGGGTTGGCGGTGCGAGGGTTGGAGGCGACATTGCTGAACCCAATAGCAGTGGCTGTGGGAAGGGCTTTTTCAACGTCGATTGGGTCGGTGGAGTGGATACTTCCAGAAGCACTGTTGGGGGTGGTAGTGAGAGTTGAGGGAGAGAGGGATTGGGTGCTTGGTTGGTGCTGGAGGGGGTGTTGGGGTGAGAGGTGGATATCTGATAGAGGAGTTGGAGCACCAGGGATGGTGGGGTTGGGGTTGGCGGCGGTAATGAAGGGCAGCATCATTCAGTAGTGCAGCGCAGGTAAGGAACGTCGGGAAGAGCCGAAAATATGACGCTGAGGCGGCGAGGGGCGCGGTACCAGTGCACGCAGAGAATTGCCTCCGGTTTGAGATTGTGAAAGGAGCGACGACTGGATCCCCAGTAATACGGTTGGATGCTTACAAGCAGTCGTGCCTGCGACCACAAGAAATTGAAGGAATGGATATCGCCAAATGCGATTATGAGCGTGGGCGTAGGGATTGACGGTGTCGCGACAGGTACATTGGATCTAGTGAAGGCGATGAGACGCCCATGGGAGAGTTATGGAGCGACGGCAATTTGCGAACCTTCATTTGGCTAAGGAAAACAAAGGGGTATTGCGATTGGTGTTTCCGATGTTTGGACCCTGGACTGGACAACGACCCTGGACAACTGAACCCTTGACCGATGAGTTCCTGCACTACACATATGTAGAGTGGTGTTGGTCCAATCTCGGGGCTCGGTTGTGTACCCCACGTCGCTGCCCACGTCCCAATTTAATTATTACCGGACCGTACCCGTAACTACCCCACGTTGCGATTGCGAACTTGCCTATGATCTCCTCTCCCACTACCTTAGTCATCCTCTGACTATTGTTGCACGTGACCCCCGAGACATCTCTGCTTCCCATCGGCAATTTCAACAATGAATCCAAGTCCGCTTTTGATGTGCCAACCCGACTAGCTTTTGATATACCCTATGTATGTACATGTGTATGTTCAATTGTTACTTGATTATAAACCATGGGTCTGCAGAATTGAACGCGCAGGGTTCATCCCTTAAGAGTACTGAGTTGGAAAAAAAACAAAAACGCGCAGAGTTCTAATTCGTGATTCGTTCTTAGTTTAATCAAAGGCTTGTGAGAGTACTCAGGTATTGTCCAATGGATAACAGATAACACTCCAATCCCGCATTCTGACCCTGATTTCTTCCCGAAACGAGATGCAAGCGTCATGTGGGGAAGCTTAGGCGAGGCTTGGCGACCCACTAGTGTCCCGCGGCGAGCATCATCAAACAAGCAATTTTACATATACTTCAAACTGATACTTATCGATATCCCTTTCGCCGATCAATTTGTCGAATACCAGACCCTACATTCACAGACAAGCCACAGCAGCCATAAGAAGACTACTGCACACCGATTGGGTGAGTCGACCTGAGAGCACTTACTGTATAGCACACCATCCGGGGCACCCCACAGCCATGGCCGACGTAGATCCGGGAACGGAAAAGAGACTCTTTTCTCTGGGAGTCAATAACCGCATATTACCTCCTACACGCTTCGTGCACAAGTTCACACCACAGGATGACAGGATTGCTAGGTCGGGTGGACCGTATATGGAACGGAAATTGCAGTTTCCCGAGTTTTTGAAGGTGCTGAAAGAAGAGAAAGAGAAGATGGAGAGTGGGGAGTTTAAGGTATGCCTACTAGTATCCATAGAAGGACACTATACACTGTACTCTGTCATGAACTTGGTGATCGTGGAACCGGCACTCACATATACCTATTGGATGAACTGTGACAGCCCAAAAACACGCTCACGACCCTTCCCCTCGAGATCATCTATAACATCTGCGATTACCTCCCGGCCGCCTCTATCAATACCCTCTGCCAAGTAGGGGACCGAACACTCAGCTCTTTTGCCCAACGCATTCTATTTGCCGAGTTCAATCCGATGCAGTTGTTCATTGGGCCTCCAAAAGACAAATTTTACGAGCACGCCTCACATCCAAAGGCAAGTTTATGGAAAGAGTGGTCCCTGCAACTATACTGGTACTACCACAAGTATAAGGATGAAGCTGCGGAAAGGATCATTCAGGACATGTCTCGACTTTCAGGTGTAGAACGATTAGCGGTGATACCGGGCTTTGAATATGAGAAGGGTGATGAAACTGTGAAAGAGTTTTTGGCACTGGACTTTGAGGTGAAGTTGGCGGATAGGTTGGGCGAGGTTATGCTGTGCAATATCACCAACATGATGTTTTGTGTCACAAACCCAAATTCGGTCAGAGGCATCTTGCGACACATGAAGAAACTGACACGGCTATCGCTCTACTTTGACGGCTTCAAGCCATCACCAGCAAAGGGGCTGAATGCGAAATACACGGAGTGGAATAAGATGATTGGTTACGTTGGCTGCGAAGTCGGGCAGACATTACGATTCCTCACCATCGATATACCGCACAATAACCTAGACCCGGCAAAGAGCCCTTTCGCATCTCTCGGGTCCAGGGATAAATGGCCACACCTTGAGATCCTACGGTTCGGCCGGGCCTTCTTCAACCAAGCCCCTGAGGATAAACCTCCCAATGTCGAAAAGTCACTGAAGCTCATGAGGCTATTGAAGCAGGTTTGTGATGCGTCCGTGAAGCATGGTGGTTGGACTATCAATCGACTTGTCGATGGATTGAATCCATTCCAGTTTGCGCTGCTTGGCGCAGAGGGAACCAAAAAGATGGTGAACTGGTTGAATAATTGCAAATGGAACAAGCAGAATACAGCGACTGACAGGGCACGCCCCAGTATGAATTATCAGCTTTTCGTATCAGGTGCAGAATTGACTTCATGGGAAAAGAGGCAGGGTCATGAGCCATGGTCGGGGCATATGTTGATCAACGATAACCACTTCGGCCCAGTCCTGCTAGAAAATTCTGCCAATACACTTCCCCATGTATTACATGATGTCATCGAAACTTGGGCACAGGCAGGAGTGCCGCTCAAGCTTGAACTACAAATCGAGCGCCCGTACTGGAAAGAAAACATTAACATTAGGGAAAACCTGTGGAAACCAATGATACCGTACTTGGATTCCCTTCATATACACCCTACGCCATGCGAACGTGCAGATCTTACAACGGAACAGGACTCTATTGATGACTGGATACACTTTATGGATGAGTTCCTCCCACAATGTCATAATCTCAGTAGCTTGCGGATTCAAGGCGCAGGTGACCAAATGGCACCCATCTTCATCTTAGTCAAACACGCCAAAGTCCTCCGCGAACTCTGCCTGAATCATAAACTCCGCCATTTAGACATCGACTTTGGCGCGCTTATGCAGCCCGGGACCCTCCTAGACGAATCGTCCGAAAACCCACCTCAACTTGGCGCAGATGTGCAAGAGCCTAGGATGGTCATGCACCAGATCATGTGGATAAGTATGCCAGACAATTCAGAAAATCCTTCGAAAAATATCAGGCTTGCGAATTTGGAGAGTTTGACGCTCCGGAATATGTTTGTTTATCGGGAGATTGAAATGACGTGGGTGGGTAATATCCCTGCAAAATTGAAGAAGCTCCAAAAGCTAGAGTTTATAGGGTTGGTATGGGCTTTAGGATATGACCCTGACGAGCGGAAGAGAGGTAGGTGGGCGGAGCTGCAGAGGGATCTCCTGGATGGCGATGAAGATGGGGGTGATAGTGATGATAATAGCAGTTGTGGAGGTGGAGGGGGCATTAGTATTACCGGAAATAGTGACGCTGAACCCGAAGACTCGGGACCTAAGAAAAGCAAGGGAAAGAAAAAGAAGAAGAACAAGGGGAAGAAATCAAGGGGCAAAGGCTCGACCCAAAATGGCGAAGATTCCTGGGAGGATGACTCTGAGGGGGAAGACGAAAACATACTTTCTCAACCACATCCTGAGGACGAAGAACCAATAAAGTGGTTTGAACCGAAGGATGGTGACTATGCAAGATATAACCTTGAACGAGTGCCAAGTCGGGACGAGGAGGCGGAGGCAGAGAGGCGGAGGAAGAAAAACAAGAAGAAGGCGGAAAGCAAGAAGAGAAAGAGGCTGGAGAAGAAGCTGGCGGAGCAGCGCGCAGAGGGCGATGATGCGGAGAAGGGTTTAGGGGCTATGGAGGGCCCTTCTAGGGCTTCCGGAGATGATTCGGATGAACAGAGTGTTGTTGATAGCACCGCTGCTATTGCCTCTGGGGCTTCGACAAACGTTGATCCTGGAGTTTCCACCAGCGGGACTCCCGCAGAGACATCTACTCCTGGGGATGCAGAGAAACTAGAAGGAAACACAACTATGCCCAAAAAGAAGAAGAAATCAAAAGGGAAGAAGCTTACAGCAAACTCCACCTCTAATATTCACCACCCTTCTCTCCCACCCCCTGCGCGCGAAGATGATCCCGACGCAGCCAAAAAAACTCGCGCACTAGTCCAGTCCATCGAGACACAATTCACAAAGTTCAATCTTGGCGAGAACAACGAACTTGCGAACCCTACTCCCCATCACGATGACGGTCTCCTCGCCTGGCTTCCCCACAAAGACGATCCTACCTCCGACTCGGACTTCAAGTCTGACGAGGATGAAGGCTCGGATAATGACGATAGCTCTGAACCGGGTGGCAGCGACGCAGAAAGTGATATCTCCATCGTCTCAACCTTGTTTGGATCTGATCCTAGGTATCCTAGAGAAGTAAATATTGATTTTAGGAAGCTGCGCCATAAGGATTGGCTGATAAGAGTGCTGCTTGAGACGGCGACTAGAACGGGTGGGGACTGTAGGGATATTAGGATTCGTGGGATGAAGTTGAATGGGGCGGGGCAAAAGGTGTGGAATTTTGATATGAACCACGATGCGGATCTCTATTCTTGGTCAGATGAGGATGATGAGTGGGATGAAGATGATGAAGATTTGGAATTTCAGGATGATTGGGATGACAAGGATGAGGATGATTTTGAATAGTTGGGGTCAGGGCGGGGCATATGTTACGCCGTGCGGAAATTCTTGGGACCAAGTGGGGAAGTAGTGAGAAGGGCATATTTGGTGTGGTGTTGTTTGGTTTGGGGAATTTATCATTTATTTTAGCGTTGGATGATGGTTTATGGTATGGGGCTTGGGATTCCCATCCTTAGGAAATATCTATGTCTAGTAGTAAGCTCGCGCAAAATTTGGTTTTATTACTCGTAGTTTCTAAAATCCAACAATGCTACTGTAGTTCATGCAAATGAACTAAGTACTAGTATTGTCTAGGCCGGATATAAAGGACCCGATTATATTTCCAGTTTTTATGAGTATACAGTCTACCCTTGCTATAACGGACCTTGCTACAGCGAATCCCTTGCTATACCGGACGGACCAGTGCCTTCAGGATTTCGTAACACCAAATTTCCCCTCGCTATACCGGACGGCCATACAATACCGGACCGGACAGAGTGCAGAGGTCTTCTCATCCCTGCCCCCCATACATTTTTCCCCTGATATAACGACAAGGCATGTCCGAGTGCTGAATAATCCACTCATTTAGGCCTAATGTGACTGGAAATACCTCCAGGAACCACGTGACTGGTCAACCCCCTGCATGGGACCTAGCGCCATTTTCTATACCGGAACCCTTGCTATACCGGACAGGAAGCGCTGAAATTTTGGCCGTCCGTTATAGCAAGGGTAGACTGTATATTGCCTTCGCTTCTATGCATGAAATCGCAAATGGGCTCTGTTATCAAAATATCAATACATACTATAGTTATATCACAATTACAACCAAGCAAAACCTTAAAATGGCCCTACCTTAGTCTATCTCGCGCACGCAGTTACTTGAAACATTTGTGCTCAACAAGGTTTGATAAAAAGAATTCCAGGTTAGTGGGTGCAAAACTTATGGGCCCTGGAATTAGGTAGCTATTCAATATATACTGTATGAAAAAAATATTTCTATCCTGGTTCATTTTTTTTTTTTTCTTTTTTCCTGGTCTGGTTGTTATATATGTTTGTTACATGTACAGTAGAGTAACCTATATGTACA
>Ga0307511_10007702_pt1 | contig 10823 bp, 13 predicted proteins | sample 13_EM_MG_FD_200266 | JGI IMG/M metagenome (GOLD analysis project Ga0307511, IMG submission 200266) | Populus trichocarpa ectomycorrhiza microbial communities from riparian zone in the Pacific Northwest, United States - 13_EM | ecosystem: Host-associated > Plants > Roots > Unclassified | place... | reverse complement strand
TGAGCAAACTGAACATGGCTCTATGGCGAACGACTAATATATTACAAATCTGGAAAGTCTGGAAGGTTGTAATGGCTCAACGGTCTATAGCTTTATATCCTTTTTTTCACCCATGTGTTCAAACCCCAAGTGTGTCGATGTTTTCATGGACCAGGAGTGAGTTTCCTGAGCCAGAAAACAATTTTTGTGGGGTCGTTGGTGCGCTTTGTGCATGATTTTTTTTTCTCACAACCGTCCTCCAATAATTGCATTTTCATCCTCTCATGCCGACTGAAAATTTTCATTGCCAGTTCAGTCGAAAATTGACCGACTTTGTGATTTAAGTCGGGTTTGACTGAATTTAAGGCGCAGCTTTTTTTACAGTGATACTGATGTTCTGATATATTCCCAGACTTTGTCAATCACAGTGTTCTCCCTCCTGACAGGCGGATCATTAGTGATTAACCCCTAGCCTCCCTTGTTCCCCTCTGCTCAGCCCAGAGAAGCTATCCCTCCTTCTCTAGTGCCGAAACGCGTTACCTCGGCCTCTATTCTCTACCTACCTGAACTACGGATATTCCGGAGCCACAAGTTACGCCAACACGTACGGGAGTGGTCTGTCTCGACCCACTCTGAAGAAATCCGCGGTTGCCCCACAACTTCATGTACCGAGCTCTAAAGGAGACTAGCATCAGTTCAGTAGGCCTGTTGGTGAGGTCGGTTCTGACAGAGAGCATGGTCTGAAAGCACCAGGGACGCACTTATCCCCCTCGATGTCGATGTATGATTTATGCTCCCGTTCAAAATGCTCCAGATTGAATGGCTTGTAGACGACCGTGCACAGTATGCCATAGGTGAATAGTGAAATCCAACCTGTGACAAAACGGTCAATGAGGCTATCATCCGGTGTCACTGTGCTGCTTTGGCCTCTGGCAACCCATCTGGTGCTGGGTGTCGTCTCACCAGTGTCCTCCGGACTAGGTGCTCCGGGGGTAAATACAGTCCTTCATCAATCACAGCTTGGGCGTCAGCCTCTTCCCTCCCATAAGAAGCGCGCTCCTCCGGAAGGAATCGCCAAGATCCCAAATTCGCGTACCGGCTCTTCGCTGACCCTGTGGCTACAAACACCAGGTGCTGCAAGGCTATAACAGACTTTCCACTATTTGCTGATGAAGGGGATCGAAGATAGTCTCCCTCCGTTTCCCACCTGACTCAAGCATGGGTTTCAAGGGGCTCTGATATAGATTTCTACCGTTGAAATGAGAAATAGGCGAAACTATCTATAATCTATAATATCTACAATCTATAATACAATCTATAATCTATAATACAAGGGAATATCTTTTTTCTCACGCTCTGATTGGCTGAGACAAAGCGGTAGCAGTAACGTCTCTGACCTTCGGCATCTTTAGGCCTGCCTTCAGCGTCAAGCTTCAAGCTTCGGCTTTGGGCTTGAGCGAAACTCGAGCCTTACATCACTAAATCTTCAACCTATACCTATTGCTGGATGTGGATGCTTTCTCGCTATTTCAAGGTGCATCAGAAAACGTGACAAATGCTTATTTTCACACTTATGTGTCCTTATGTTACCTTTTTGCCGATTATTTGTCATTATAGAATCCAGGTCCGAAACTTATATAATTTCGTGGGTCCGTTTGGCGGGGGACCGAAGCAAATAAGATCGAATAAGCTTGAATAAGAAATAAGTCAAAAGCACTTTTACTGATGTGCCCAGCGTCTGACGTTCAATCGGTCATCCCCTCGAGCTGGAGCTCGCCTGATCAGCGCTCAGCACCAGTCGCAGGCCATCATCCGGTTTCTCGCCCTGTGGGTCCACACCGAACTCCCAGCGCAGCGAAAATGGTGCAACCAAGCCCGACCAAATAAAACACAATCCCACCTGTTTGACTATGTACATGCAAACTGCGACCAGACGTGCTGACGGCGTGGTGGCGCATTCATCATTGGCATTGACGGGATTCCAGTGTTCAGTATCCAAATTTCAAACGTTGCAATTGAGGTACTGAAACCGCGCCGTCAGCGTACAGTTCATCAAGGCCTCACGTGTCCTTACTTGCATAGTTAGGATGACCCCTCAAAGCATCCCAGACCTGCTGTTGGTTTGGCGGTCCGCAGTCTGTTTTCACTGTGGGCTCGGGGCGTTCTCACAGCTTGGTGTGTCCGGGATGACACTCGTGTCCCATTCTCTGCACGGTGCGTGGTCTTACCTCCCGCATATTTTGATGTTCAAGCGTTTATCCCCTAAAACCAAAGTTTTGTCGATTTGGTCTCTGGCCGACCCGTTCCTTCCTGTGGGTCCACACCCAAGTTACAGTGTGGGCAACGACACCAGGGCGCGACCCCGCCCAGCGAGTAAACATTTGACCCCATGTGTTTTACCGCGATCCATCCGCAAGCTGTTACGGACGTGCTAGCGGCACGGGAATTCAAATGCTCAACCTTTAAACCCAAAACGCTGTAACAAGGTTACAGAGGCAGCCACTGGCTAACGGTTTCTCAGACATTGACCGTTCAAGCCGTCTGTCTGCATCGGGATGAGCTGATGTGGTGCACTACTCACAAGGGTGGGAGGAGTCCTCAAAGTATCCCGAACCCGCTATGGGTTTGGTGGTATGCAGTCCGTGTTTACCGTACAGACTTGCAGCGTTCTCACCCGCACGACCATTCCGTCCGGCTGACGGCGTCGGAACTGATGCGCATTACGTCCCACATTTAACCCCGTCCACCACGGGTGGGTGGTCAAACCACCCGTAAATCCTGTGTTAGAGCGCTTTGGCCCAATATCATCTGGCTGTTTTACGGCAGCCAGTAGCACAGTAAGGGTGGAACCTCTCACCCTCAGACTGAATATCTTCTGGCCCGCCTCGGGCTGAAATTCGGACCGAGTTCCACGTCTACGATGTACAGATTTAACCCCTTCGCTGCCACTTTGGCACTCTGTTGCCACACTTTGCCCGACTTTACCTCGGGCTGTGGTCTTCTGGCAGTGTGGGTCCACGCTCGCCCCTCAACGCAGCAACAATGGCCCACATCCTCAAACACAGGCTGGGCAAATGTTCTCGAGGTCCGGCTCAAACCGAATCACAATCAACCAAATGTTGTGGGTTCGGCAGGGGAGATCAAACGTTTCACGCGAGTCCGGCGACAACCAATCAACGGCCCGCCCGCAGAGTGCGATGCTATTGCTTTCAGCCACTCAAGTCACTAGGGGCGAATTGGCCACCTGTCAGTTCAGGAGCCCACGGGAGTGGTGCTATCGATACACTAACCGTTGAGACAGAGCGGGTAGGTCTCGCGTTTGCTGACGGGGCAGTTCACGGAACTTGAGGGGGGGTTTCATTTAAGCTAGGGCTGCCCGGGGCCGAAGGTCCCGGGCGTTATCTATGTAGCGAAACTGAACGCCAGCGAAAGAGTCGTAACAGGTCTCTATCCAAACTGCCCTAACACATTCATCATTGATACAGGCTTGAGTTGGTCGTTAACGTTAGACAGTGATTCTCATTCCGGCAGCCTAAGACGGGTAGCCTCTAGTTCGATAAACAAGAAGCGCCGACGATCTATTTAGGTCTCCTCTGAGGGGCTGTCGTACACAACTGCGGCGTTGCTCCTGAGAAATCGATTCAGCGTTCGGAACGAGGGACTTTGGGAACAGTAACTCGAAGCTTTTCTCCGCCCCCTAGGTCACGAAATCAGAATTGGTGACAAGCAAGATAGAATTCCATGGGGACATACGGTCACGGCGTCGATCCAGGCGATCTGTGCCTTGAGCTCTGTGAGGCCGACAAGCAATATTACATCGAAGTTCCGCGTATAGTACGGCTTTCCTCCACTCCTGGTTTCCGTTTGATACGGAGCAGCGGAGATATCTGCCCGTATATTGCACAGCATCTCGAATTTGTCTGCTTGATTTGAGTGCCCTTCACGGAATCGTTAAGACGAATCATATCACTTACCTGGTTCAATATCCGTCCATCGATGGACACTGTCCGTCCCGGTGTACTTGAGAATTGTTTGGAGGGCCTGCCGTTGTGGGGCGCCTTCAGTTACATAACAGAAGCTGTGTCGGACTTCATGATCCTTCAGAACCTTGGCACCCTACGATGGAATGAGATTGTCTGGGAGGATTAATGGGAGGTGGCAATGACAAACCCGCGATAGCATGGTTTCGAAATAGTGAGGGAGACGTTTCTCCCCTGCGGGATTCAAGATTGACATATGTTCGCGCCGGCGATGCTCTAAAAAGTAGAACCGGTAGGCCACGTTGCAGGCCACGCCGTACGTGAATTTTGAGATCCTTCCGGTCACAAATTTGTCCACATAATACGAGACCCCCCCAACCGCAACCGCTTTGTTGCTGTGCGTAACCGGTATAAGAGTCAGCCCGCCAGATGAGCAGGCCACTCACGTATGCGTGTCCGGCTTGCAAATCTTCAACCCGATATCCGAAAGCCGTTTCTCGAGTTGTCTGGACAGCCACGGGCTCGCAGCGAACCCACCAACTAGGAACGCGAACTAGATTCGGTTTGTCAGAGGTAGCGCTTGATAAACTCCAAATCCGCGAACCGTATAGGGGGCAAACCACCGATTGAGGTTATCCTCAACAGAGTCCACAATGGATTGGATAGAGGGCTCGAAGAACCCGGAAATTTGTGCGCTGTATATGGGTCAAAGTTTTGGTGCCAATTTGTGAATGGAGTTGGGTTACCCGGTCAACGTCAAACCCCCAGCCCTGATTCCCGCATTTGAATCGTTGTCCCACGGGGAACCAAATTTGACAGATTGAGGTACCTGGTCATCCGAAAAAACCCTCTTCACACCTTCGTCGAACTTCTGAGCAAACAATGTCAGGCCCTCGGAGCTGCCGAATTTTGAACCCTTCAGCCTCTCTGGCTGCGGATTGGGTAATCGGTCTGTGAGTGGAATGTTGGAACGCACTTTGAATGGCCGCTCTAGCCCTCGTTGTAATGAACTCCCCACCATGAGGCAAGCCTAAAATGAAAGCCATTGAACGGAAAAATCACCTGTGATGATCAGTACGACCCACACTTGGGCTCATGCGTCTCTTCGACCCGCAAGGGCGCATTGTTGAGGACTGTGTAGGTACTGATATCGATCGTTCCACCACCCGCATCGATGATCAAAACCTGCTCGCCACGCTGGGAGCGTATCAACAAACTAGCGCTGAGTGGGGACACCCCGACGGACCTTTAGGTTTTTACCCGCCTGGGTATGGGTGGCACAGAAGTTGAAGCTTGCTTCGCCTTCGGTCACAAAATGGACTCTGGAATCGGGGACAATACCCGCTCGGGCCACAGCAGTTCGCAGCTGCGTTTGTTGTAGGCCACCCCATCCGTTGGGATGGCTCAGCACCAATTCGATCTTGTTGGAGACGGACTTCCACCTGGATTCCCCGTACGGCTCAGTGGCCATGAATAGCGCCTTAGTTGAATCAAAGAGATAACGCATGAAATCAGCGAAGATGTCGATGATAGTTTTTCCCCTTGGGAGGCGCGTGGGCATTTGGTCCTTCATTTCTGCGGATAGTTCTGCAGGTGAGAGCATCAACTTCCACCTAACGATTCGTCAGTATCTCGGACAAGTGAGTGCGTTAGTCTCCCACCATTTGACCTTCAGAAATGCGTCATCATCCTGGAAATCGACCCCATTCTCGACGCCACAGAAATTGCCATTGCGGTCGTAATACAATATGGAGGGAACTTTTCCAGACCCAACGCCTAGAGCTTTTGGGTAGCTATCTCATTCGTCACCGTTCGTTCTCAACCAGGAGTTAGAGGAGACACTCGCCTTGTAACAGGTTGGATATAAGGGACTTTTCCAGGGTCCAAAAAGGTATACGCGGCGCCACTAAAAGTAGTCCCGATATCGAGAGCGACAACAAGTTTTCTCGAAGGGCCAGAGTAACGGGCGCGGGCTGTTTCCATGATGGGGTCAGAGAAAGAGGGTTCGAAATCACGCACCGACCAGCCACTTTGGATGTTTCCCTGGGACCCGCCACACTTTTCCTTTACATAAACGGAATGAAGACCCGTCACATAAACCAGCCACACATTCAGTTCCAATCGACGAGCAAAACCTACTACTTAATCCCACATGTTCCTTCCTTTGAGCCTCCCGACCACACTATGAGCCAAAACTCTTTACTCGGTAGTCTCTCCAACTTATTCTCCTCGTCCCAGGGAGAGGACGGAGGGAAGACGAAGCACAGAGACGATCGGAGTTTGGAACCTGAGCGCAGGGGCTGGAAGATACGCAGTTCTCACAAAGGGATTGTGGAGGAGCAGGCTCGGCAGATTCAACTATTGGAAAAGCGGCTAGAAGAAACCGAGGAACTACTAAATGCGAGGACCGAAGAACTTTCCGGGACGGAAACATTCTTATCCACGAAAGATCGCTTATCTGAGGAAGAGGTGTTGGGCATTGTCCGCAATCTGAACGAAACCATCTACCAAGTGGCGGTTCGATTGACCGACAAATGGGAGAAAGTGCATCCGCCACCGGCCACCAGCCAAATGGAAGTCGATCCCACCCCCCAACCTCGCGTACCCGTCCTGGTTCAGCTGGTTCGCAACCGGAACCCTACGGGTCTGATGCTCCAGCTCCAGTCGTGTCTCTGTTCCCAGGTGGTGAGCATGACATCGAGCTGGGGTCGCCACCAGGAGTTGGCTGCATTCGAATCCGTTTACGAACGTTTATCCGCGTCAGGTAAGCATCGCATCGTCGACACCAGGCAATGTAGCTCACGTATTGCAGAGGGGCAGGCAATATCAGCCAGATGGAGGTCGTTGACCCATAGTTACCTACTCTAGCCACCACCCCATTCCGCGTCGTTGGTGGAGCAGTTGGCGGATGTGCTTTACGAGACGGGATCTTTTTCGTCCACTCAACAGTCCCTCGATTTCGTTCAAGCTGCGACGTTCAAAGAAATTGAGTCGATCGTCCAGCTTTCCCTGGACTTGGAGTCTGCGTTCATGATAGAGGTCACTTCCAGCGACATGTCCCTCATGTTCGAGGCCCCAGACACCGAGTTCGATGGCGCAAGGATGATTGACGAAGTCGGGTCTGGGAGGCGGGATAAGGTTGCGGGAGTGATAGAAGTGGGAGTTAAGAAAAGTGTATGTGGGAGACCGGGCGAAAGCCGGCGCGTAAATTTTTTGCTGAAGACCAAAGTGGTTCTGGAGAAGGATGTCACGGATACCCCGTTGGTGAGTTTGGCAACTTGTATTGGGCTACTTTTGAACGGTTTGTTGATCGTGACGACCCATGGAATTACATGACCAGCGCACCCACGCAGGAAACGATTCGGGGGGCAGGGATCAAGGGGATACCGAAAGTGACGAAGAGTTGGCAGGCTCAGAACAGGGTGGAGATGAGGCGGGAAACCTTGAGTCGGATGAGGAAATATCACTCGAGGAAGATGGCAAGGCTGAGGCATCGACTGCTCAGCTCGAACCGGAGGTCGAATCGGAAATCGACTCGGTCCTCAGCACGCCTGATCCTGAGGTGTTTCTTCCGGTCAATGCTCGTAGACACCTCACTGGCACCCACTGTATTTTTTACCCGATTTTGTAGTTGATCCCGTCTGGTTGTCTTTATAGAAATTTAAGCGAATTTTCATGATAAAATTCCCACGCAGGTGGCCGGCGGTCATTGATTTCGACGCGACTGATGGAGATGTGCAAACCGTTTGAGAAATTCGCCTTGGCGGGACGGCTAAGAGTGCGGAGCGTACCGTCTCAGAATCAAACGAGAGCGAAGTACCGCCTGTACACGCCTCGGGCAGATATCGATTTCAGCCTTTGACTGCTACTCACAAGCCTGAAAATAATTCGTCCTTTCAAGTGCATCTGTGTCAAACGAATCGCATTGTACTACAAAACAGTCTAGGAATCCGGGTCGAAGGCGTTGGAATGGGGGATAACTCTTGAGCCAGTGCGACTATTTTCCGATGCGTCTTCATACACGACAGTTGCGTCGCCACTACGACCCAAGTAAATCTGAGTCAGTTCAGGATGGAATATGCGCAACGTGAAGAGGTACCTTTTCTCCACCCCCTATGCCAACGACAATCAGGTCAGCAAAGGCGGTGTAATCAGTGTCAACCCACAAATACGCACTGTCCTGTGGTCGATCCAGCGGATCTGCGCCTTGAGCTCCGTAAGGCCCACTAGCAGCACAATGTCATAGTCCCGGGTGTAGCACCTTTTCCCTGACTTCCCCACTTTGACCGTGTACGGTGCTGCGGAGATGTCGGCCACGACGTGGCATAGAGTTTCGAACTTATCTGTCGAGGCGTGAGTGCCGACACAACGGCTGTCCCATGGAGTCGGCGGCCGCACCTCTTTCTATGTCCATCCACTGCGGTACCCTTCGATTGCCATCGTACTTGGTGACTTGCGCTAATGCGTGCCTTTGTGGGGCACCCTCATGTACCGTGTGCATGGTTGTACGAATCTCGCTGCTCTCCGAAACCTTGGTGCCCTAAATTGCCGTAACGTCCACATTCGTAAGTAGAGCGAACTAGATAGGGGCGATTTCGTTCCAAACCTTGGAGAGCATGGTCTGAAAAGCACCAGGGATGCACTTGTCCCCTTCTATGTCGATGTATGATTTATGTTCTCGTTTGACATGCTCCGGATCGAATGGCTCGTAGACGACGGCGCATGGGATGCCATAGGTGAATATCGAAATACGTCCTGTGACAAAGTGGTCGACGTAGAATGAGATAGCCCCCACCGCGACTGCTTTATCACTGTGGAGATCGTTATGCAAGTTTTCGACAAGGGGAGAGACAATTCTCACGTGTTCATGTCCGGCTTGAAAAACTTCAACCCGAGATCGGAAAGCCGTTCGCTGAGCTGTCCATGCAGCCACGGGCTTGAGGCAAATCCGCCGACGAGAAAAGCGAACTATGAGAGCGTCTTCAGATGTGCAGGCCAAGTAATTCTCGGCTCACGAACTGAGTTCATCGAAAGGACTTCCGTGAAGTTCTCCTTAATGAAATCCACTGTGGACTGAATGGAAGGTTCGAAAAACCCGGAAACCTGGTTCCTGCGCATGTACAGAGATGTGAGCACTAAAGTGTTGAATGGTTGAGCGTTGGATTACCCCGGCAACATCAACTTTCCTCCTTTAATCCCATGCTGGGAGTCGTGGTCCCTCGGAGAACCGAACTTGACCCACTGAGCTACCTCGTCGTTAGAGAACACTCGTTTTATACCTTCGTCAAACTTTTGGGCAAAGGCTGAAATGTCTTCTGGGGTATTAAACTTCGATGCTCCCAATTTTTCTAGTTGCGGTTAGCGCTGGGTGCGATAGCCGTGATACATGAACCCACTTTGGATCATCTCTCTTGCCCTTGCTGTGACGAATTCCCCGCCTTGCAGTAAGCCTTGCAGAAGTGTCTCCATGATCGAACAGACAGAAGAAGGCAAGCAAACTGACATTTGGGCCGAAATAGCTCCTCAACTTGCAGGGGTGCGCCATTGAGTACCGAATAGGAACTGATATCGATAGTTCCTCCCCCGGCATCCACAATGAGCACCTTGTCACCGAGCTGCTGAGATGTCAGACAACGTACAATTGAACGGCATTGACGAAGCGAAGCCAGACCTTCATGTCTTGACCCGCCTGGGTGTTGGTAACACAAAAGTTGAAGCTCGCCTCCCCCTCCGTTACGAAGTGAACTCTGGAGAGTCCCTCTTGGGTGCCAGGAACAATCCCTGCCCGGACAGCAGCAGCCCGGAGTTGGCTTTGTTGCGAACCACCCCATCCGTTTGGATGGGTCAGCACGAACTCAATTTCGCGTGACATCGAGTTCCAGCGGTGCTCTGCGCTCGGATCGGATGAAACGTAGAGCGCCCTGGTCGATCTGAAGAGATAACCTATGAGATCGGAGAAGACATCGATGATGGTTTTCCCCCTCGGGAGGTCCGAGCTCATATGATTCTTCAGTTCGGCGGACGGCTGCGTGGGTCCAATCATCAACTTCCACCTACGGTCGTGAGTACCCGCGGAAGGGAAATACGTTGCGTTCACGAACCACCGCATCTGAAGAAGGGTTTCGTCCTCCTGAAGCCCTGCTCCGTTCTCAACACCTCGGAAGTTACCGTTTCGGTCGTAGTACAAGATCGAAGGAACCTTCGCCGACCCAACATTTGGGTTATCAAGGTACCTACATCCGGTTCGTCGTCGTTGGTGGATAAAAGAGGGAGAGATGGCTTACTTCGTGACAGGTTGGATTTCCGGGACTTTGCCAGGATCCAGGAGCGTGTACGCAGCACCACTGAACGTGGTGCCGATATCGAAAGCGAGGACAAGTTTTCGCGAGGCGCCGGTGTAAGGTGTGCGGGTCATTGGGGAATGAGGACGCTGTTGTAAATTTTCCGCGAGCCGAACGCTTTTTGTATATCCCTCGGATTCCGCCACACTTTCCTCCATCAAGGGAGAAGGCGCCACACTTTTTGTTTGGAAAGGCACTTGTCGAGAGAGTTCGCAACGCGTGGACTACCCGCGTGAATCCGGTTCGTCCCGGAGCCAGAAAACCCCCGCCACACTGCGAGGAACGGCACTATGTTCGACTTCCTCCTCCACCTCCCCACTCCGTTCAGCGACAGCGACATGCACTTGTCCCTCGAGGGTTTATCTATAGGATCCCAAGAACCCGTCCCTGCCTCGAAGGAGGGGAGGGTGGTTGAATCTGAAGAAGTCAAGGGGCCGCGCGGAGCGACAATGAGCCTGGAGGAAAGGCAGAAGGTGAAGATCGATGCTCAGAAGGCTGAAATATTCACGTTGAAGGGGTGGAA
>Ga0307511_10007701_pt1 | contig 10823 bp, 12 predicted proteins | sample 13_EM_MG_FD_200266 | JGI IMG/M metagenome (GOLD analysis project Ga0307511, IMG submission 200266) | Populus trichocarpa ectomycorrhiza microbial communities from riparian zone in the Pacific Northwest, United States - 13_EM | ecosystem: Host-associated > Plants > Roots > Unclassified | place... | reverse complement strand
TAGGGGGTATTCAGCATTCCAATCTCTCCTTGGATTCAGTTACATAACTATCATGTAAAGTGGAGAAAATAGCGTGAAAAAAAAAAATACTAAAAAAATACGAGTTTCTAATTGAGTTGAGGCATCCATAGCCTGAGTATATTCATGGTGCTTATTTGATGACAGAAGTATTACTTATGTGATTTCAAATCAATCTTGTAACTCATATGCGGAGGAGGGTCTGGCTTGTACTGATAGTCGTGGTTTTCTGGGCCGCATGGCACTGGTCGAGTTAGCCTTGTATTCGATTTTGCTCTTTGCGCGAGTTACAAGCTTCGTTCCTCCGTCATCATACAGAAGCTGGTACCGGTAGTATGCCAAAACACAAAGGGAAAACATTCCCGGATTAGGTAAAGTTATCGACTACGTCGAGAGAGAAGCCCAACACACCCAATCCAATTATGAAATCGGCCTCCAAAAACCATGTCTTCGTCAAATTCTTCTGGTATCCAGAAACCTCAGCATGGTCGGAGCTTTAACATCAAGCTTTCAGGGTCGCATGTGGAACAGGGCTACATATATACATGGGGACTTTTCGAGTGCTGATTTGGGTCGGAGATTACCACCCAAATAAGGTACTTACACAGTCACAATTAGCAGCTGCTGAAGAAAACTCTCACTTCAGGCGGGCCATGTCCTGAAGCGTGAGACAAGACGAATCGAGACCCTTGAAATTCAACCAGGTGCAAGCATGTTTAGTAATGAATCACTGACTTTGTAGGCCCTCCTGGAGCCACCTACCTACTCCCTCTACCATTACGATACATAGCTTTATTCCATACTTGCGTATTTTTCTCTGGGTATAGGAATATATTGGTTGCAAGCATATCTCCCCCGAGAGTATGGTGGTAACAAGGGTCATCTGTATGTTGATAAAGGCACCTTTTGTTTTTTTGTGAATAAGTACGATGAAGGCACTTGCGATCAGGCCTAGGGCACTTGAAACCACAAGATACCCGACTACATCACAGTGACTGCTTAGTGTACTCGTGAGTAAAGGGGGCCACTCAATGGGACTCGAAAACTAGGTTGAAGGCTCAGTCAGGAAGGACCGTTCGTTTTGAAAAGGGCGTCGAAAAGGAGAGTGAAAGGGCTTTGAAAAAGACACCTGCGAATGGGCCGACATGCTATAGGGAAATCTGCAATTCTGGTGGTTGTGTCGAGAGCGGAGTTATGATAAGCGTCTATGTGTGGCTTAGTGCTTCGTTACTTACGGTACCAGCATATTGTTATCTACCATGTGGGACTGGCGAAGCTATGCATGTATCGTGCGTCATTTGTACTGTGGCAGATGTGTACTTCTCCAAACGGAAAGCGTTGACGTTGGACAGCTACACGTGACTAGCACTTACGGCATTGAGATGCCCTACTGTACCCTAGCTCATTTAGGCACATGTACCGAGTCCTATACTGACAGAGAAGGCTACGCCCCCATGCGACTTCCCAAAATGGAGATATCTCCACACGAAGATGGAAGGTAGACGGAGGGTGAATGCTCTATGCACTCACACGTTGAGAGTCGTGGTGGCACGTATAGAATCTCTGAACGTCGCTGCACTAAATCTCTTTCGAGGAGGATCCCTCTCATACGCAACGAAACCCCCCAATCATGTGTACGGCCCGCGGTATGGACTTTGCCCGAGATATCCCCAGGACTGTCTCCAGCCGGTGCTAATTGCAGTATAGAACAAGCTAGAGCAATCGAAAACGCCTGGAGACGAGAAGCCAGAGAGGAAGGGTTGGGAGTGGCAGAGGCAATATTAGCAGAGATTCAAGATGAAGACGAGAGAGTGCGGAAGTGGGAGTCTTGGGTGGAAGACCCACCAGACCTCTTAGCGGTCATGAACAGGGCACCACCACGTCCACCACACACCCCGCCTGTGATAGTAGCGCCCCTCCTCATCTCCGCAGTGGCCCAGGTAGCCCACGTCCCCCTCCTTGTGGCCGCCCCAGGGGCCCACCTCCTCCTTCCTGTGGCACCCTCAGACGCTCCCCTCCTCCTTCCTATGGCAACCCCAGACGCTCCACTCCTCCTTCCCGTGGCAGCCTCAGAGGCTCCCCTCCGCCTTCCTGTCGCAGCCTCAGACGCTCCCCTCTTCCTTCCTGTGGCAGCCCCAGTGGTACCCCTCCTCCTTCCCGCGACTACGTGTAAGTGCATCGTCGGACGCTGCGCTACCAGGACTTGCAGGTGCATGAAGTGGGGTGTAGGGTGCACCGATAGGTGTCACCGTGGCGAAGGTGCAAGAATTTGTACAAATAGGTGATGAAGAGGAGAGAGTTATAACACCAGGGGCATGTTGTTTCGAGTTTCCCTTGTGTTGCTTTTTGTCATGGTAAAATGGCTCTATTTTTTTTTGTGGTCTGGTTTTTCGGGGGTTTATGCAAAGACCTTTTTCCTTCCTCCATCAGTTCTGCTAGGATTCGCGGATACATTTGGCTCGTAAGGTTCGCCTGAGGCGATGGGTTTTACAGTTGAACCTGTGAAAATGTATGACAACTTGCTGGCAAGTATGATGCATGGGAGAGTGATATCGGAAAGATCGATTGAGCATTATATATAACTGGGGGAAATACTCGTTTGAAGGGTTTTGCACTTGTTTTGTTTCCCGGCTATACTTTTACTTGTTTATGGGTGGTACCGAGTATTGCTTTCTTAGGTTTATCGTGGTTTATGTGGGAGCTTTGATTTGACATTTGATGTACTATTATCATGGAAAAGATACACCGAATGGTTAACTAGCATTGAAAATGCAGAGATGTCTAATAGCTACTGGAGTCGAGACTTGGCCCCGGGCACTTATCTTGATGAATCCAGAACTTTGCTTGGGGGTGTTAAATCCCGTCCGCCGTGCATATAAATACCAGACAGTGATTTTCCCTTAGATCAAACCTTCAGAACTTTTTACTAGTATCTAGTTGTTTGTGCAACCAGACTATTTCTCCCCGAGGTAGGGAACCTATTATTACAAGTCAAGCAACCCTGTTAGCATGTGTACAGCCTCTATTTACCTGCCATACAGTTTTTGGCCTAGACCCGATCCATGACGGTGCTTCCCATGTCAGCCACCCCGGCCTCAACGAATATATCAGGACAGTGCACTGGCTAGGCTTCCTATACAGACCGAATAAATTGTATACCAACACTATTGAATATGCTCTACAATATGCACCCATTAGCAAGTAGCAGAACTCATGCAAAATCGCCGTATAAACTAATCTATCTCGAAAATTATGGAATACCCCCTTCCCAGCAAGATACCCTCTCCCACCTACAGATATTATGAACTGACAAGCCTATGCAGTGGTAGGACCTTCATTTGCCATCTAGAATTACGTTAGGATACAGTATACAGGCATAGAGCAGTATAGGAAGCTATCATTTGCAGGCAATTAATTACATTGCATAATTCAGCTATTTTGGGATTGTGAACTATTTTGAGTAATTCTTCAGCATTTTGATCCTCCACAGGCTCTACATCCTCCGCAGGCTGTATACTCATACTCCACACACCCTCTGAACACTTTGCACCCTCCGCACCTTCTGCACACTTTGCACACCCACCGCACCCACTGCATCCTTTCTCTCGATCCTCCGTACCTCTCATACCTACCCTCCCACCTAGGTGGCTGGATTAGCATTTTCTGAGGCTTTCGGTCATCTGTATGAGCCTAATATGCTATGCAGCCTCCACTGTAGTATTACTAGCATTCGGCTGAGCCTCCAACACAGCCTGCGCCTCTCGGTGGCCTCTATAGCAGCCTTAAGTGACTTTGTTTAGCCCTATATTAACCATTTTGCGAGTTATCGCTCTTGTTATATTCCCTGAAATGGAGTCTTATTCCTACAACGCCCTCCCTTCAGTGGCTTGTTATAGATTGCTGCCTGGGGGTTGATATCACAATATTCAGCAACTGCTGGCATCGCTGTGTGAAGAAACCCATGTAGGGGATTGCTATGTAGGGGATTGCTGCCTCTATACAGAATGCCATTGTGCGCCGGGGCCTGGCCAAATGATCAAGGCAGGTAGAGGTAGGTGGGGGAGGGCATCTTGCTGGGAGTGGGGTATTCCATAATTTTCGAGGTGGATTGGTGTATACAGCGATTTCGCATGAGTTCTGCTACTAGCTAATAGGTGCATATTGTAGAGCATATTCAATAATATTGGAATACAATTTATTCGGTCTGTGTAGGAAGCCTTAGCCAGTGCGGTATCCTGACATATTTGTTGTGGCCGGGGGTGGTTAACATGGATCGTAAGCACCGTCATGGATTGGGCCTAGCCTAGGTAGGCCAAAAACTGTAGTTACCCTGAACCCAACATGGGTATCTCCATGGGTTATTTGTGTAACTCTGCAACTGCACACAACCTATTGGAAACCAGAACGAGACTATGTAAACTGAACCATCCTGGGCCCTAGCCTTCGGCCGTTTTCCTTGTTGAGTAGTATTCCCCTTAATCGATCAAAAATAGATCCCCGCCTTTGAATACCAAGTTAGAGCTCTTTGCCTGTACTGAGATATACATACATGTAGCTGTACGGATATGCAACATCTGCACATGACTAAGGAGGGGAAGAGAGTATTATTAGGTCTTTTTTAGCAGGCAAGGTACCTCATTGAACTGAAGATATCACAGGTGGGCTATGACATAACGTGATCCTGGGGCTCCAAACCAAACATGATGTAGCTGTCTTATCCTTTTTTCCAAGACATGCACCAGCAGCCCAGATATCAATCTGCACGCAGCGGAGAAAATGCATGATCATGTAAGGTCGCAGCGAAAATACATATATATCTACTATAGAGACAGAATTCTACCCCTCAGGCCCCCAACCACTACTGGTTTGTGTTTTAAAAGAAAGATTTGCTTGTCTGTAGTTACTCCCCTGATTCATTTAGCAGTATACATACAGAGACCCAACAATGACAGCAATGACGGAGTATGGTTCTTATTCTAGATCGGTCATATTAAGTAACTAGACTAATTTGTTCGCAATTATATAGTCCTGACTTCAATTTCTCCATCTTCCAAGGCGGATGGTTCACAATTGTCCTTGCCGATGCTGGTGATACCAGCAGCGATAGCACTACAGTTAAACCCGAAAGCTCATCCGAGAGCAAGACGGCTGCGGAGGCGGGGGCATCCAGCGTAACTCCTCCGACAGCCAAAAAAACCCGGCCAGAATATTTGATCCACCGATCACTGCTTGCTTCGATTTCCCCCGAACTAGGGAAGCATACGAATAATGATATGAAAGAAGGAAAGGAGGGCAAGATGATTCTTCGTGAGGTTGATGAAATTACCATGGAAAGGTTTCTCCAATGGGCATACAAGGGCCAGTATACGGTGTATGTTTTACCTGAATCTCATAATTCAACAGACTAATTCGCTGAAAAAAATCTCAACCTGCAAGGGTTTGCTAATCATGTTTTTACTTGTACAGGACGCAGTCAGGTGCTATTGCGTTGTCAATTCACACCCAGATATACGCCTTTGCTGAGCGCTTTAACATTCCCGTGCTGAAAGATGAGGCCTATACCAAAGCCAGCAAGAGCTTAGAAGCAATCGAAGGCTACCCCCGCCCAAGCGATGAAGAAATACAGGAAGTTGCAAATGTCTTTGATTACGCCTTTGCAAATCTCCCCGTGCAAACGGATCCGTTACTCAAGCTCTATGCGCAATATATAGCGTGGAATTTGGAGATCTTGCGCAAGAAAGACTGCTTTTTGGATTTATTGAGAGATAATCAGGATGTAGCAGGGGCGGTTATTCAATGTGTGAGGAGGGCCTCACGACCACCTTGGAAGGAGGTTACTCAACATGCTTTACTTCGATATTGCTTGGTTTGCCTTCAGTCGGCGATTGCGAGTATAGTTTGTCCGGGCTGTCTTAAACGGGTGGCGGGGAACACTGCTTATATCTCAGGTAATCGAGAGGAATACACGGTGGGTTTGGGCGGTGCGGGAGTTCAGCCATGTTGCTCAAAAGGGCAAGGGACTTATTTGATGCACGAGCACCTGGTCTGTGGTCAAAGTTCGTCATGCAAAGGTACGGGGGGTAATGGGGATTTGAGTTACCCAGACTGAGACAGTGATTGTTTGACGGCTGTCCGGGTATATGGGCACTGGCTGCAAGCTGCAAGCGTTAGGTAGTTTTCACTAGTTCAATTTACGCTCTATAGGTAATCAGACTACTCTATAGGAATGCAATTCCTTGTGTGAAGTCTGGTTGTACAACTCTTCGGCGGTGCTAGTTATCTATAGTTATCTGAGTTTTACGAAGATTCCATCTCCACAAGACGCATCCCCGAGGGTCAAAATAGTCAGGTCCATCTGATTAGCCGCGCCCCCACATCCATTGCCACAGCTTCCCATGTATCCCCCCCGTCGCCTCATGTATATATATACTGACGGATAGAATCTAGGTGGTCGACGGAGAGAAGCTTTTGGCATGGGTGAAGAGGGTTACGGAGGGGAACAACCTAATTACTGTAGGATGCGGGGAATTATTTACAGATCTGGAAGAGGAATTGGGGGATGTTTCAGAAGAGGGGAGTTGGATGATAATTTGGAGGAGAAGGACACAGTGACTTCTATTGTCGAGGGGGTGAGCAAGGTAGCTCCAGAGTAGGGAGGATATCTGGGACTACCCCCATCATCTAAGCTGAGTTATACAGTTTAATCGGTGACGAATTCATAACTATAAGTTTAGACTCTCACAAGCATCATGTAAGGGAAGGAACTAATAACACGAAAAGCACCCAAACAAACTCACAAAGGACCTTCAACTCGAATTCCGAACTAAACAAAACCATCCTCTAACCCTGTCTAAATATAACCGGCATGGGTTTTTGTCACGTGGTTGTTGTTGTCATCATTACTCCTATGTGAGTCACGTGGAAGCGTTGTGAAGCATATGCATGAGAGATTAATATGGGAAAAACTACAGAAGATCGAGTGCAGGCGCCCGATACTTGCAACACACACATGAATAAATGAATGAATGCAGACCAGGCACTCTAAGGAGGAATTTAAAAGTCAATAGATGATAATTAAAGTCACTACTATAGGCAAGCTCATACAAATTAGGGTACCTCTAAGTTAGGGCATGACTGCCCACCCCAATGAACCAGATTACTCTCAGATGTTTGGTCCTATTTCTTGATATCTAGACAACACTTTTGATATAATTTGTGCGCAGAGGTAAGGTTGATCTTGTGCCAAGACTCTTTTTGTCGCATACAGATTAGTATCTTCAGGTCATATGACGCGTGTTTCCTTGAACCATCAACTATTTTCTAACCAAGTCCAAAAGATATTTTATTTCCTTTGATAAGTGGACTCCAGACCGTTAACCCCATATTTCTAGCTAATTTATTGGCGGTGTTGTCGGTCTTAGAAATCTGGCACTTTGTGTGTAAACCAAGGGTGGTTCCGACACTTGGCCCGGTTCAGTCGATACACTTGAACTAGACCAGGGGCGCTAGATAAGGTCAATATGGAAGGTCAATATGGAGGTTAAGTTGATCCGGAAAATAAGAAATGGAGTCGAACAAGTCCACTCAGTGGGGCAAACCATTAACGGATTTAATTACGGGTCTTACAAAGTGAAAAAACAAGCAAAGATATAAACACCGACAAGTTTCCCAGCAGTGAAGAAGTTCAATACCTATCTACGTAGCAAATTCTCTCGTACAGAAGAAGTTAAATACCTACGCAGTAGATTCTCCAGCGCTGAAGTTCAATACCTATATACGTACACAAGCAGCCCAAGGTATTAATTGTACAGAGATTCGGTAAGTATTTTTGATGCGGGGTATTCATGCAGCGGAATATTAATACAGTGTTAGAAAATGGCCAATAACGGTACACAAGATGCAGTAGAGCCATTACCAGCTGAAGCATATGCAAATTTTGATCGATTCATCCACCGACCAGAGTATTGGTAAACTTCATCGCAATCGATATCAACTTTAAACGGCATATGGGTTTTAATTATGATGCGTGCCATCTTGAAAAGTTCCCAATGGTGTTCTTTCCGCAATTATCGATAAGTCATCCGCAATTACCGATAAGTCAACTATCATTACCATACGTGCGGCAGCTGGAACTGCATCCTGCAACCCAGCGGGATCAACTCTAGCACACAGCAATTGCAGAACTGCCTGCAACACTAAGCCCTGCAGCGAGTAGCACTTGTACAATTCACCGCTATCCTCGAGAGACTGGTAATTAAGCGGAGGATAGCCAGGATGATAGCGAAGTGGAATAGATATGGGTCATGATGTATATTTAGTTAACCGATAGAAATGAACTTTCCTCGGTAATTTTTGACCAGTTGATCTATTGAATAGACCGGACCAGCTTGACTGGGCGGGCCAGTCACTTGGTAGGGCCAGTCATCAAGGGACCGGACGAATCATAAATAGACCGGGCTACTGGCGGAAAAAAAGTGCGTCGTGACTAGGCCGTAACATATATAACTAGGAGAAATATTCGTTTGAAAAAGGTTTTGCACTTATTTGTTTTCCTAGCTATGCTTTTACTCGTTTACTCATTTGGATGGTATGGAGTAGTGCTTCCTTAGGCTTACGGAAGTTGATGTAGGAGCTTTGACTTGACATTTGATGTACTGACATTATGGAAAAGATATATTGGATTGTTTACTAGCTTTGAAAGAGGGGAGACGTCTATTAACCACTGGAGTCGAGGCTTGGCCCAGGGGTTTTTTTTTTCGGGGGGGTCTGTATGTCCAATCAGCCTTAGGTTATGAGACGGCCCCGTTACCTCCCCTTTCAAGATTCAGCACCGAGCTACACAAACATCCTACCCCCAAAGCCTAGGAAAAACAAAGGAAACCCTAACCTCCACTGCCACCCCCCACGGACGAAACAAAACAAATGAAAGAAATCCCCTTCCATCCACTTTGGAGCCTGTTTAAAGGGTCAGGTTAGTGAAGAAAGTCTCCACCAGACCAACCGTTCACTCGTGATCACCCTCCTTCCGCTTCTGCATCCACCGTTGTCTCATCCGCTTGCTCCCATGAACTCCACTTTCTTCCAGGCCATTCCCCAGCATTGCACACCAGTGCAACATGCGTGCCGGTTTCCAGCTCCATCCACAATTCCGGCATAAAGGATCCTTACAGGGGCCCCACCTGTGTCTCCATACCCCTAGCTTTCTCTTGCCGCTTCTGTATTAAGTATAGTTCAACAGCGCCTTCCTGTTGATTCCACCTGAGTGACCTTCCCATTCCAGTTCCCTCTCGGCCTTCCTTTTCCTTGCCATGCCTGTTTGAGTAATGTAGGACCTCCACGGCATACTTTCTGCTCGCTTCTATGCCATCTCATCTGCATCCTTATATCCTGCAATTCCAATATGGGCTTTGGCCCAACCAAAAGTGACTGCATCAGCCCCCAACCGTGTCTCTTCCCGCTTCCTTAGTTGCTGCAATAGCTGCCTGTGAATCTGACAGGATCAAAACCTTTGAATCTTGAGGGGCAGCCCTCAGCGCTCCTTTCACTCCTCCCATCTCTCCATCCCAAACTGTGGCCACTTTTCCAAGTCCCTTAAACCCCTCTTTCTTGTCCCATGGTGAGTACCACCCTCCCCCGACCCTTCCCATCATCCATCATGCTACCGACGGCAAGGGATATTGTGTATCCTTCGTTCCTCTCATTAATAGCAAGCCCCCACTTTCCCTTCCCATCCTTAACTCCAGGATTTAATTTGCTCTCCGGAATAGTTACTCGCTGGCAAGTGCCTCTAAAGCTAACCTTTGCATCTCCCTCTACTAGGATACCCGCTTTACTCGCTAACACTGTTCCTATTGACGTGAATCCGTCTTTGGGTATATTGACAGGGGGGTCCTGGCCATTCCACTCTGCCTGCCTCTTTCCCTTATCCCGGCTCCGAGGCTGCTCAACTAGCCGCCACCTCGTACCATTGCATGATGATCTCCCTTCCCTAGGAGATATTGGGCAGTACTACCGGCCGGCAATCTTCGGGTATTGGGCAAACCTGGACTCCTTTTGGAGCTTGGCCCAAGGTAATTTTCTTATGATGTACCCAGAACTTACCCAAACCTTGCTGCATCCGCTCTGCTGTTCAAGTAAATACCAGACAGCGATCTCCCCTTTGATTAGTGGTACACATCCACTATTTTAAGTTCTTTTCTCTGGTGTCCAGTTGTTCGTCGGAATGGGAACCCAGTTTGTAAGTCAAACATGCACCTTGTACAGCCTATACCTGCCCCTATTACCCTGAACTTAACCTTCTAAATAGGTACCGCCATGGGTATTTGTGTATCAAAGCCCCTCGATGTTTCAAGGCATGCACGAAAAATACATATATATACTGTGTGATAGCATTATACCCACTAGGCCCCCAACCATACTGATTTGTGCTTTAAAAGACGATTTGCTTGTCTGTAGTTACTCCCAGATCCATCGGAAGTAAACATACAGAGACCCACAATGACAGCAATGGGGGAGTATGGTTCCTATTCTACATCCGTCATATTAACTAACTAGACTAACTTGCTCGCAATTATATAGTCCTGACTTCAATTTCTCCATCTTCCAAGGCGGATGGTTCACAATTGTCCTTGCCGATGCTGGTGATAGCAGCAGTGACAGCACTACAGTTAACCCCGAAAGCTCATCCGAGAGCAAGACGGCTGCGGAGGCGGGGGCATCCAGCGTAACTCCTCCGACAGCCAAAAAAACCCGGCCAGAATACTTGATCCACCGATCACTGCTTGCTTCGATTTCCCCCGAACTAG
>Ga0307511_10007700_pt1 | contig 10823 bp, 7 predicted proteins | sample 13_EM_MG_FD_200266 | JGI IMG/M metagenome (GOLD analysis project Ga0307511, IMG submission 200266) | Populus trichocarpa ectomycorrhiza microbial communities from riparian zone in the Pacific Northwest, United States - 13_EM | ecosystem: Host-associated > Plants > Roots > Unclassified | place... | reverse complement strand
GCGAGCGGCCCAGAACATATATATCTCTGGAGGACTTGATTTTCTCGTATTTTTCATTTATTTTCTACATTATATTTTTCTAACATCTGGAGGCCTAGATTTTCTAGTATTTTATGTATTTATATCTTATATTTTTCTATTTATCCGTAGTGCCTCATAGTCCCGTATTTCTCAATAGTTCCGTATATGAGACAATTATATAAAAATATTATTGTGGCCGTCAGATTGATGGGTGGGCTGGGCCCATTGATGAATGGGCCGGCCATTAGCGCGATTGATGGGTGGGCCGGCCCAACCATCTATAGCGTCCCATTCATGATTGGGCCGTATTGACGTATGGGTCAGAACAAGTATGATTGCTAAATACATACGGGTCTTTGTATATGTGGGGGGAACAAGCGATTGCAGAGGCAGTCGCAGAAGTATGCTATACAAGCCCAAAGTAGGCACCCCCATCTACGAGCAACCAACCCTTGATGTATATAACTCCACTGAGTCCCAAGCCCCCTGTCACTCTACCTAGCGTTTTATTCTCGTAGGCTCTCCACAGAGTTTCGAGGAGCCAATATATCGGCCCATTACACATAAAACCCTGGGTTTAGGACCTTCAAATCGAGCTGCTTCTCTTTGGTAGGGCAATTTTGCTGTTTGGAAACACGGAAGGTACATATTCTTGCAGAGATGTAGCTGGCGGCGATTGGGATAGAACCTGAATTGCCAGGAACGTCCGGGGGGGTATTCAGTGTTTGATTACCTAGATTAAGACAGAGAGTATAATACCGCTCTAGATCTGTGCTTCCCCTGATAGGCTCTCTCCCAGCACCTCTGGTTTGTGACTTGGATGAAGGATATGGGGGTGGCGTGCCGGCTCGGGTGGCGCAGCAAGTATACATGACGTTCAATGAAGGCATTCTGGACTTCCACGACAACAAGTTTGAGGTTCATTTGACAGATACCTAGGGGTTAGTTGTTGACTGAGCGTGTGTCTAACAAATAGGAAGAACCTTACTACCAAAAGCTGATCTGAGCTGAGCGAATGCCCTCGAAACCGTGATACCGTTATAAAATATACTATTGGATACTCCTAGATATCCTTTCCTTAGATGACTACTTGTCAAAATATGAAGAGTAGGGTCTATATATTGAAAAATAGAACAGTATATCTAAGCTAGGTGAGGTATCCTGCCCTGAATTAGGGCACTCAGATTGGTATAAGTCTGTCTATTGTACCATCAATGTATATATGATAACAAGCACAACCTCACCCGAGCACTGTAGAAATAGAGCAATTATTATCCTAACCCAGTATGTTGATCCCCCACGGCTTGCTCTCTACTTAAGGACCCTGGCCTAAAGAGGCAGGAGAGCACGCGACGCTAAGCCCAACCTGACTATGGCGCCAGTGTAGGTAGGGTGGGCGGGTAGTCTGCGGTTTTATTATGTCTCCTCTAGCAGGTCGACGTCGACTGCTATATAGCTACATCCCTCCGTTTCCTCCCCCATCCGGAGTATCCACCTCACCCGGCACTCAACAGCCCAACAGTAACCCAAGCTTACCTTGGTACTTGAAAAGTTCGAAGTACGGCCGGCTTCAGAGGGTTTTGATATTACTTGTGAGTTATGTTCAAATCAGCTTCGTAATACGCTATTTATCAACAACAGCTCACTTGGTCCTTAGTCTGGTTGGCACCACCGCTCCTGTGGAGGCTTGATCCGAGACACAATGTGCGCCGGCCGCTAGGAGCATACCAACGGGCACAAGACCAGACTAGTGTGATTGGATAAGAAAGACCTCCGCAAGTGATGGGATCAAGAGAACCGAATCTTCACAGAGAAATGTGTGACCATCTGGCAGTAGACCAGGAGCATGAGAGGGCTGACCAAAATGAATACTTACATCCGATTCTTCAGAATCAGAGCCCTAGAGACCTTGATCCCTAGTTATTTGCAAAGATCTCCACGCAAAATAAATAAAGCTTAAAAGTAGTACCGGGCAGCGTAACGAGCCTGCGAACGAGAACATCTTCTCTAGCAGGCACATGATCTGGTGAACCTATGTTAGTCTAGCAATCTATACTTACGCTAGTAGCGTATAGAGCTAGCCTACGAGAGATTGTGCAACCAGACTAGCATGGAGCATTCCTGGATAAGAATTGCTATACAGTACTCACATAAACGCTGATTGATGGCACGTACTAGCCATGATGCGTGCTAGGTGGCAGCGCGTGGTGGGGGAAGCTGATCGGGGGTGTTATATGTAGTTATTTGGATGGGTTTGGGTGTTGGTGGGTTGCATTGGAGCGGCTGATGTTTTGGGAGTGTCCGTGTGCATTGCTCCGGTGCAGGTGTAATTAGAATCTCTTGGTTAGGGTTTGGGGCTGGGGTGTGTAAAAAAGTGTCGTATCTGCTCAAACACGACGTTGGCCGAATGCTAGTTGGATAAATATCAGACTTCCAATAGTCGTTCCAACTAGAATTAAAATTCAAAGATACACCTATAACCCTGTAGGCATAAAGAGTGACAATGCGCGGATATTTGATAAATCCCGTCATCCTAACAACAGTAGGAAAAACACGTAGAGGACCTTCTGACACATTGAGGTTGGCTGGGTGAGCCTCACGTTGATAACCGTCTGTCATCCTAACTTCCGCCATCTTGACTTCCGTGCAAAGGAGCCGTCGAAAATGAAACAGATGCAAATTTCTAGAGCGAACGACATCAGATATCTTAGGCTCGGGATTCCACCAACCAGGCTATGCCAACCAAGTAGTCTAGCCAACCAGGACTGTGACCAGGTCTAGTGTTATTAGACTGGCACGTGTCAAATAAAAACCAACATGAGCCCATTCCGATGACTAAGCCATTTCTAATGACGAAGCCTCTTTCTAACGACTAGCGACTTCCTAATTAGGAAATAGTTAGATTAGGTATGGGCTACCGAAAGTAGTAAGCGTGATTCTCAGCACTCTGGTACGAGACACTCAGCAACACTTGACCCTTAAGCACTTGAGTTTGGAAATTTGTCTTAGAGGGCGACTCTGATTCCAGATCAGTGGGATTTCTACCCTGCGTTTCTGGTGATCAGAATTCCAAAAGACGACGCTTTCCACTTGAACTTGTCATGCCAAAGTAGCTATATCATAACATACATTTGCCCGCCGTATTGACTGGCGAAAAGTAGGCGTGGCACAAAGAGGTTGAGAAGCCAACACTCCCTTGCATTGATCATCAGGAGACCCAATCAGAATCCACCCGAAACTAAACCCATCGCACAAGGTTAAGGAAGCTTCTAGTGTTTCTAGTCAAATTCGTCTGTCAATATAAATATTCCCTGCGAGTACCCTCCTGTTACCATTAATCTCCATCACCTTTAAATCTTGAGCTTCCCAGGACTATCATAACATAGTCTGGTTGGTCATAGCCCACCCCCGAGACCAAGCATGTCGACTCATCGCGAAGGTCACCCAACCCGCAAACGACAACGGAGCTACTCGTCACCACAGCGTCGGCACGTTCCCCAGCAGTTACGCCCCCTTGCGCCAAAAGGCAAAGCGTTCTGTCATCCAGTGCAACACAGGCGACGACTGGGACATAGTAACATCCGGGAACAGCAACCTGCAGACCCGACCAATGAGGTTAATCTTCAACAGTCAGATCACGCGTTCTCAAGTGTCGAGCGAGAACAATACTCGGCAGTCGCTCGATGCCCCAATATCTATCCCAACAAGATGCCACCAACCCCGGCCAGTGATGGTATCCCAGGGCCTGCGCCTGACAAGAATCTATTCACGGGAGTGGTTACCCACGAAAGCCACAGTCTCTCGACCTATCATCTACCGTATGGCAATTTACAGCCTCAAGAGACTATCCAAAGTCGACATGGTGAAGGCTACTGTATACAGATGCTCAATACCCCAATGGATCCGGTGGATCCAGTTTGGACAGAAATAGTACAGTCGGCTTTCGGTATTCAAGGTCAGTATTCCATCCGGTTTTCTGGCTCCATGGCTTAGCAAGGTGAAAACGAACGCATGTTGAAAATCCATCTGGATACATAGATCAATCGCCTCAGGTCACTATTGATCAACACCCCCCTATGTCTACCCAACCATTACCCGCCGTGCAACCTCCGCACTATGCACCACCATACTTGCCTTGTGTCAATTGTCCCTCGATCTGGTGTTTCCATTTTGAAAGCATCTCATTGAGTGACTCGGAAGGCAAGGGAATAAGCAACCTTAGGCGGAGCTACCGAGATTTACGACAACACATCCATGAAGCACATCATTCGCACTATGGAGCTGCTTGTGCTCTGTGTGAAAACCTTTTCTGCTACCATTTGGGGAAGATGATGCTTCTAGAGGTTGCGAAGATAGACTTCGCCGATGTCAAGGTTGATTTGGGTAGTAGCTTTATGACATTGAGGCAACATATTCAGGAAGCTCACGGTGGTTGCTAAGCATCCTCCCATGCCGCTAGTCCAAGTGAGGAAAGAGTCGGTCGGAGGGAAAGGAGATTGTCAGTGTGAGGCAGGGAGGAAATGCGGTCGTAAAGTGGGACATCACAAGGGCTCTAGAGCAATTTCGCCACTGGCTCTAGCGATCCATTAAGGTAGCATTGGGGTGGATGTGTTGAAGGGTGGAGAAGGCTTGCGATAGGTTTGCCTACGGGAAACAAGGGTCGAAGATAAGGTGATCTCAGGACTGAGCAATGGATGTGCAATGAAGGAATGAAAGAAAATACCAGGCCGGTGGCTGAATTCACTTGTCAAACTGAAATATATACGGAAAGAGGATTTTGATATTACTGTCGATCACACAGCACAAACGCCACAGTGATGTTTTTGTTACTCATTGTTTCCCACTCTCCTTTACTTCCGTGTTCTCTGGTGATGACTGACATGACTGACATCTCACTCTTCGAGTCGGTACTCTATTTCACTGCGAAGAGAGTGTGGAAGCTGACAATTTCAGTTTCTTTTTCTCGAAAGCCAAGGGATGGATTAGACTCGGGGGCCTAGGATATATGATGATCAGTAGGGTGGGGGCTTCAGGAGAGAGCCTTTGTGGGATGGAGTGCGTATGTTTGTTCTTCTGGTTACTTGAATCCCATTTTGTATGTTGTTTATTGTTTTCTGTTTCGTATTTCCATTTTTCGAGCTGATGTTTTCTTTTAGTTATAACTTCCCTTAGACTAAACCCAACGTTATTCACGACTTTTTTCAATTAAAAATTCTGATAGCTCCCCCCATCAGGTTCCTGTCTGGCGGTTTTGGGTTTCTACCAGACTACAACACATATACCATGGGTAAAACTCTGAAGAAAGGACCACGCTACTACTAAGTCACTGAAGTGATAGCATCAATTCCTGACACGCTCATCTAGGTTGGCTATATTGGTAGCAGTTCGGACTGTGCCAACCAGACTATATCAGACTAACCAAGTACCTATGCACCCTTTTCCACCAAATGCACCAGATGTAAGATCCTATGCTCTTGCTTCAAGTTATGGATTGATTAGATATGCGATGCCGTATCCAGCAACACTCTGCCAAAATATGGATGGAAATCAAGCCGGACTAGATGGGAATGCAGAGGAAGTTTCTCTTTGGTTGTTGCTCGCATACCAAGCCTCATAATGAATCGTAACTGTGGGTGAACATCCACTCATGTGCAACTTAATAAGTTGTACGAGGGTGTGGTTGGCTCAGAAAAAAAAGTTTTCTACTAACTAGTTACCTAAGTACCTATTTACCCGATTTGGGTGTCAACCAGACTACCGATTTGGGTGTTGATTTGTGAGGGGAATCCCGGGAGAATCCTGTGTATGATCGGTGATAGTTTAATCACTATCTCCCTACAGACTATGATGTGGCTAGTCTCTCTGTATGTCGTACAGCCCCTTAATATATCTACCAACTGTACGGACACATCGAGGCTGAAGAAAAAAATAGATGGTAAGAAAAACCCTTCTGATGAACCGGAACCTGAGAATCTTGTATGATCGATGAAGGTGCTACTCACCATATCCCCTACAGACTATGATGTGACTAATCCCTCTGTGTGTCGTATAACCCCTTGGTGTATGTACAAGTTAAATTACACTGATTTGTATGCTTAAATTAAAGATACCTGGCCATAGTTAACGTTTTTCAATCCAACAATATCTGATCACTGCTACATATCCCTAATATATACCACAAAAGTGCTGTTCTATTCTACGTGTACCAGGCTGCCTAGTGAGTTTAAACCGGAGGCGTCTTATTTTGACGGAATCCCCACCTAGCTACATAAGTATATTATTTGGTCTCTTGCTCCATGCAGGTGGTATGGGCGAAGTAAGTTGCATCCAGAGCCAGTATACCAAACCTCCTTCAGCTCTCATATGTATTTGTTCGCAGGCTGGCCAGCATGTATATTAAAAAAAAAATTCACCTGGAAGGCTGCCTGGCCATCATATTGATAGCCCCGCACAATTGAAGATTCTATTTCTTAAACTATACAGGCCTACTTAAGATAACTTCATGTCTCTCACACTAAAGAGATCGACTTATAAAAGCACCATCCGTGGGTTATTGTGGTCTAGGTCTTCTAGCGCCCAAAAACTACTCCTTCCATATCTTTTGTTTGGCGGAGACGTCAACCTGGTATTTTCTTTGATTCAATCGATCCCTACGTTGCAAAGTAGTTGGCAAGCGAGGTTGTAGGACGTGTACTGAAAGGAGCTCACGGTGTGCGGAGCTATAGTTTATGGCGTGCCCTACGCTGTGCAGAGTCTTGCTCATGCCTAAGCTACGGTCTACTGCTGTGTAAATCGATTATTGCATGGTCGCGGCGCAACGAACATTTGACCATCTCGAGGCACAGCTTAAACCACGGAATCCAATATTGAGCCATGAAGCACTTGGTGACTTGGTGTCCATCACATCGCTACCGCTGGCGCCACTGTTACTGTGACTATCACAGCTACTAGAGGTACTGGAAATTTCAGGGTAACTAAATTCATGCCAAAGCTCCCTTGTACTGCTGATCTACAGCTGATGAGATATCATACAGGTTGAATGATCTGCATGAAACGTTTGCTTTGAAGCTGGTGAAACCAGGGTGATGGTGCTTTGTTACAGTTTCGCTGTACTAAAGCTCGAGAATGCACATCATAAACAATTTTCCCGTGCCCTCTATGGTTGGTGCTCCTGGTGTGCAAACCTTGTACTGCAGGGCACAAGAGCTCGAGGGATACATTAAAATAAGAGTTATTTTGCATTAAGGTCGATACATAGATCAAAATGCTGGAAACTTGAAACACGCCGGGCAAGAATGGAAATTGTGAAAATCACTGATTGTTCCCATGGTGGGATGGCTGAAAAATGGGAACTAATTCCACTTTACGACCGCATTCCCCCCTCGCCAGCATAATCTTCTTTCCCTTCCCTCACCTAGTACTAGTCTAGCGACGCTGGAGGATGCTTAGCCTGCAACGTCATAAATATGCACTCGACTGTAGTAGGTATAGGAGGCAAATTATGGTGGGAACCCTGTGATTGAACAAATACATACCAGTCTTTGTATATGTAGGGAGAACAAGCGATTTGGCGCGCACAGTTGGTACCTCAAGACTGCGCCAGATCGAATGCATGAAAACCTTGCCGGCTTGGTGCGTATGCTCTTCCCACACCTACGGACGTTTGCCTACTGGCATATTGGATTGTGAGGTTGTTGGAAATGTCTAGTGGGTCAATAAACTAGAATTGATCACCAAAAAAAAGTCCTTTAAGGTGGGGGAAGTTAGGCTTCCTGGCTGGTTTTAGGGGCTTTGTGCGTATTGGTTTCACAAGAATTTGGAGAGATCCTGGACGGTTTGCGGTTTTAGACCCTTTTTTTTCCCCCTCTTCACCTGGCGCCGATTTTTGGCCTCCTACTGCCAGCTATCATGGGATTCTATTTTACGCAACCCCCACCCTAACTCCTTTCCCGTCTCTCGCCCCTCCACCTCCTTCAGTGCCCCTCTCAACTAGCCCAGAATCTAGACGAGCGTGTTGAAGCATTCTTCGCTAAGAACCGACACAGTCAGAACTTGAATGGGAATTGATCATATTCTCGAACCTGGCTGCCCAGCTCAGTCACACTGCTTTTTGTCATCTACATACCAGACAAACACTCAAGATGAGAGCCCCCATGACCGAGTCAGAAATGAGAAGTATATGCAGGTTCGGAGGTTTTGATGGCATTTGTGTTCGGGATTTGAAGTTGTTGCTGTCTCGGTCACCTGTTCTGGCATTGCATGGTGGCTTCTTCACTGATACAATATCAGGGACATGTGTGTAATTCCGGGTATCGTTTTAAATGTGGATCTTCGCGAACTATATCATGTAGGTACCGCATCTCGGCCTATGTCTTAGGAATTGGCCAGGGACGCTGTTCGCCAGTGGATGCGGTATTGCATGCATGTGGTCATGGGTTTCTACCAAGCTAATGCAGCTACAGATTAAACCGGCACGGGCGTACTTTGGTGATCATGATAGGTTGTTCGAGACAAGGAGGATTGCTTGCACTGAAACGTCTGGATAGAACCATCATCGGCTAGCTCCCTTCCTGGTCCAACTATGCCTACCGGTACTTGCTATGGGATTTTGTGGTCGGAATTTACGGTTACATAAGGTACTTACTGTATGGCTACTTGCAAATCACCACTGCTCTCCGTCCACGTATTATATCGAAGCCATGCATGGAAGGATACTCACTTGTTGAGCACGTTAAATGTGCGAGCCTAGACCCGGTAACTGGTAATGGGCATAATCTCGGCCACGTTGCAGCTGGCCAGATACTACCGTGCTTGCAGCATCAGGCAGGGTTATACCTCTGCCTTGTATATATACCCATCGTTCTTGCACTTTTGATTGTACCATTTACAAAACCATCACTACGTATACCTTCGTTTGCTTGTCCTTCATTCATTCCCCGTTTGAAATGTTGATCTCCGGCTCACCATCGATTGCCTTTGCCTGTCTGGCTTCAGTAGTTCTTAGCAATATAGCCTGGGCTGCTGTGACGCCGAACAAATGGGCGAGTATAAAGTACTCGAATGTCGTTGGGTTCTTTGCGCAGGATTTGCCGGAGACGGATGATAGCTCATTTGATTATGTATGTGGAGGCCTGTACAAAATATATCGAGATGGAGCCCACTGACCAGTTACCCAATGGCAGATTTCGAGCAACTTTGGTCTCTTGGATAATTTTCAGTTGAAAATTCGGGATCTTGGGATCGAGGGCGTGGGAGAGAGGGATGTGTATGGCAGCGGCTTGAAGAAACCGAAATGGGGTAAATTCCAAGAGGCTATAAACAAGCTGAACAGGGAAGCACCCAAGAACGTGGAATACAGGGTCTTGTTTTTGGCCAGGCACGGTCAAGGGTACCATGTATGTCTTCAGATACCGAAACCTATATCTTCAACATGGTGAGCTGACGATATCTATATTACAGAATGCTGCTGGTAAGCAATCTTCAGGAGCCCTGATGGTGGGTCGTGGGCTGATTATTATGAACAGAGAGCTTTTATGGAACTCCTCTATGGAACTGCTACTGGTCCCGCCTTGATGGTGATGGGAAATCCAGATGGGTATGTTCCATGGATAATAGTGTTTGTTTGGCTTAATTCTCATACGAAGCTAGGATGATGCAAAACTCACCGATGCTGGAGTCATCGAGGCCCAAAAAGCCAATCAGGCTTGGAAGCAGCAGATCAAGAACGGGGTTCCTATGCCACAGTCCTTCTATTCATCACCTCTGAGGTAGGGCCTCAAGCTTAAGCCCTGAGATTATCAGGCATTTGCTGATCATAGGGGAAGTACAGCCGTGCTGCAGCCACCTTAGAGATCACTTGGAAGGATATTACGCTCAACAAGAAGAACTACCCTAAGCCCATCATCAAGGAGGTATGTTTTATACCATACTATGAAAGCTAAATTGAAGCTCACAGTCCCGTCCTACCCTACTAGAAACTCCGAGAGACTTTGGGGCTCCGCACGTGCGATCGTAAGACCCCTTTCTCTATCTAATATCTCTCAATCTAGTCCTAACATATCGTAGGACGAGCATCAAAATGCGAGATTGCCCGTGCCTTCCCGGAATTCACATTCGACAAGGGCTTCGCCGAGGGTCTTGACCCCCTCTGGGACCCCGTTCACAGAGAGCCAGATGATGGAATATCCCTGCGTCTCAAAGCTGCGTTGGGCGAAATTTTTACATCTGACGACTCGACATATCTCACCATCAGCGGTCACAGTGCGACAATCTCATCCATTTTGGGGGTCATCGGACATCGCAAGTTCAGTATCCAGACTGGAGGGATGATCCCCGTGGTCACCAAGATTGAGTTCTCCAAGGAGGTCGAGAAGCCGACGACAGTGAGCCCAAGCGGGGTGGCGCCTAAGTGTACTGTTGACCCCACGCCTGATGCTGGATTCTAAGGTTTTCTTTGTATGAATCATACATGCAGCCCGAGGGCCATTGCTTTAATATGTGGAATTAATATTGTTAACGGAGATACGGAGTATGTACTGTACATACAGTGCTTGGGGGAAAGTTTCCGCGACCCCATATTTTTTTTCTTTTTTTGTCTCGGGTCAACCTGCTAGCGTGAATGATGTCCAAGGCATAAGGTTGCATAAACCCCCAAAAATGAAGCTTTAGAGGGCTACCAAGTTGCGGAGGAGGGCTCTACATCAAGGTGATTATATCTGAACCTTTTGAGGGCTATTGAGGGTGACCTATAGGTGCGATGCGGAGGTATATTAATGGCCCTTATTGCATATTCCGAGCATGGG
>Ga0307511_10007699_pt1 | contig 10824 bp, 8 predicted proteins | sample 13_EM_MG_FD_200266 | JGI IMG/M metagenome (GOLD analysis project Ga0307511, IMG submission 200266) | Populus trichocarpa ectomycorrhiza microbial communities from riparian zone in the Pacific Northwest, United States - 13_EM | ecosystem: Host-associated > Plants > Roots > Unclassified | place... | reverse complement strand
CCCACCCCTCTCCCCTCCCCCTGATGGTCAAAACGTGCAGAGGAAAGGAATTTATGGGAATGCATATACAGTATCATGTTCTAGGCGCAATAGTTGCAAGTTTGCTTGTAGCACTGGGCCGGAGGACTGTGGGTGGGGTTTTTACTGTGTTTCATATATTTACAGATAATAAGCATAATTCAGTGGCATTATAACAGGGCTTGGTGCTTGGCGTACACCAGCGAGAGAGCTACTTAGGATAGCTGGCAGTAGTGTAAATAAAATGAGACCTGAATATTGCACTACCAAGAGTATCGAAGACTACCGTCGCATAGGTATTTGCAATTGTCCGTGTGTATATAAGGGTGAATCAGTGGGGCACCCTCTCTCCCGTTTTCTACCACCCGTTAAACAAGAAATTGCTCCCGCCTATCGATTTGTAGAGTGAGAGTGGGACCAAGAGGGGGAGGGGGAGGGGACACACCGGCTATGGCCAGGTGTATACATACTTATCGAGCCTATTAGTATATATCGTAGTGTAGTTAAGTATCACCTATATTCCGGGACACCATTCTTGAGCTTACAAACCTTATTATGACTCACCAAATGTGCATAAGATACTCAAAATGCTTAAATTAAACATCCAACCGCCTCCTTAGCTCAGTGGTAGAGCATCAGTCTCATAAAAGTGCGCTGAGTGTCATCAGTTCGATCCTGATAGGGGGCAAATTAAGTCTTTTTATTTTTTCCTCAGCAGTTGATTTTCAAGAACATATATACCTCTGGCGGTTACTGGCATACCCGCCAGAGGTATGCATGTAACCAATATATCCTTAAATTAAGAGATCGTGAGGGTACAAGTATCTATCGATAAACTTATCTAATGTGGCAAGGGCTACCCTTTTTGGTTGGTACGCTACCATTTTGAGGTTGGTTCATCTCTGGTGACTCATAGGTATCCCTAAGAGGTCAGTTTAGGGCATTGAGCAGCCTTGTGCCAACCAGACTATGAGCAGCCATAAGTCTGCTAAAAAGTCGTATTAGTGCTTTTGTATGGTACTCTGTGCATGTGTCTTTCAATTCTGATCTCTATAGGAATTGGGGAAGTGATCATCAGGTATACCTGTAGTGAAAGAATGATATTACCAAATATATTTCCTTGAAAAGACCTAGATGTGGTTATGTTTTTATAATGCAAACCCAATAGTGCGGTCAGTATTTGCATAGGCTGCTTCCCTGCTATGAAGGCGATTCTCCCATAATTGGAGATAGCACTTGTGTTAAACAAATATACAATATATTCTCAGGAGAAATAGCCGGGGGTTCGCAAGTCTAGTGCTGCTAGAGTTGTTGTCGGAAGTTATATGGTTGCATAAAGAAGAACTTTTTGGGAAATATACTCAGAGAAACACTGTTTGGAATCCTGTTGACTGCCTTGAATTCTTGCATTTAGTTGGTAGCTGGTAGTTGAAGTTGAGTTGGACAATATATTGAAAATCTTTGCCTGAGGTTACTATTGCCAATGTGAAAGTATTAGGGGGGACTAGAACAGATATTTGTTGGGAAACTTCATTAAAGATTCAACTAAAGTACTCGGTACCTCCAAGGAATATATGTTCGCGGACATCGGCCGCCCCGCGGGCGGCGTACTTACCATGCCCGGGATGGCAGACAAGGATTTTAAATGACTGTAATTCGCAATAAATAAAGCCAAGACGGGGTTATCAACCAGTTGAGAGACCTACTTAGGATAGCTGACAGTAGTGTAAATAAGATAAGACCTGAATATTGCACTATTGAGACTACCAGAGACTGCCATAGCATAGGTATTTGCAATTGCTCGTGTATACATATATAACGGGGCCTGGGTATGAAACAGTGGCCCGTTTTCTAGCTGCATCTACCGCCTGGCAAAAATGTTTAACCAAGAAATTTCTCCCGCCTGCCATCATGTGTAGAGAGAGAGTAGAACGAAAAAAAGGGGGGTAAACTATGGCCAGGGACATACATAATTGTTTACACATATCGAGCTAATAAGAATATATAGTAGTGTAGTTGCAAGTCAACAGTACCACCCACATTCCGGGTCCTACCCTATGCTTGAACCTAATTACGAACCTTATTTTGACTCACCAAATATGCATAACATACCCCGAATGCTTAGATTAAACATCCAACCGCCTCCTTAGCTCAGTGGTAGAGCATCAGTCTCATAAAAGTGCGCTGAGTGTCATCAGTTCGATCCTGATAGGGGGCAAAAGTCTTTTTATTTTTTCCTCAGCAGCTGATTTTCAACTACAGAGGGCCCTGGTTACAGGCATATCCGCCAGAGGTATGCATGTAACCAATATATCCTTAAATTAAGAGATCGTTGGGGTACAAGTATCTATCGATAAACTTATCTAATGTGGTAAGTGCTACCCTTTTTGGTTGGTGCCCTACCCTTTTGTTTATCTGCCTTTTTTTAATACAAAACTCGGGACTTATGTGCAGCCCCGTTAGGGGGGAACAGCCCATGTGTACACCCGCATCTTCTATACTTACACTTAAATCACTTATTGTCGATAAGGGTCAGGCTAAAGCCCTGTAGGGCGCAATTTCCCATTTACAAGTATTCTTTTTTTATTTTTATCAACTCAATACTCGCATGCATACTATCTAGCATATGGCGCATCCACGGGTGGAGACCCTCGGCCGCGATAGCCCCGTATCTACGTACAGGGCGAATCCGGCCCAGATAACCCCCTAGAAAACAGTATCGCTAATGAGATGACACCCCCCCCCCTTAAGGAAAAATTGTCTCCTCCTGAAAAACCTTAGAGAAATCGTTCTAGCTGAGATCTTGACTACATAGGAAATCTGCCACGTCCGCGCACCATTCCGAGTACGTCCACACCGCCTCCCATTCCCGTCCCTTCCCGTCTCCGACCTCCTTGCATGCCCTGATATGCGTGCTGTTCTGGGTCGCCCCGCATTTGCACCTGTAGTCCGTTGCCCTCTCAATCTGGTGAAGCCACTGTTAGCACGGTCCTTGGTCCGTGATGACATATGAGCGACCCCGTACCGCGTCACGGTCCTTGGTCCGTGATGACATATGAGCGACCCCGTACCGCGTCACTGTCCCATCTGCAAGTATTCCTATCCCTCCTTTTCTAAGGTTTCTCCGCCACCATCCCCGGCGGCTTTTGGCTTACTAAGCCGGCTTGCTTCCTCACGTGCTGCACTTCCTTTCTTTTGCAAATACACTATCATCCCAACAAGCATTCATAAAAAAGCCACAACAGCGGGGACTGCTGCAACATATCCTAGATGCAAAGTTGAGACCTGTGCACTTGGTATTACAAAGTCCCCTGTGCCAGGAAGAGGATTCCCATTTGCGTCTGATATCGCGTTCAGCCTGCGAGTCTCATTTTTTACTTGGTCGAGTAAACTTTTTTTTGTGAATCATTACTTGTATTCATACTATTGTATATGACGAGGGCATGCATCCCCGAGTGGAAACTCGGCCAGATTATCCTGCCTCTGGGCCATGCCAGCCCCTCAAACTAACTATCTTAAATACATGTGGACTGCTCTACCCCTCCCGCTCCTCGTCCTCCGCTCCCCCGTTTCCAACACCGCTTTTCCTCAGGAATTTCGTCACCTCCCCACAGAATTTCCTGTCCGTCCAGATATCCTCCCATCTCCTTTGGACTCCACCCACGCACCCAGACGCCATGATATGAGCTGCATTCTGGATTTTTCCACACCCGCAAAATGGATCCTCCGCCTTTCCTATTTTGAACAACCACGCTTTTAGGGGTCCTTTGTCTGTGTGTAAATAGGTGAGACCCCTCACCTCGTCCCTGTCCCATTTCATATGTGGTTCCCTCCCGTAGAGTGGGTATGCTTGCCTGATGCCTGCTGGTGTTGCTAGGCTCCGATCAGACCTCCATATCCCTCTCATGACCCCCTCCTTCGCTCTTCTGTCCGCCGCTTCGTTCCCTGCCACTCCGGAGTGGCCCTTCACCCAGACCAGGCTCAGCTTCGTTCCCTCTTTCCCCTCCTTGGTCGAGTAAACCCAGCCGCTGTAGTGTCAGATGATTCAGCGCCGCATTCTGAAGGAGGTTTCGTTGTTGTATATAAATACAAGGCGCTTAATATCTGCAAAGGCTGAGCTGCCTTCCTCATCCACCGACAATGGCCATAGGGGAACCAAGTCCCAACTGCCGAAAGCCGGTTGCACCGTTACGCAAATCAAAGCTACGTCGCATGAATGGGAAACTAGTGCTGCCGTTGTTTGACAGGAGTTGCCATAACCCGTCAGAGAACTTCACCATTGATCGTTTTTGTATTTGAAGTTCTGCATAAGAGTCGCCTCCATCGCTTTGTTTGACAACTCTACCTTGGTAGGATGTTAGATCTGGGCCAAGGTAAGTGTTTCCAAGGTAGTACGCATGCTTCTCTTCGCACAGCAGCGGGGGGCCTCCCGCTCTTTATCCGATAAAGTGTGAAGTTGAGGTGCGGTATCTGCAGTTCCTTATCCTCGGTAAGGTACCAGGGGTCACGGCTCTTCATTAGGATGGCATTTCCCTGTGTCATTGGCACCACTGCAAATGGGGCATTCGGAACTCCGTCGGAATAGTTGCCTGAATACTGCTCCCCCATACCATCTACATATAGTGCTTCTAAGGAAGCCCAGGCAGAGTCCCAGGGGAGCAATTCAACGTCTAACTGGCGGGTATTGTCGGTCTTGTCGAACAGGGCATAAGTGTCATGGGTCCCATTCGTTCGATTATACCAGTTGTACCGGAAGGAGCATGTCCCTGTGACGTTGAGTGAGAATTCTGGCATATCCTGAAGGCCCATTTCATAGCCGTCAACACGAAAGCTGTAAAGTATATCGTAACTTTCCTTGCCTCCCGGGCCTGGCTCTGCGGGAGCCTTCTTCACTATCACCTTGTCTCCCAATTTAGACTCCAGTACAGCTTTCAAAGAATCTACCTTGCTAACTGCCCTGGCAACCCGGCCGGACCGCAAGACTGGCCGGCTGATATGGGCATTACTTGTGAGATAGTCTCCAGGGATGTAGACCATCTCTGCATTCACTGGCGCAACATGTCCGATGACAAGCTTACCAGGGAGCAACAGCCCACCAATAACACCGCCTATAACCGTTCCTAGGGCCAACAGAAGAATCAAGATCCCCACGAATAGCTCCGTCCAAGTTGGCAAAGGGGTAGAACCCGAATTGCCCATGGTGGATTCCGGCCCGTGATCAGCCCCCTCTGAACGCTTTGTTTTGCGGAATTTGCGTGGAAGGATATCCCAGCAGAACTTCGCCATGATAACAGCTGCCTGAAATGGTTCGGTGTTATCCGAGGACACTAAGATTACAGTCTGGTGTTTGCGCATGTGTTTCGGTAGGATCCGTGGAATGGCCATAGCTATCAGAATCCACAATGCGATGAATGCGCCGGCCACAAGCTGGGTGTACCCTGAGATGAATATTGATTCATAGGACGAGGGAATGGCAATGGCTCTTTTTCCCACCGGAAGCGAAGGGCATGGTGAAGGCCTTTCCTATATGATATTGTTCCTTTGGAAAGTCCGCCCAATCCGGGAGATCGCGTTGGCTGCCATCCTCTAGTGTCTGCTGGTCCAATTTCAGTTAGTCAAATACCTAGCTGCTGGAATAAAGATTCATACCGTTCGAAACAATTGTAACCGAGATCGCGAGATTGAGTCTAGTTGATAATAATGCAAGATGTATTCCAGGTGAACCAATTGCAAGATATGGTCTGGCTGGAGCTGATATATTGATATCTTGCTCGAGCACTTTTGCAGCTGGGTAGCAATAGCTTGACTATTCTTTGGGGGTCAATCAATACTCATACTTAAACCATCTACGGTCCGACGCATGATCTTAAGTCGAATCGACGTATAGACTTTTAAAAAAAAAAAAAAATTATCTAGGACGAGAAAACGCATCATCGGGCACAGCCCAGCGATTGTGATTACCCATACCAACCCCGGGAGCCGTATTTCGCTGAGCTCCTACGCAGCACGGAATACATATATACGGCTGGGGCTGAGCAAAGAAATGTCCCAATTCAGCTCGCTACGCTTAATTTGGAAGCATACTCTCTTCACCAATTTCTACGATAGACAAGTTCTTATGAATTAAAGACCAGGTACAAGTAAATACAACAGTACGTACGCGTGGCCAGAGGTTTACAACTGGTGAACTCAACTAGGACATCATGAGGAATTCGGAACATGAGGTTTGCCTTTGCAGCACTGTCTGCCAATGGCTCCATAGTTAGTATGTATGGCAGTAGCGGTCTGTCTCTGGTTCTAAGACCGCCCTATCCAGCTCCGAGAAGTACAGACAACTCTCGTTATAAGCATACCCGATATAAGCGTATATTCATTATATTCATGCCCCCCGTGGTCCCCCCACATATGTAACAGGGCGTAATTTTCTCTCGATATGTATAAGCATATATTCACTATAAGCATGTCACCCTTGGTCCCGACGGTATGCTTGTAACGAGAGTTGTCTGTACCACATCCACTGGTGAACAACGTCCTTGGCCTGAGCTCGGCCTATGTCTTAGGAATTGACCATGTTTGCCAGTGGATGTGGTACTGTGGGCCCAGTCGTTTTATTTCTCGTTCAGACTAATAATTATACATGTGCATACACCTCCATTGAAGGGCGTATGATGGGCCACTAGCATGCCAGCATGACTTACATTATGTATGCAGAAGGCGCACTCGCGACAGATGGAGCACCTATATGATCGAGAGTGGGGTTACGTATGTATACATGCCAACAAAAAGAGAAAAAAGAAACCGCACACGCCGTTCGAATCTATCATACGTCAGGTTCCATTTCTCCTTAGTGTGGCTCCTCGTTCCTGTTGCGCGCAGTGCAGCCCTCCCGAAATATCAATCAATTGGTTCGGGAGCGGGCTGGTAGGTTCGAGATCAATTCCCTCCTACACTGACACGTGCACTACTGGAATTGTCTTAGGGATAGATAGGGACGTTACCGGGAAAACTGGTGAATAAGGCTCCTTGTCTGTATCTGAATCATAACTGTAGAATAAGTCAAAATCCAAGCCAAGGACGCCAATCTGCCCACAAGTAGTAGTAACGCTGCTACTACAAAAGGAAAAGAGCAAAGATACAGACAAGGAGTCTTATTCACCAGTTTTCCCGGTATAAGTATATCGCTGCTGATATGATTTATATGTGCATTACGTTGAGCATTGTCTCGGCCTGTGCTCGAGCTTCAGTGGGTGAGCAGTAGCACATATGTATGTATATCAAAATCTGCTGCTAGTACGGAGCTACAACCACTTCGTGAATTCGAATTCGAAGGAGCTCTTTCCTGCTGGGAGCTGCACGTTTTGTCTAGTCCTATACCATGGGTGTTGAAGGAATGCGAGGCTGAACGGCTGTACGGCTGAACATAACCGAGTCTAGGCCTCCCCATATTCACTATTAATTTCGTCTCGTGATATTCTTGATATCTTCAGGATCTAGACTCTGTTCTCAAAATGGTCAAGATTGTTTTTGTTTTTTTGTTTTTTTTAAATACTCAGATACCCATATGCGTAGGCCAAAGATAAGTCAACTGGAACCGGTTGGGTTCAAGTAAAGTCCAAGTTAATCTGGACCCCACTGGCGTCTATGTACAAAATATAATGGGGATAGCCATGAATCAGAGATAAGGGAAGAAGGAGTGAACAAAGAAGACACAACAATAAACCACTCGCCCCCTTTATCCAGCTCCGCGACCGCTCAACTCCTCTCTGCTTGTCAGGTGTCTGTGTATTGCATTGAAGAAATTTTCTACGCCGTTCGAAATTTCTCCATCCTCACCCTTTATCTATACTTGTTTGCAAAAGTCCTTCCATTCTGATGCTCCGGCGGGTCTGATGTGGTTGAGTGAGGGGCAGTGGAAGGCTATGTGATCCTCGTCCTCGCAATGGTGGCCGCATTCTGAACTCTCTGCTTTTCGAATGTGATTCAGCCAGTGTCGTTGTGGGCCTCTATTAGTCCTGAGCCAGGCTTTGGCGGTGGTGGCTTGTCTCCTCCATCCCATGCAGAAGGGGCTGACTTCCGGATGGGTGCGTGCGTGTCGCTGTTCCTTCAGGTATGCTCTTATACCACTCTCCGTACCTTAAGCATCGTAACCACATGAGCAAGATTGTAGTTATATATATATATATCAACATAGGAACATTGGATAAACTATCGCAGCTAAATGCCGGTGCCATATGGAGGTACGGAACAAAAGCCTTCTCCTCCTTCCTTGGAAAAACGAGCTTGGCGCGCATATGCATTGCAGGTAGCATGCCGAATATGCAACATTGTTGAGGTATTCCACACACAAATATGCTATTCAGGCATCGTATGAGTAGCAGAAAAGCACAACGCATCACCACATATCTGATATTAATGGCGCTGTCATTACTTAGTAGTCTGGTTGGCACAAGCCTCTCATAGACTAATTACCTACCAGCCCTGATTCGAAGAATGCCAGCCGGTGGTGCGTAGGTTGTGCATATGTCAATTTTATGGCGCCAAGCCCGTTTCCAAAATAGGAAGGAGGAAAAAACCTTTGTTCCGCACTTCGGTTGGAGTTATTCCCAATCCAATATCTATTATACTCTTTAGACCCTTTTTCCCCCCCAAAAAAAGAGTACTTGTATGGATCGTAAGTAGGAGGCATATGACGAGGCACACTAAAATTTCAGGTTAACCCCATAGTAAATACAATAAAGTCCACTACCTACATATATATAGATCTCGAAAACTACCAAATAGTAACACTCCTGGCCCAACGTAATATTACATTTTATACACATCCCCTACACTTGAATTGTGGGCAGAGACTCGACAGCTATCTCCTTGGAGAAAGAAAGATTGTCTCTCTGCAGCTGGATCAAGAGGCAGATATCAATATTGTAGGAAGACTGCATTGGGCATGGCTACATTCAGGTCGGGAAATGAGGGCATTATAGTGGGGCAGCTGCTGGATCCAGGAGCAGATATCGGCATTATCTATGGTAGCATGTATGAGAATGCATTGGGTGTAGCTGCATATGGGGGAAGAAGACATTATGAGACTGCTGTTAGATCGAGGGATAGATATCATCATAGGTAGCGATTATGGGGTTACATTAGAGATTTAGATGCTGCATCCAGCGAACATAAGGTAATTGGGTCCCTGCCGCTAGAACGAGGGGCAGATATCAATAGCCGGGTTATATACTTGAGTGATTGATCTTCGTTAGAGTGGCAGGTGGTAGGTAGTAGTATAGGTGTAGAAGGCAACGTAGGGTACGAGATCTAATACCTTCTGGTTTTATCCTAACGTTCTCCTTGCATCTTGGGTTTGTAGGACTAAGGACTGTTAGAAATAAGCGTTCTTCACCATGAAACCAAGCTCGTTGGCTGAGTGAAGAGATGATATGTTCTGACCCATACGTCATTACGGCCCATTCATCAATGGGCCCAGCCCACCCATCAATCTGGCGGCCACAATAATATTCTAATATTAATTATCTCATATATTCGGAACTATTGAGAAATACGGGACTATGGAGCACTACCAATAAATAGAAAAATCGGCTCTGGATTTGAATAACACATTGGATACTCGAGTGCTACGGAAGAGGGCTTGATCCAGTATATTTTATTTATATATCTCTGGAGGACTTGATTTTCTAGTATTTTCATTTATTTCTAGATTATATTTTTCTATGTCTAGAGGCCTAGATTTTCTAGTATTTTATGTATTTATATCTTATATTTTTCCATTTATCCGTAGTACTCTATAGTCTCGTAATTCTCAATAGTTCCGAATATATGAGGTGATTAATATTAGAATATTATTGTGGCCGTCAGATTGATGGGTGGGCTGGGCCCATTAATGAATGGGCCGTATTGAAGTATGGGTCAGAACATAGCCTCCGCCCCTGCTGCATATGAGTATCTGGGTATTTGAAGGAAAAAAGAAGAAAAAAGCAATACCTAGTTACCCTCAACTCTGACACGTCCCGCTTTAGATAATTCAGGCTATAGCCGCCCCCCCACAGCATAGAGGGGGTGCCCCCTATATAGCCCACTAACACACAAGAATTTCCTTGGATTTACAGAGGTTATTTGAACTATGGCTTTCTGGATCTAATAATCCCCAACTATTAAATACACTGCTTTAGAGTTTAAACAAACAAGTCCTTGGAAACACAGCAGTAAAAACTATGGAAAATCAGAGGCATGGACCTTCATCAAACCTATGCCTTGAAATTTACAGTTGGAGGTAAGGCTACCCTGAGAATCAGAGGCTTCAATTGAGTCTACGAAATTCGAGGGATATATTTTCGGAGGAACACAATCGCGTGGTGAATATCTCTGATTACTTGTGCAAGATTCCCCTTGCAGGGGTCGAGGGGGATGGGGGTATTGCGAGGAGGGGAGTGTGCGAGGTATAGGAGATCATGGATGGAAGGAGGGCGGTGGTGTGTGCTTGATAGTGAGTTTCGCTGTGTTGTAATATATCGGCGTTGTGGGTGGTACGGTGGGGGGTATGAAACGATATGCTAGGGTAGCCCTGTAGAGAAGTTTTCCGCTTTATGTCACGGCGCCTGGCCCCCCACGGCCTGGACGCACAGGATCGGTTGATACGAGGGCTGAGTATGCACGGGTTTCCTAGGTTGGACAGTTTGGACTGATAAGGTATGCACGGGATCGAGGGCTTATGGGTTTATTTCATTGGTTGCTTGTCAGGGCGGAATCTCTATATAACTCTCCTATATTCCCTTACTCTCTCTCTCTCCTTCCTTCCTT
>Ga0307511_10007697_pt1 | contig 10826 bp, 10 predicted proteins | sample 13_EM_MG_FD_200266 | JGI IMG/M metagenome (GOLD analysis project Ga0307511, IMG submission 200266) | Populus trichocarpa ectomycorrhiza microbial communities from riparian zone in the Pacific Northwest, United States - 13_EM | ecosystem: Host-associated > Plants > Roots > Unclassified | place... | reverse complement strand
CGGGACTTACGTTAGAGAGAGTCCAAGCAAGCAAGACCTAAAAGCGTGAATCAGAAGGGTCAGGTTAAGGTAAATTTACCGAACGTGTGTGTGCGGGTTGACGTACGCTAAGTCCGGGAAGTCAGCAGGGGAAGTCGGCGCGAAACGGAGAGCGCTCACTTTGTCCTGAATGTCCTGTAGTAGTCTTCTTGCTCTGTCGCAGGATCTGGCTTTGATTCGACCGGTGGGGGTTTAGTGGTCAAGACGTGGAGCGCGTCATCGTAGGCGGCGTTGATATCCGTTTCGGCGGTGGGCACAGCAACTTCGACTTCATTCTTATTCTTCCCCGTCTTAACAACGCCGAGATCCGTGCTGACTTTGTTGTCACCCTTTGTACCCCAAGAAACGTCGTGTACGTTGGCGAACTGTGCGTGAGAGAGGTATGAGCGAGTGGGGCCAATCGCGCTCATGCCATTAAAAGTCCTGCTTACCGCATACACGTTCAGGACGTTGATGTACGAGGGTGCAATCAGAAGATATTGGAAGAAGGAAGTGATCATGTGCCAGGGTTCGAGCTATCGTTCGGTCAGTATCCGCTGCGACTGGATGCGGGGGGGAAATTCCCTACGAAAATCAACGAGGAGATCAAATATAAGCCCGTTGTCGCAGCAATCGAGAGCACGATGTTTCTGAAGAGCGCGTCCGTGAAGACATCCGAGAAGGTGAGGCCACCCTTCTCCTTTGAGAGACCATCGATACCTTTGACCGCGATGAATATGGCGGCGAACTGGAGAATGTGGTGTCAAAACGGTAGGCCCACCACATCTCAAGGGATGTCCTCACCGTCATATAAACAGTTAGGATGGCAAAGCCCACAAAGGCAAGTGTGAACATCCACTTGGAACCTTGAGGACGATTCCCCAGAGCCAGGATGAAGCACATCAGAACCAGACCTACGTAGAAGTATTCTAGGATAAGGTTTGCAATATGGATTCCTTTGAAATTAAACGTAGGATCTTCCATTGCGTTCGTCAAGACGATGAAGGCGATGTAGTAGTTTCCCTGGGAGTAGGTTTCATTAGTCACGATCGCGGAAAGTTAAGGGGGGTATGCCTTACGAGGGCAAACCAAGAGAAAATGAGGTTGAAAACTTGGTAGACCAACTCGACGTGGATCCAGAACTTGCGCAGGAAACTGTGCGAGGAGCGGTAGAGGTAGTGGAAATGGAAAGTACTGTGGACGGCGGCGAAGAATGAGCCGTTCAACCATCGCCTTCGCTGAGAAACCAGCTCAGGAATCTAAAGGGGGGGACTCAGTTCCACGGCGAGCTTGGGGTTCGAGGCAGCAAACCTGATCGGGAGTGTCTGTCACACCGTATGCGGACTTGACATAGTGTAATGTCCAAGCGGCCCCTCGCTTTGATACGAGTTCCCAGCACAGGATCTAGTGAGTCTGTGAGAGGTAAACGAATATGATAGCAGGATGATGGCATACGCGATCCTCAGCAAGGTACATGTTCGCCGTAAAAATGTCTGCTCCAGCACCGTGCTACACGAAATCAGCAAGGCGGTAGGCAGGAGTATATGTCATTACCATAGTTTCACCGAGGAAGTACTTCTGTAGTGGGCCCTGCCCACTAACGTCGTTCTGGAGTGCGATGTACCTGTAAGCACTAAAGGCACCGGGAAGCACGGTGATGTAACCGAACACTGATTCACTGGGCAAAAGCTTAAGCAAGGTCTGACGGAATGGGATAATACTCTCCCCTTACAGTGGCTTGTCCAAGATGTTGGAGATCTTGTACTCGAAGTTTTGAGCAGCGACTACCAGTGGAATGAGACAAGGACCAGTGGAAGAGTCGCAAAAACGTACCGAGAGGATTGAGCAGGTGTTGCCCGTACTTTCCTTTCAAAGCGACAATCTCACCGCAGGCACCACCTACGTTTGAGTTGATATCGAATGCCTTCCACAAGTGGTAGATTGAAGTGGGTCCGGGCATGGTTCCGACATCGATAAGAACGCAAACGTTGGGCTGGAGGACCGGACCAAAGGCGTTGAAAAACCAACGATGAGAGTTAATCTTTTTCTGGTTCTTCTCCTTTAGGCAGAACAGGACCTGGACGGGTATATGACCGCGTTCGGACCCCTCTATGTTGAGTGAGGAAGGGTTGATGGACACTGGAGTACCCTCATTCAATGTTATTGGGATGAGTTGAGAAGGAGAAATACGTGCCTTGGGTCGTATACTCATAGATGTGAGCGGTCACAGGTTTTCCGTTGACGGCATTCTTGGCAATTCCTTCTTGGTAGGCACCCATAGCAGCGATTGCACTCAGCGTACGAGAGTTGATCTTGGCACGCCCATCGGAAACGATGCACACAACGACTTTCTTCCATCCATCCTTGCCCCAGGTCTTGCTCCGATCTCGTTTGCACAGATGTGCGACGTTCTTCATAACACCATGCATGGATCGGGCGAAGAGCTCCTCGTCTTCGTTGTACATGGTGAGAACAATGAACAGTTCCGTCCTCCTGGGAGGGTCATATAGGACTTGGCGCAAGGTAAACCCGGAGTCCTTGAAATCATTGGGATCACAAGTGGCAGCTGAGTATCGCATGTGGGTAAACTCCCTTTCGGTCTTGAGCGCACACCGATCGAGCAACTTGGATGGGACTGCGGAATCCAGAACAAAGTTTCCGTGGAATAGCCTGAGACAGCAGTCAAACTTGGTTTTTGGCGAGATGTAAAAATGCACTTACTCGACCTTCTTGATCGTCTTGTATCGCCTCGGTACTCTCTGGGGGATACGACCATATCGGATGTTGATGTCTTGCTCAGGTTCAGCGAAACCTCCGGGGAAAGATTGGGGAACGGAGAATGTCGACGCCTGTGAATTCCTTCTCAACAGGGGCATATCGCCGGGGTCCTCGCCATCATCTGCGGAATCATACTGGTTGTTGTTGTAGCTTGTCGATGGGGTGAAGGCGGGGGCTTGAGGTGCCAAATTGTGCGGATCTGGCCCGTAAGGATTGTGGACGGGATCTGGAGTGTGAGTAGGGAGGGGTGGGGGTGGGGGTGCTACGATGCGCGGTCAAGCTGCCTATTCTGTCAAGAGTGGGCGGCTAACTCACGTTGAGGCCAATAGGACGTGGGACGCGCTGCTTGTTCTGCGAAAGGGTCGTGTATCGGAGAATACACGCCCTGGCGTGGTGGCGGAGAATGGGAGAGGTAGGGGTCTGGGGTGTGAGAGATCTGGGACATGTACGGTTGGGGTTCATATCCTGGATAGTGGGGTTGAGGAGGAGGAGGAGGGGAGTTATGGGGTTCGTAAGGGTTTGGTGTTGTGTACGGTGAGACGTAGGGATTCTGCCTTGGATCGTTCGGCTACGACCATTTCTGATGAACAAGTCGAAGGATTAACAATGAGAGATCTGCACTCACATCTGGGGGGTAATGAGACATCGCGATGACTTCAAACTTGGAAGGGCCGCCAGCAAAGAGCAGGGAGGATGTTAAGGATCAAAAACGGCCAGGAGACTATTGAGAGTGGGCGGTGCAAATGTTGGCGTAGTTCCCACTGCGTCCAATTACAATTGACTGCTGCGTAGCAACACAGGTTCGGGGATGTCTCCTGTTTCAAACAAGCAGACTCTCTGCTCCCGACGCGATATTGCTGGAGGTGAAGCTTGAAGTGCAACCGAGCTGGACGAGCTGCGGGACCTTGACGCAATGTTGAAAGGGTATCTCGGGTGTAGAGACACAACACCGTGCCCGAGTCCCTCGGTCACGTGGCGGCCCGGTCCTCGGGAGTGCGCTCCCTGGTAAGTACAGCCAAGGACTGGTCCGCCTTCGTCGTTCTCTATGGCTCTCTATGGGATAGGGGCCCCTCTCCACTGGAGTTGCGGACGCCGGACTTCGACTGAGTAGAGGGTGTCAAAGAAACGCCCATCATTACCTTCTCATATCTCTGGGACATGGTTCTCTGCACGTGTCATGTCAGTCCGGCTGTGGGGGTCCCCGTCACCACCGTCGCCAGAGTGACCGTTGAACATCCTCGCACACCGGATCCACCACGGTAGAATTCGACATTGGCTTGTCCTCAATCAATCCGGAATTTGCGGAGGTTGTCTAATCACCGCGATACTTCAATGACCGTTCCACCGAATGGTTTGATCCGCCCCGACTCATCGACGCACAATCAAGGGGCCATGCTGCTACCAACGCCAACTTCAGTCACGCAAAATATACACGGACCCTCTCAGTCACCGACCGTGTTCAGCGGTGGTAGTTGCATACTTAAGATGTGACGTGAAACCACTATTCCAACCAACTCCACCCTCTTGCCCCCCCTGGTCTGACAGGACTGGTCCCCCTGGATTATGATTCCCCTCGTCAAGCTCGCACACGCTCGACACTGGAATCCCTCAGGTGGCGAAAGCCTAACCAGTTCACGCCTTTCCTTGCCAAAACAAAAACAGTCAGCTCTGGAGATCCCCACTTGGAGAAGGTGGCTCGTCGTCATTGGCGCCTTCCTGGCTTTGTTCTGTACCTTTGGGCAGTTAAGCTCGTTCGGAACTTTTCTGTCGTGGTACAGCCACAACCAGCTCAGCTCTTACTCTCCCTCCACAATATCGTGGATCGGTTCATTACAGCTCTGGGTGTTTTTCTTTTCGGTGAGTGCTTCAGTCAGCTACGACACCACAATGCATTCTAAGGTGTTCTACCAGGGGGCGATCGTGGGACGGTGTTTTGACCATTATGGCCCGCAACCATTACTCGTCGCCGGCGCCGTGATCTACGTATCAAGCGTGATGGTGACAAGCTTGTGCAAAAGCTACTACCAGTATCTATTGGCACAAGGTGCCTTGTTTGGGCTGGGAGCTGGGCTGATGTGCGTTTTACTCCTCCAACCATGCCTTCAGCTTGCTTACCATGGCATTCAAAAGGTTTTATCCATCGATATCATCGGTTGCGACCCACTTCGCGGAATACCGTGCCACCGCTCTCGGGATTGCAGCAGCTGGATCTAGCACTGGCGGGATCATCTTTCCTATCATGCTCCGCCGTCTCTTCGCTCAGGTCGGCTTCCCCAACGCGGTCAGGATATCGGGTTTCCTCTGCCTCGTCTGCTGTGGGGTATCTGTCCTCACCATCACCTCTGTCCGCCCACCGTCCCCAATTCGCTTCAAACTGAAGGACTATACCAGTTGTTTCAAGGATAGCAGATATTTGTTCCTGCTCATTGGGAGCGCTCTGATATCCTTTGGTATTGATCCCAACTCATCTCGCATCACCTTGAGACTCACAACAAACCAGGTCTTTATATTCCGTTTTTTTATATTGTCGACTTCGTACAAGAGCAGGCTGATGGTGATGTATCTCCCGAGGACAGCCTTTCCACATACATTCTAGCAATCATGAATGTCGGTGGGCTGGCGGGTCGAATCATCCCTGCAGTCCTGTCCGACCACTTCGGTCGTTTCAACCTTCTTGTCCCATGTGCCTTGTTCTCGGGGGTTTCGTGCATTGCGTTATGGCTCCCAACTCCGTTTGTCTCCATGCCAGGTGGGCGGATCGCACTTGAGGTTGTCTTTGCCCTGTCCTTCGGCTTCTTCTCCGGCGGATTCATCGCCCTCATCAACCCTTGCATCGCGGACATTTCGAAAAGCGAGGAAGTCGGAAGCAGAATTGGTTTCCTCTATTGTTTAATTTCTTTCCCGTGAGTTTGCGTCTCAGGTCATCTCTGTGAGACGGCTCACCTGGTGGTTTAGATCCATGGCTGGCGGACCAGTGGCTGGACAACTCCTAAGGAGCTGCCCCCACACTTACATCGACATGATACTGTTCACAGGGGTGACATCTATCGCCGGCTCGTTATTTGTTCTATGGGCTAGGCTCCGCGTCGAGCCACGCCTCCTAGACCGTGTTTAATGAACACTCCCTTGGTTTTCGGAGAACAAATGTATCTAGCACTATTCTATATTCACCTTGTTACCAACATGTAACGATAACATCCCGCACTCATTCGTATCCAAACCCGATGTATAATTACGGCACCTTCCGATTCAAGCACTGTTCAAACAGAACAAAGTCGATCGGCTTCAACCTTACGCTGAGCGCTGAGCGCGCGTCAACGTCCCCCAGACGGCTACAGTCAAGGCCCACTCGCCTTCCTCCGATAACAGCGGGGCGGGTTCTTTTATTCAAGTCTAACGCTTTGCTTTACCCCCAGGGCGCGAGTGAACAGTGTCGTGATTAGTAAGCCCTCCGCCGCTGTTCCACCTAGCGCTTCGAGGCTGTTCCCTCCAGGCTCTTGTTACATGTACGCAGCTGGGTCTGTATTTGGGGCTGCGAATGTGCGGATTACGAGCCCAGCTTTCTGTCCCGCTTGGCGCGTTGTATGTTCCACTTATGGACCCGGCCGACTACCGGCTGCCGCTCACTGTATTTGTCGAGTTGGGTTGTCCTATTCCCCAAGCTGCCAGTACGATGGATGAACGGTGGATCCTGTCTGTGGTTGCGGATCGGGGATATGTGATGCGTCGCCACGTCCCGAAACCAGAACGTGCCGATGTGCACTGTGGTAGTCCATGATATCTGTGCGTTTTTTCTCAGTCCGATTGAACTGGTCCTTAGCTGGTCCGGCGAGCGAGTCGTTCCCAGTCTCGGGAAGGCGGGCAACGATAACCTGGAACCTAAATTCACGATAGAGTGCCATTTACCTATGTAAGCGAGTTCAGACGATAGGTGGCCGCAGAATTCTGTGGCAATTTCCTACACCGGTATGCCAAGCCTGAGGAGGGCTCCATCGCAAACGTGTCTCTGATAGTAACGGTAATACACCAGGAATGAGGAAGTTACTTCTTGCACACCAGCTTATGCTTCTTCCAATCCTCTTTCTGACATCCGGCTGAGCAATAGTTGGTGCTCTTGCAAGCCCCACAGACGAGCAACTTTGGCTTCCCTGGATTACCGCAACTTGCACACCTATCACCACGTTCAACCAACCCTTCTTTATCGAACCGTTTTGTCACTGCGTCCGCGATGCCACCAACGCCCTCAACATATGGTACTCCAAAGATTGGGGCGATGGCGATACGAGTGACAAATGGTGCCGCGGACTCCCACTTCTTTTCTTTCAGGAATGCCGCGCTGACGTCCTTCCCTTTACCGCAACTGCACAAGGGATCGTGTTCGTGTTCTAGGGACAGTGGGATGGATCCTTTGGCCAGGAATTCGCAGTTCGGGCCGTGCTTCCACGTACGGCACCTTTCCACCAGAACTGGTAGGAGTCGCTTCCAGGTTGCGACCTCGCCATCCCACAGCTCCACGTTAATCATTTTACCTGTGATAGCGAACAACGTTTTCTCGACCTCCTTCAAGAGATCGTGATTGAGGGGGAGCACATATGCGTCGGCGACGAGGGTGTGTGATGCGAGATCGAAACGGAGCGTGGGGACGAAAATAATGGTGTCTATGTTCCCTTTAACACTTAGCCCAAAGACCCGCGATTGGTGTTGCTGTACCCCAGCTGCACCGGCGAGGATGGCGTAAATGGTTGATTTGACATTCGTGAGAGTGTCCGTGCGAATGTCCTGTTCCCTCAGGGCTCTCTCCCTGTCGGTCATGGTAAGTGCCAGATGTGGACGGATCCAATCCACGCGGGATTTGTTGGAAACGTCCATGGCGGGGAGACGATCCAGTTGCAGGTGATGCAAGTTCCAAGGTGCTCCGACCTCGTCAGTGAGCGGCATTGGGAATCGGTCGAGTGCGAAGCCATCCGGTTGGAGCGGTTCTGCAATTGGGACGACAACCTACACCGCTCTTTGTTAGGTGGAGTCAAGGGTACGGTGATACAGGCAAGTTACCTCCACATAAAATGACTTTCGAGCGATCCTGACTTTCGAACGACTACCGATCACCGGGAGGGGGTAAACAAGGGACTTTCTCGTCTGGCCAATTCTGGCCTCCATAACGCACGGGGATACCTGGTGGGTCGAGACCTCTGCACCGCTTGAGAGAATGGTTTTGGTCGGAGTGTCCGTGATGTTGGCCCGGGCAGTGAGGGTGGTGGCGTGGCGGCCCTGGGGGTCAGTTGTCACGAAAACGTCGTTTTGTTGATGGGTATTAGGGGTGAAAATACTGCCGAGTGATTCATCCAACCCTCGAGGTTCATCAGGGACCACAAAGACTTGAGAGCGGTCCATCAACGGAGCGGCGAAGATGGTGAGGTACATGCCAAGCTGCTGCATGAACAACATGGTGGTCTGGGGTGTTGAGCGAAGGCCGAGAGTAACAGTCATGACGTCCGGGTGTTCGGCGTGTAACACCCATGACGGAACCGAAAATGAGACGACGAGAGGAGATGTTCCAGTCCAGGGAGATGGATCCGGCTCGAAGACCACCCCAGGACAGACATCTGTGCCGGAGGATGTGATCTTGCCAAAGGCTATTTTCAAGGAAGCGAAGATGTTGTGCGTACTCCGGCCGAGCAGGTTCCCGTGCAAAATGGGGTTCCCTGCTAGTTTTGGATCCAGGTCCGATAGAACCCGGATTTTGTCGCGAGGGACCACCAGAAAGACGGAAACTGTGGGAGGAACTTGAGCCCACCCCCGGAACCTTCCCTCCTTTGTGACCGGGGTGCGCATGCGCTCGACAGTATACACTCCCGCCAGGTGCAGGTGGGCGCAGAAATCCTGGTAATTCGACATTCCCATCATCAGTGTCCTGTCGGTGTCCAGCCGGTCAAAAAATGAATCCATTATGGAGACCCAGTCGCCGTCCACACGCCGTTTAACTATTGCGAGGAAAACCGCGAATGCCTCCCGGACGTAATGTACAGTTTCCAAGTCTTGCAGGGCCTGCAGAGGGTTGGATAGGCCAGACATTGTGTCGTCTGAGGCGAACATCTTGAGGTAGATATCGAATAAAAGCCCGCTGAGGTCATGGGGTCCGAAAGAGATGGGGATATGGGCTGGGCTGTGGGGTTGCAACGCGATCACCGAGTCGCCAGTCGTTGGTCGCTTCCATGTGATCCGCTCATGGTATTGTTTGGAGCGGGTGTTAAGCTTGGCCGCCAGAACCTCCTCAGCGTTGGAGCGCGTGTTGAAGTTCGAGAGGTAGTTCACGGGAGCGAGGCCCAGGAGTAGGCTCATTGTGGACACGTCGGCGCAAATTTGCACGGTGAGGCTTTTGGTCGCATCGTCTCCGGCACGTAGGAGAGCTTCAGTGAACAAAGTGGCGGATGGATCGAAAGATAGAAGGGGAAGCGCGGCCATGAGGACATTCAGTAGGCCGACGTGGTCCATTACGTTGGAGGTCTCGATTATATTGAAGGACGTGGGGGCGCCGCCGCTGGGACCGTAATCTCCACCATCGAGGGCAAGAAGAGCAGTATTCCACGGTGCGACGGTGAGGTTCGAGGGCACTTTCCCGGTGCCAGCGTGATGGGCGAGAGCTCGGCAAAGAAAGAGGGCGTCACCAGCGAAGAGCCGAATGGTGAGCTTCCCCGGTTTATCTTGGACAAATGCGCGGAAGTGCTTGGCCCAGCTGGAAAATTGTGATTTTGCGTAAGTGATGAGCTCTGGCATGGTAGGGGTGTCTCGTTTGCTGTTCAAGAACGCAGGGGCCAGATGAAATGGCAAGATCGGGGTTGTACCGTAATGCAAGGCGAACCCTTCTCCGTTCAAAGAGTAGAGGAACGTTGGGTTGACGAGTGTTGCGGCAGAGACATCTCGCGGGCCGAGGGACGTGATCCCGGTCTTCCAAAAATGCTTGAAAACCTGGGTGGCTGGTTCCGTGGACTTGTGAAAATACGGGCCTGCGGAGCGACATGGATAGAACTCGAGTTTCTTGTGATTAGTGGACCTTGTGGTTCCGATACTGGAAATGACCATCTCCTTTAACCGTTTCTTCCCAGCGGACGGAAGTTGGCCCGCCTTAACGTAAAGCCCCCAGTGACGGCGAAGCTCGAGAAGGGTGTTCACATTGCACATGCGAAGGAACTTGGAGTACTTTGAGTCGTTCCACGCCGTGATGGATTCGGAAACCTCGATGAGGGCTTGGCATTGCGCGATCAGGAATGAATGCGATTTTTCGTCGAGGAAGAAATGGAAGAACGAATTCCATATTTTCGAAAGGACTTCATCGGACGGTTCGCTGTCCGTGATCATCGTCAAGAGGATGACATTACGTGCTATCGAGCACGAGAGGAACTCGTGTTAGCTGGGAGTTCGTTTGTTTTTCGACGCAAGGCGAAGGTAATTACCCAACACTGCGGGTTCGACATCACAGCAGGTGAAGTCCAACGTTCTCTCGGCTGCAAATCGACCGGTAAGTCGATTGAACAGGGGGCCATATCGCTGGTACTCACTTTTGTCCGGTTGGTTGTAGACAGTGAAAAGGATGTTGCGGGGGTCTCCACAGCCCAATAACAAAAGGTCCGCCGGCTTCTCGGGTGCAAGCGTGTCCGTGAGGACGACGGCTGAGGTATTCCCGATGGGATAAAAGAAAGTTTTTCTTGGAAACAAGACAGTATGAGCCATACTCGACAGTAGATGTAAAGTCAAGCGGACTATCCGCCACACTTTTGAAAAATCGTGTTTATAAACGGGCGTCAATTGTGACGAAACTGAACCTTGTGTCATGCCGCATCGGGTGCGAGTTTGGTTTTCTTAGTCCTCGTGGTGCCGTGAGGTGGATTGGACACGAGACGAAGCCCATGCATAACTGGCCGCACTGTACTAAGCTTGAATCTGCCTAGGTTTTGCGAGGTGAGCCCGACTGCGTGGCAGAAATGCTGACGGAGAGAAGGCGCCCCTACGGCGTCTTTCTCCTTGCGCCCTTG
>Ga0307511_10007696_pt1 | contig 10828 bp, 11 predicted proteins | sample 13_EM_MG_FD_200266 | JGI IMG/M metagenome (GOLD analysis project Ga0307511, IMG submission 200266) | Populus trichocarpa ectomycorrhiza microbial communities from riparian zone in the Pacific Northwest, United States - 13_EM | ecosystem: Host-associated > Plants > Roots > Unclassified | place... | reverse complement strand
AAAAATTACATAAATACAAAATAGGTTTTTCACTAAATAAATACTGTTTTTCTTCAAAATTTTAATCTTTCAAATATTTATTTTAATTGTTATAAAATTAAATAAAATTCAACTTTGAAAATAGTCCATCTATCTATGCTTTTACCTCCATTCCATATTTTATTACACGCACGATACTATTAATTAGCAATACTTTTTCTGGACTCCACTTATGAAATATTTGCACTTTTGCTTTTTTCTATGACTTTAGAGTTTGAATTAGCCTTTATAATCCAGCGCTGATATGGGAACTAGTTTAGGCCTAAAACAAAATGGATAACAGTGAAAGGGTACTGTTTATTGAAAGAATCAAGATCATTTTATACTCGATCAACAAATTGTTTCTGGAAGAACAAACACCTGATCATACATGAAGCTTTTCTCTTTTTCACAAATTAAGCCTATTCATTTTAATTAAACAAGGGAGACCTTTGTTGATTTCTTTGACTCGTGACCTTCCTTATCTGGCATGCCCAAGAGTGGAGTGCTATCCTTGTCTTTCATCTGAAGCAACACAAACAATTCCATTTTAATTTCAGTTCCAAAATGTCTAATGCATAGTCAAGATTTGTAACGCAAACACACACAGAGTACCTACCTGAGAAGCTAGAGAAAGGTCAACTGATTGTTTCTTTTTGTTGTCTTGGACGCAGAAATATGAATATAAGCCCATGCCAATAATAGCAACAAGAATTCCAATGATGTTTCTAATCGTGAAAGGATCATGCAGCAGAGTATACCCAAAGGCAAGAACAAGGCAAGTCTTGAGGTGTCCAAGCACTTGATATGTGACTGGTGAGGTCTTGCCAATAACCATGAACGTGCTGAAGTTCACGGACACTGATATAATGCATGAAAGGATAATGAATGCCTGCATGGAATCAAATTATGCACCGCATGAGATCATAATCCTTGCACCCAAAATGTTTGTGTATATAGATAGTCAGAGCAAGGAAGCATGGAAAAGAGATCGAGAGAGAGGATCTATACCAAGACTATTGAAGAATACTTGTATGCAAACACATTCTTTTTGGTGAGGAAATGATCTACAAAGGGGCCTGAGACAAAGAGAATGGCTGCTTGAAATGGGGCGGACTGGTAAAGCAGCTGTGTGGAAGACACATTCAACCTCTTCTGTATTGTATTTGTCAGCTGATCAAGAATTAAGTTAAGAATGAACTTGTCCCTATAGGAGCTAATGCTGCACCTATAGTAATACGATTATTATTTTTATGTGAATATCGATGAGTACTGAGCTTAAACATTCAAGCTTAAACATGTAATGTATGTAGTCTTTGCCATTATATTTGCAAACAGTCATTAGAACAGTACTATTGGTGCTTTGTTCCCAGTAGTACTGTCATAATCAAGCACCAATTTGAAGCGAAAAACATTGATGGTGCATGCAAGTTAAGAAAGGATACAATTTGCCCAACGCAGGTTGTTACGATGGCTAGGAGAGAGAGAATTGTTCCAACGAAATTGAGCTGGAGATCTGTCACAGAGGCAATGGCAACTCCACCAAGCAACACAAGGAGTGAAAGCTTTATCTTCTGGCTGCAACAAGTAGAAAATATAAATTTGCCTGTTAGAAACTTGGAGAAAAATCATTTAAAAATAATGCAAGCAGTGTGTTTGTGTGTGTGTAGATTGTAGTTGAAACCTGAATTGCTTTTTCAGGAACAGAGTTTCCAATAGGACAGTGAATGGTATGATTGCAAGTTTGGTCATCTGCAATATAAAGAAGAAAAACACCTCCAGGATGAAGATCAAGTAGAGAAGAAAGGCTAGGTAAACCACTTTGGAAGTCTCAAGTAGCAGTAAAATTGAGGTGTACCTGGTAGAAACCAATGGAATTGAATCCCAGGCTCAAGTTGAGAAGTCCGATAGAAACACCATTTAGAATTCCAAAGAGCATCACAGTCTTCATGTCAATGGCCTTGGCATCAAACAAATGGAAACGCTGTGCCGCATGAAGTGTGCAGAATGTTACTATGAGGTGCCAACTAGTGAGAGTTGTAGCTGTGACATTATACAAGAAAGAAAAAAGAGAAAAACAGTCAAAATTGTTATATATATTATAGCAGTAGCAAATCTTCAGATTGAATGCATGCCCTCTCCAAGAAGCTAACAAAGTTACCAAATGGGAACCCAAGATTGCTCATTAAAGCTTTGTTGCAAATGACAATGGAAACAGATGATGCCACTGAAAGAAACAGGGCCCCGATAACACCCAATTGGAAGCTCGACATTTCTCCCATCTTACTGAAATCAGACCTACCAAAAAAAAAAAAAAAAAAAAAAAACAAAAAAAAAAAGGAAAAACGAAAAAAGAGTATGAGAGATGCCATGCCATATTTCTAGCTAGCATGTGCTTAGAGCCAATATATAAATAAATAAATAGATTGTTCTATATGTAATATATAAATAAATGTTCTTACATACTAAAATTAACCAAGTAGGCAAAGTGTACTGTAAACTACTAGAGAATTAGATAACAAGAAAACAAATTTCAAGGTTAAGAATAGCGAGGCTTCATAAAGGAGAATGGAGTGATAAACAATGAGTAAACTATCATATTAATCCTTGTGTTATTTGCCAAACAATTAGCCAATCCCTTTAGTTTAAAAAACTCAATATTGAGTTTTCGTATTTTGTTTCTAAATTAGTTCTTCAATTTGATTTTTCCCCTGAAACATCCTCCATTTCAGTTAAATTTCTAATCTCACTTACCATGAGAAAAATTGAAAGTGCATTTAAGAAATGCAATTTGGGCATGTAAAAAACAATCAATAATCAACTGTGGTAAATATTGTGCTTAACTCAAAGTTTTCGATATCATGACTAGCTCAACAAAAGGGACTGAACTATAAACTCAAAACAATTCTGGTTGGTGACGATGGTGATTGAAGGTAGTTGGACGTTCATTGTCAATGAAGTGTTCAATTCATGTATGACATAAGGATGATGATACATTGAATCTTTTATTTGCAAGCACCAATGAGCGTGAGATTCTTGTACTTGGTTACTTGGATAACAAGGAAACTAAAGCTTATTATATGCCTGAGTAATGATTCCAAGTGTTGATCAAATTAGCACACCAACTTTTGTTCAGAAGGAGAAATTCTTAGGCTATATTGATCATGAGCAAGAAAAACATATATATAAACAAACTACCTTCAATGAAGATATATTTGTTGGAGTTGTAAGGAGCCCTGGAAACTCACAAAGAAAACCAAAATTGTAAGGAGCCCTGGAAACTCACAAAGAAAACCAAAATGTTAATGTAAATTAATTAAAAACTGTTTATATGGATAGCCATGTACACAAACCTTGGAACTCCTTTTTACTCGCGTGGTGCTCTGTGTTTACAGGAATGTAGGGCTCCTACAATTCCATGCAATCACCGGAATCCGGCTGGTAAAATTGAAGCAAGATGTTGGAGATAGACTGAGCTGCTTGAATCGTGTGTGTGAGAGAGAGGGAGTTTGGCAATGGTGGAGCTTGTATGAGAATGCAACTTTAGCTCTCTTATATTTTTAGCAACCAAGGTTGGTGCCTAACTTTGTTATATTTATTATTATTATTATTATTATTATTATTATTTAAGATTGTTTGGTTTTGGGTTTAATTTATTATTTTCCCATATGGTTTGACTTACTTCCAGAAGGAAGTAGGTTGAGGCAAAACTACAGTCAAACAAGGTAAAATCTTCAATTTCTAATGACCAAGACACCGTTTTAAGACAGAAATTACTTGACATGCACTTTACAAAGGGTGTTCTGTTCTGGTCCAACACATTCTTGAGTATAATAATAATAATAATAATAATAATAATGTAACTCGTCTTTTTACCAGAATCTCTAAGCATTTCAGAGGATGGTAAGCAATTCTCACCGCACAAAAGAATGGAAGGTGAGATGAACATATCTTACCTGTTAGCGAGAGGTATCTGCCAATGTAAGCAAAAGATTTGGCACCCTCAACATCAATTAAGTGTTAGGTGAGAGAACTTACTTCAATCTCACTCCAAACAGGACATTTTTTTCCTGCTCTATTCCATCGAAACATCACCATCGCCAACCAGGCAAAACCTTCTCATAATTCACCTGATTCTGACTTGGAATCCACGACCCAGTTGAATTTTGAAGACTCCTTGGCATTTTCACTCTTACCTCGACTTGAAATATCCATCACCGTGAAGGAACACTAAAAAAAAAAAAGATTAATTTCAGGCCCATAAAATTAGTCAAGATACATGTAAGTTAACCTGAAAAATACATGTTAATAATAAAAAAAAAAACTACCAGTTTAGCAGCACCTGTTCCAAAGTAACCCAGTCCAATGTCCACTATTTGAGACAAACTTGATAATATCAAAAAAGAAAAGAAAAGGGGTTTAATGGGGTAATATATTAAAGGTTAGATTGAGGTTTTCTCAAATATGTGGAACACTCATACATTGTTTTTGCTTCGAATGATTGACATCACAGTATAGCCACTCGAGCCATTTCGAAATTATCAAACAATCTGTTATTTTCTATAGATGCTAGAGACTTTATTACCTACTAATCTCGAGTTCCAAATTCACGTATGATTTTGCATTACTTTGCTTCTACAGTTATGTCAGGGCTCAAACCTACAAGGCCGTCCTCAGTTATCGACCATTCTGATGTTGTAGCGGCCACTGCTTCGGATCCTGCTCCTTCTGGTCAAATATTCTGGCTGTGTCATGGGAAAATATTCCCGTGATGCATTAATGCTTCTATGATGATCTCAGTAAAAATCATTGCTTATCGACAAATATCTCCTCTCTATTATGAAGACGTGAAACTTATCTAGAAAATGATGTTTTTTTTATTTATTTATTTGCATTATACAGGGGCCGGGAACATCTCCTCTAGTTTAAATACTAAAATTAGAAGAAACTGTTCAAAAATCCTTATATCAGTTTAAAATAGAAATTTGTAGATGAGATTGGCCACTCCCCATCAAATTTCACTGCCAAGTTCAAAGTCTAAAAAGAAAGAATTATGCTGTCGAAAAGATTAAAAAATAATACCAATTCAACAAGCATGCCATCTGACGACAAATTGCAAAATTTCAAACATGCTCAGCTCTTGTTTTTCAACGCAAGAAACGGTATTTATCACAGCTTCAAAAAGCTGGTGGAGTATTTTATAAAACTTATATATATAAAAAAAGAGAGCCCATTAAATCAGCCGACTCGTATTTCAAGTCAAATCATCACTGACCCAAAATTCACGGAATGTTAAACATATTTAATGCATTCCTGAAACCATTGCGGTTTTTTTTTTTGTTTTTTTTTTCTCTCCCTCCTCTTACCATATTCCATTTAGAACATGCTTGCCTTGCCTACCTAAGTCACAGGCTGTAGGAAAAAGGGACCCCACTACCGAACATGTCATCAAGACAATTTGCTAAACTCTAAACCTATCAAAGAATGGATGATGAACAAGCCGTCTGAAGACAACTTTCTATCAATTTAACTGAAATGTGAAGTCCGAATTTCATCTCATGTCCCGATGGACAACTACAACAAATATGGACAGGATACTCAAAACGCGAAACAGAAACTAAGCATGCCACTTTATGCAAAAGATCTTCTGCGGGTTGAATCTCATACACATTTCAGGGCCAAGTGAGATGCAAGGAAGGGGCAGAAAGAGTTGGGGCAAAAAAATCACCCCTTCTTAGTCTGAGAGATGTATGCCTGTTCAGCATCTGCAAGACGACTCCGGAATAAAGACCACTCGTTTCTGCATCTTGCTCTCACCTGAAGAGGGGTGGAAAAGGAAATCTTAGAAAAAGAATAAACAGAGAGAGAGAGAGAGAGAGAGAGAGAGAGAGAGAGAGAGTCACTTCAGATCTTCTCCAATCTTGTATAAAAGGAAAACAACGATTGGTCTAACATGTGTGTGCATAATTCAAATTCAAAAGTGGATATGGATTTCACACTCATTTTGCTAAAGACACGCACCCCTTCCCATGGAGCTTTCCCCTTCTCTGACTTCCCCTGGACATTTTACAGAAAATTCCAGGGTGGTTAGACTACAAAAGAGAGACAGACTTGACAAGGAGAAGATAAAAATAAATAAATATAAATGCTTATATTAGCATCTTAGGAGGCATAGCACCAGGCACCAGCATTCATGCAGTTGGTGGTTTTGATTGCAGAGTACCAAATGAATTCACTTCAAAATAAGTTTCATCACTATAAAACACGACTCACCTGGCTTCCAAGAGAAGGAATCACTTGATGAATAATCCACTGTGAATCAACCACTCCAATTTTTTCATGTGCAGGCTATTGTGTGAAGCAAAAAGAATTAATGTCATCTCAAAACGAAGGTTAAATAGCTGATCTAAAATATAAGACTTTTGTTTTTAGATAAAGGAGCCGGCAAACTAGCTTGGATCTTGTGTGGTGAATATAAAGATCCCAACAAACTAGCTTGGATCTTGTTTTTAGATAAAAGGAGCCAACAATTGGTGTCATTTAGCAAAATTACAAAATCCCAACTTCTGGGTTTATGAACGGCCCAGTTTTCTCACACAAGACTGATAAAAAGACACTTGGAGAAAGTTTATTACCATTGTTCAGCATAATGAGAACCCGCATTAGTGTTAACATGTGCAAGCGAGGGGGGGAAGAGAGTCATTTATCATTTTTTGGCATTCAAATTTTTTGATTGTCTCTTACATGGGTTTGTGGAAAAAACTATGTCCGATACCCTTGACTTAAGTTGTGACATTGGCATCCACATACTTGATGTCTTGCATGCATGTGAGTGAATATAAAAGAGAAACGAAATACACCCTGATGTCTTGCATGTGTCTCTGTGAATAAAAAAGAACCAAAAAAAATAATATTCGACATGAATTGTTGCATTTATAAAACCAACACATGTTTTGAAGAAGTTAAATATGTTGGGTTTCAAGTGATATTGTGTACTCGAAAAGAGGTAGAAGGTCAAAACACCAAGTAAGCCTTCAACAAAAGTTTGATCCAAGTCTATGCCATACCACACAAACATCATCAGCATGGTAGTTGACATCTTCTACACATGAAGGTTCACAAGAAAGTAGTTGAAACATAATTTTCCATTAATTGAAAAAAATAAATGAGAATTGATGAAAAACACTGACCTCTACACATCTTCTGAGAGCAAAATCCAATCCCCATCCATGCACCAAATCATTCTAAAAGCATACAGTTAAAACCATTACTTTAAAAGTAGCTGAAAAATAAAACACACGAAGAAGATGATTTAAACACAGACTGGTGGCAATGCTATATGCATGCTAACCATTACTTTAAAAGCAGCTGAAAAATAAAGCACACCGACGAAGATGATTTAGACACAGACTGGTGGCAATGCTACGTGCATGCTCTCCTTATCTCGTTCTATCTTCCACTACCTCCAATTGAGAATAGAGAGTTTTTTCCTTAAAAGATATAGACATCTTGGACCGTTTTCAAACTTCCAACATTACAATTATGCATGCTGATCCCATAGGCATGTAATTATGCAAACAATTACAGATAACCTAGTATCACAATCTTTGAACATAGAATACCTGAATCATATGCCACACACAACGCCAAGCCTCACGAGAGAATACAGGTGCCATGATTTCCACAAAGCTGAAAGAACATAGCATATTTAAATATCACACACATGCACATAGGAAGTGAGTGTGTGTGTGTGTCAGAGAGACAGAGAGAGAGAGTGAGAGAGAGTACGCAGCACATGGAGGCAAATGTGGGTCACTACACCAGCCTGGTTTCTCCTCTGTATCCCTGTTCATCAAAGTAGACAGCAACTCTTTATGAAAAAAGTTAAAAGAAAAAATTCAAGTCATATAAGACCACCCAGATCCAATAAAACACAGACACACAGAGCAAGCCTACTTGTGAACCTCTCTGTCTCCTCTCCTCTTCGTCATCTGCCATGTAAGTCCATTATTAGGCTCAAGACCTGGTTGAGAGATCTCCAGACCATGTTTCTTGATCAACTGTATATACCTAAAATTTGCATAGATGAATTAAAAGAAACATGTAGCTGTTGAAGAGAAAAAAAGCTGAGGGAAAACTTACTTCTCTCCATTAAAATGTTCTACTCCAAGATCTTCATCCCATATAAAAATATATTCATAAGCTCCAACAATATCAGGATGCAAAAACCTTTTTGCATACCACCTGTAAAACATAGGCAGGCATGAATGGCAGAGCAGACTACAGAATTATCAGCTAAATGATAAGTATCAACATCCTCACAGTACAATGGGTAACTAACTCTACTCAAGGGTGCATTAATGAATATGGTATGTAGCCTGTGTTTACAAGTTCTTAATAACAGATATTGCAACACTGTGCAGCAGAGCATAAACTTTACCATTTTGTTTGTCTCATTACGCTAACATGGATTGCACTTTTTGACCACTCAAACTGGTCCCACTCGCTTGTCCGGCCATCATAGTGGAAAAGCAAAATTTGGAAATCATCAGAAAACTATCATAGAATTAAGAAGAAAAAAAAAACAAGGCTCAGTATCCATGGAAACAAGAACAATTTAAAAAACAAAGACTTGTGCAATGATCTTTCTGTATACCTTTTTAACTGCTGCGTTAATGTTGTTCCTCTGATCATAACCGACTGTAAATGTTAATAAATACTTTGGCTTCTTCAACATATCCTGCAAATTTCACTTGCTATAAGAATCTATTTCTGTGCTAATGATATCATTAACAGGAAATTACACTTCAGTTTATATTTGACAGTATGATTCAGAGCTTATATATTGCATTTTAGATCTGCAATTTTGAAAATTGTATCACGTGGTTTGTAAAATCTGGCAGATTTATGATATTGATCTAATGTTATGATTTTAAGGATCTTCTATTGATCTCAAATAAAGAGAAAGTTTGACAACCTTGAGAGCCATTATGACCAAATGGTTCGTATTGAAGAAATTCCATCTAAAAGCTTAATCTGTTAATTGGAGGCCTAACAATATCAATATCCAACAACTAGATTTGCGCCAGAACTTGAATAAATCCAATTTGTCCATGCATGGAGATCATTCATGGCTCATCCATTTTGAAAAAAACACATGGCCTATGGAGTGTAGATGCCAGTTTCTTTCATTTTATTTTAATGTGTTACAGACAGATGGCCGCCACCTATTCTATTACAGCTTACATTAGCCAAATGCAACGATATTAGATAGAAATGAATCAACAATTCAAAGATAATCCACTTGCTACCGCAATCAATTACAATGAAAACTATAGAATGTTATCTTTTTTATTCACAATTTCTAAATATACCTCACTAGGTTCACCCCATAATCTTCGCAAGTAAAAGTCAGATTCGGCCACAACAATTCCTGGAGGCAATAACTCCGCACCACGAGGATTTGTTGGAACATAAATCTGAGAGCAAGTAAACAAGGCACAAGCATATCATTGAATGAACATGAAATGAACAAAACGAATGAGCAGTTAAGCAACATAGGTACATACTTACATTAGTGACATTGCTGCCTGATCCAAGAGTTTCAAGTGATTTGCTTCTTCTAAATTCATTCTGATTCACAATGGATATATCGAGAGATAATGTAAAGCTTGAATGTATGTGAATCTGAAATAGAGAAAACTAACTAAACCAAATGGAAACTCCAGGATTCTCCCGGAATAAACTAGTGATCAACAAACCTTTGTAAATGTCACTGCTGGAAATGATATACCAACAAAAAATCCAAAAGCAACTCCGACGATTGTCACGATAATGAGCCTGGCACTATCATTTGTTTTCCTATAAACTCCACTGCAGGAGAAACTGGAGATTAATCAACCTAGATTAGCAAACTAATTATAAAGATACTACCTACTTGAACATCATAGTAATCCAAACCTGCGATGTATAGTCCCCATCTCGGCACGTCTTTCGATAGTCAAATCTAGAAACAAAAAATAAAAAACAAAAAAAATTCAAATTCCGAGAAAAAAATTAAAAATAATAATCACATTGACATCCTGCAGCACATTTTGTGAATCAAAGTAATACATTTCTTCAATTTGAAGAAGGTAGATGAAAAAAAGATGATCGATAACGCAAGGCAGCCTAACTGACACGGCACATATGAATGATTCTTCAAGCTTCAAGCTAGCCAACCAGGAATTTCAAATTTAATGAAGAGAAATTCAAAATCAGAATTCGAACTAACAAATCATTCAAAACAATTCGCAATATCACGAAATCTTGAAGGTTTTAGGGTTCGAAACTTACGCGATTTGATTTTATTGATGAAATGGCGAATTTACAGAGAGAGATTTGGGGAGAGTAGGTAGCCTGGCCTCGTCTCCTCCTCGTTGGGACTTTTTTAAGTTTTTTCAAAAACTCGTAAGAAGACAAGTTAATTCTATTCTTTTCTTTTCTTTTTTTTACAAATCTCGAATATATGTTCAAAATTATATATCAATTTTATTATTACATTATTTTAATTATTATTTTTTTGTGAGAATCATTAAATAAAAAAAATTAATCTCTTTAAATTTTATATATTTATATTATTTAGATAGAAATAAAGATACAAAAAAATAAAAATAAATGAAAGTCGAGACTTTGATTAATTTGTTTTTTTTTGAAAATTTAAAGATAAGTTAAAATAAAAAATATTTATAATAAACTTAAAGAAAATTTTATGATGTTGGAAATAGTGGATATTTACCATATATGAGAGAGATAAACATAACAAGAAAAG
>Ga0307511_10007694_pt1 | contig 10828 bp, 5 predicted proteins | sample 13_EM_MG_FD_200266 | JGI IMG/M metagenome (GOLD analysis project Ga0307511, IMG submission 200266) | Populus trichocarpa ectomycorrhiza microbial communities from riparian zone in the Pacific Northwest, United States - 13_EM | ecosystem: Host-associated > Plants > Roots > Unclassified | place... | reverse complement strand
TGGAGACATTCCTTAAAAGAAGCCAAAGTTGGACAGTCATTGGTTGAATGTTCATTGGTTTCACAGATTTGACACACAATGTCTTGAACAGATTTTAGTTGACCACTCTTTTTTAATTCTAGTGCCTCGAATTTTCTAGCTAAAGATGCAAACTTGGCTTGGAGGTCATGATCTTCCCTAAGGTTGTACATACCTCCACTAGATGTATGAGGTTGGGTTTTACTGGGTGCCTCAAAAGTGCCTGTAGTGTCCCAATTTTGAGCATTTTCAGCTAGCAAGTCTAGGTACTCTATTGCTTCATTTGGGTCTTTATCTTCAAAAGTTCCATTGCACATCAATTCAACCATTTGTCTATCTCTAGGAGCTATCCCTTCATAAAAATGTGAACCCAATCTCCAAGTTTCAAAACCATGATGAGGGCAAGTATTAAGCAAGTCTCGATACCTATCCCAACATTGGTAAAATGTTTCTCCTAGTTTTTGAGTGAAAGTGATGATTTGTCTTTTGAAAGAGTTTGTTCTGTGAGATGGAAAAAACTTCTTTAAAAATTGTTGTTGCATTTCATCCCAAGCACGAATGGATCCAGGTCTAAAATTTTGTAACCATGTTTTAGCTTTATCTTTTAATGAAAAAGGAAAAAGCTGAAAAGAAGGTAAAAGTATATAGGTGTTATAGGTGTTACAGACCTCCTCAAATTCCCTTAAATGCAAGTATGGATTTTCTAAATCTAAGCCATGAAAAGAAGGTAAAAGTTGAATAATACCTGGCTTAAAATTAAAATGAGATGCATCAGGAGAAAAAACTATGCATGAGGGTGCACTTGTTCTTATGGGATTCATGTGCTCTCTAAGTGAACTCACACGATTATTCTCATTATTCTCATTATGAAGTGACTGCTTATCTTCTTCGGCCATATTTTCTAAAAATGATGAGGATACCCTACAAAGTCTACCACTTAATATATGTGACCAAACTCTCATGCACGTGTAGGAAGAGAATAAAAAGAAGAAGAAAAAAGAAAAAGAAACAAAAGTTAAATAAAATGAAAAGTGAAAAGAGAAAAATAAAATAAATACTATAATTTGTACAAGAATTTACCTCCCCGGCAACGGCGCCAAAAACTTGACACAACCAAAAGATTGATGTCTTCTCCCAAGTGCAGGAGTGTCGAAGTAATAAATAATCCGGCAAGACCGGGGTCAAACCATAGGGAGGTTAACTATATAAATTATAAACAACAACAACAACAACAACAATAATAAGTTAAAGAGAGCTTTGAGATGTGATATTGATGTAAGGATTAAACAAGGATAAAATAATTGTCAAGGTTAGAGGATCTACTAATGGTATTTCAAACAAGTATAGTATAAACTCTTTTTATTACTCAACTGGAAGCCACACACAAAAGAGGTTCCAATCGGATTATAAATTGTTAATATGATTACATTAGTTATCTTATTCGAATAATGCTAATACTTGTAAATGTTGTCAGGCATTCATGATTATAACTTATGTTAACAACAGATCAAGTTCCTTTCATAGCACAGGTGTCGGTTATACCATATGGTTGGGCTATGAAAGTGCCAAGTATTTGTTGTACCATGGGTTATACAACATAAATCTAGATTAACCATTTAGTGTTAAACATTAAGGTCCATGTTGAGTTTATATTATACTTATTCTTACACCATTAGTGTAACCTTTTCACCTTGACATGATAAGCTTAGCTAAACATAATGAAAGAGAGAAACATAAATAAACAAGGAAAGGAAATGAAAAGCATAAGTAAGAGATTAATATAAGCAAAACTTAAGCATTACAAAATATAAAGAGAGAGCAACAGCATGATCTTGCTCTGAAAACCAAGATGCCTAAATACATGGCAAATGCCTCCTTTTATAGGCCAAAATTCAGAACTATTGACTTGTTGACTAATTATTGAGTGGGTGGCCACATCTTGACTTGGTGACAATCCTTATCTTTTTGTCTGCCAAAAACGTCATTGATAACTTCATAATTGGAACAGACGTAAATCATGCAAGTTCTAGGAAATTGTCTCAACTTTCCAGGAAAAAAAGTTAAGGTCATTTGGACTTCTAGAACTCGAGATATGGGCTGAACACTGAACAGTGTCTGGGCTGTAGGACAGAATCAGACTTCTCCGTTGTTGCTATAATTTGGACTTGAAAATGGCCTTTTTAAATCTTGGACTCCCATGAAAGTTTTAGACCTGTGTCTTAGCTTTCCATCCATATAAGACAGATGTAAATCCAAGATCTACAACTCCAGATATGACCCAATGACCGAACAGTGTTCCAATTTGGACTGAACCAACATCTCTTTTCTAAGTTTGGCCCTCTCTTTGTCCTTTCAATTTCCGTACTTAAGCTCATCAATCAATCCTTTCATTTATGTGATAGGCCTGCATTTAAGATGAACATTTACCATAAATTAAAGGTATCATATGGTATCAAACTTGTTATTATAAAACATGCTTTAGTTAAGGAGTTATTGATACTTCAAGTGCAAAATGATGATATAAAACCTTGATAAAAATGCACTTTTAAGTACTAATCAGCTGGTCCACATCAGTTTAACCAATGGACCTTGGCAAGGTAATACACTTGTGCTCATGCAAAGTGCTGGTTCAACGTTCCTTTGTGGAAAAGTATCACATCTACTCCTCTGGATGTTCCCCGTTTCTCTACTTGGACAATTCATGATGCAATCTACAACCTCATTCTCCTTTTTGTTCAATACTTATGTCCCTTCACCTATATTAGAGCAACTAGGCATAGTTTTTTGATTGTCTTTCTTCCTCTTTCCAACCTCCTGCCATTGAAATTTATTATGCAAGTTATACTCTGAGGTAGTCCCATCTGATGCGAACCTCGTTATCACGTGGTCAAGCAACCCACACATAAAAACACCAATTCCCGGAAAGCCAAGTAAATCAGGTTTGATAGGAGTGTGACACAAAGATAAGTTGTACCTAGGCACCAGCACTATTGGAAACGGAAAACCCCCACCCAACGAATATTGATTCGCGAACGAGAAGGATGACGCCAAGAAGACAGTTGTTCTTCGATAAGTCGTTTTTCAGTTCTTTAGAGAACCATGGAAGGGAGATTATCTCACCAACACACGCACACACAAAGTGCGGCAAAGAAGAAGTTCTATTTATTTGAATTGTCTAACCTTACATGTTTGGTTATGCCCTTATTTATAGTGACTCCAAACTAAAATAAACCCTAATGGACCCCTTATGTGGTGGATTTATATGATGCCCACTTACAATTAAACCCAAATAATATAAATAAACCCTAAACTAAGAAGAAAATAATAATAACAATAATAAATCAGAATTTAATATCCTAAATATAATAGGATAAGATTTGTTGCCCTTTAGAAGTCCCATATAAGCTAGGAGAATCAAATCTGAAGGTAGGATTAATTCTGAAATCTTCTTTCCTTTTTTTGTAGCTAGGATGAATAAGGAATCCTTGTAAGAAAAGAATTCTAAAACATTTATGAATCCTTGCCACACTTGGAAACTATGTTGCAGCCCATTAAAGATCTTTATAGAATTAGGAGATTCCAAAAATAAGCTGCCACATCCTTTTAGGAAAAGAATCCTAGCCAAATAGGAAGTCCACGAGTCAAAAGGAAGTAAATAACAAAATTCGTACAGCCTCTGTTGACTCGTTTTTCGATGCCTTCCCGAACACTTATTGACCTAAGAGTTTAACCTAAGGTAGGACAATATGTCAGGATACTCCACGTAAACTTTTAGCTCCATCCAACGGTCGGATTGAGAATTATGATTGTTGCCGTAAAACTGGATAACTGCACATTTTATGTCAAAATCCGAATTTGACCTTTTGGATCGTATCACCATCAACCCCTTTCTTTATCTTAGCCTCTCCCATCATTAAAGCCTTATGATTAGATGGACATGTAGTTAAGTTATGACCGAATACATTGCAAGAACTGCACTTGGAATGAAGCCATTCATACTCAGTTAAAATAGTAATTACCATTCCACTAGGCAATGTAGATCAAATTCTTTAACCAACAGTTTAGAAGCATCAATTTCAACACAAACTCTTGCATAAGTTAGGCGTTTGCGCATTAGGGTAGTAACATCAACATGTAAAGGAACCCCTAGAGCACTAGCAACATAACCCAGCCCCTTGTTAGTCCAATATTCCAATGGAACATGATAAAGTTTAATCCAAACAGGAATTCTTGACAAATCATCTTTCGAGAATTGCATGTTTGGTGTCCAATGTCTAATGGTCATGTGCCATGGAGCTCGGTCCAGGATAACAGTAGCCTGATCAACCGAATCAAAGGTGAAGGGAAAGAAACCATTATCTGATAACACTTCTAATAATTCAAGTGATCCCCAAATTCTGTTAGCTATAATTAACCTCTAGGAATGAAAGTTTCTAATCTACAAAATGCCCAACGATGGTGGATTGCCAAAGAGTACAACCTTCTTCAAAGACTTCAACTGGAAGACTTACTATCACCTAGTCTGATTCCAGCAAGAAAACAAATTTTGGTTTGTTTGTAAAATATGGCCAGCTTTCACGTCCAAATTTACCTCACCTTTAACAATGTTTAAGAAGTTTAACTTGCAGTCATTGGATTGCTTGGAGATAATAGGATATAGAGGGCTAACAAGTGTGAATGACACACTTTACAATGTTTGTCATGTTTTCCAATTCAAGATCTGAGCATGACAACTTAGGCTCTATGATGCGAACCTCGTGATCACGTGGTCACGCAACCCACACGCAAAGACATCAATTCCCGGAAAGCTAAATAAATCATGTTTGATAGGAGTGTGACACAAAGGTAACTTGTACCTAGGCACCAGCACTATTGGAAACAGAAAACCCCCACCCAACGAATATTGATTCGCGAATGAGAAGTATAAGGATGACGCCACGAAGCTAGTTGTTCTTCGATAAGCTCGAATGGTAGGATGAATCCGAATTTAATATCCTAAATATTATAGGATCAGATTTGTTACCCTTTAGAAGTCACATATAAGCTAGGAGAATCGAATCTGAAGGTAGAATTAATTCTGAAATCTTCTTTCCTTGTTGTAGGTAGGATGAATAAGGAATCCTTGTAAGAAAACAATTCCGAAACATTTATGAATCCTTGCCACTTGGAAACTATGTTGCAGCCCATTAAAGATCCTTGTAGAGCTAGGAGATTTTCAAAACAAGCTGTCACATCCTTGTAGGAAAAGAATCCTAGCCAAATAGGAAGTCCACAAGTCAAAAGGAAGTATATAACAAAATTCGTGCACCCTCTATTGACCAGTATTGTGATGCATTCCCGAACTCCAACTGACCTGCAATGTTAACCCATTGTAGGAAAACATGTCTAGAGACTCCACGTAAAATTGTAGCCCAATCCAACGATTGGATTGAGAATTATAACTATTGTCGTGAAATTGGACAAGTATGCATTTTATGTCAGAATCTGATTTAATTATTTTTTAATTGCCTGGATCGTATCATTTCCTAACCTCGGAAGGAAAAGTCATTAAATCAGCAACGAAGGAGAAAATTTGTTTTCTTATTTGTCCAAGTAAAACAAGGTAAATTAAGGACCTAAAAGGGGGTGGCAGCATAAGTTTCCAAATAAGAATTCTCCTAGTTTATTTGGGACATCTTAAGGGTGATAAATTGTTTCTAGCATATTTAGGATAGTAATTTTTGGATTTTTATTATTTTTAATATTTTCTTCTTAGTCTTTGGGTTGTTATTACTTATTTGGGTCAATTGTAAGTGGCTCTCATGAGTAGGTGTTTACTAGACTTTCTTATGAAAATAGGCACGTCAACCTGTCCTCTTTTGAAATTGTTGTTTAACAGATATTAAGTTAATCATTCATACCATTCTCTCGGTGCTTCTTTAGACCTTAAAGGGTTGTTTTTCAACCTGTGTATGTGATCAGAAAACAAATGATGAGTGAAACCTTTAGGTTCTATTTAAGAATGTACTCTTCACATTCATCTTATACAATTTGAAATTCAAGTGACAAGCAATTACAAAAAGTATGCGTACAAATCCCAAATGAGCTACTGGTGCAAACATCTCATCAAAATCAATTCATTTGACTTAAGTGTATCCTTGTGCCACTAGTCTTACTTTGTTTCTGATAATTGTTCCATGCTTGTTTGATTTGTTCTTGAAGATCCATTTGGTTTCAATTATGTTGTGACTATCAGGATGTGGAACTAGTTCTTATATATCATTTTGTATGAACTAAAGTAGTTCCTCATGCATGGCATTGATCCACTTTTGCAGGGTATCTTCAACCTTCTTAGGTTCAATCTGTAATAAAAGGCACACATATAAGACTAGATTGATTCCTTTTTTTTTAATCTCATACCTTAATCTAATTTTCCAATAATGTTCTTATGATAATTGTGTTTTATTCATGAGGAAGGTTCTTTCTCTCGTAACTATTCAGAAACATGTGAAGAAATATCCTCCTGGTCTAAAAATATGTATAACAAAGAATATGTACAACAATGTTGACATCTTCCCCTAGAAGTATAATGCAACTTTCTTACTATTCAACATAGTTCGAGCCATTTCTTCTGTATATCTATTTTTCCTCTCAACTATACCGTTTTGTTGAGAAGTGATAAGAGTACAAAATTCTTGATGTACATCATGTTCATCACAATAAGATGAAAAGTTAGTATTTTCAAATTCTTTGTCATGGTTACTCTGAATTCTAGAGATGAAAAGATTTTTTTTTTGTTTTCAATTTTCTGAATAGTTTCCTCACAAGATCAAAGGATCATACTTTTCTCTTAACATAATAACCAAGTATATCTTGATAGTCATTCATAATGACCATGATATACTTTTTTCCACCCAAACTCTCAGTTTGAATTAGACCCATTAGGTTTTATATACAACAATTTAAGGGGTTTTAAGGTCAGAATGTAAGTAATCTTCTTATGTTGAGCCTTAGTTTATTTTCCTTCCTAACATGTTTTACACACTATCTTCCTATCTGTTTATAGATTTGGTAAACAAGTAGCTTTTTTTTTTAGAGATCTTTGATAAGTCTCTAAAGTTGATATGACCAAGGCCTTGATGCCAAAGATCATTACTATACAATGTTACCTTCCTAACATGTTTTTTTTTCCTTCCTAACATGTTTTACACACTATCTTCCTATCAATGTTATATGTGCTAATAGACATATTGCCTTTTTCTTAACTACCCACTAATTTTTCATTTTTATTCTGTTAGAATTTTCAATCTCTTGAGATTTCCCACGACCTACTAACTTACCAAGTTTCTTTTCTACAATACACAGTTGATTTAATACTAGGTCAATTTTATACTCTAGATCTTGACTTTTGTTAGCAAATCTATTTCCTAGATTAAGACAATCTATTTTTACATGTCCTACAATTCCATATTGTTGACAAGTAGGAATAAACATACCTTTCAACTTACATGTTTGGACTTTTTTTTAACTCATCTCTCAGCTAACAGTGTCCTTAAACTCTTTATGATATTCAAAGCTTTCATGGCCTTGCATCTTTCTATCGGTATTTAATAAAAAAAACATCACTAGTATTACTTCAATCATTGAATGATTGAAATGAGTGAGTTTCAAATGGACTAATAAGGTAAAGAAGAGTTTTGAAGTTAGGAAACAAAAAGTAACCAATCATATTCTTTCTTTACTTGATTTGCAAAATGTTTTTTTTTTTAAGTTGAAAGTGATGCATCTAATGTTGGCATTAGCACTATTTTTAGCTATTTTATGGCAAGGAATTTTATACCATCATTTGCACTTTAGACCATTGATGTCAATATTTACATCCAAAACCATTTATGCTATTTTCTTATCATGAGGCTTTGAAGTTTCTTAATAGCCAACAAAAACTTAGCCGAAGACATGCTTTTTGGGTTGAATTTCTACAGACATTCAGCTTTTCTATAAAGCACAAATTTAGGGTTCGTAATGTTGTTGTTGATGCTTTGAGTCAAAGATATTTGTTATTAGTATACAAGTAGAAGAGACAAGTTTTTAAGTGTTGAAAGATCTTTACAAGCACGATGGTGATTTCGACAACATATATATATTGAATGCCAAAGTGGTGTTTCCAAGCATTTTGTTGTGCTAGAGGGTTATATTTTCAAAGAAAACCATTTTTATATTTCTCAATGTTCTTTTGAGGGAAACCATTATCTTTAAAGTTCACAGCGGTGAACTTGATGGACACTTTAGGAGAGATAAAACACTAGTTGTTATCTAGGACAACTTCTTCTAGGTGAAGATGGAGAGAGTTGTTACAAAGTTCATACAATGTTGTAGAATATGTCATAGTGCTAAATCACGTAGTCAGGATTCAGGTTTATACACCCCACTTCCAGTCGTTAAAGCTCACTGGGAAGATGTCAACAAGATGTGGATAAGGATTGATCAACTATTTCGGGTTGGGATGCAAAGGAAACCAAATATAAGAGGTGAGTAGTTACTTCCTAGTTGTTCCTCCTTTGCCCTTTTTATACTTTATTACATAAGGAAAAATCTCAATGAATTCAACCAATTTTGCATATTTCCTATTCAACTTCTCTTGTCCTTGCAGAGGGTTCAACGACTCATGATCTGAATGGACTACAAACTTCTTTGGCCACAAGTAATGTTGCCATGTCTCAAGTGCTCTTTCCTTCTTATTGGTAGGATAATTCAAAGTCACTTCACTTAACTTCTTATTAAAATAAGTAAAGGGTCTTCGATCCTGCATTAACACAGCTCTTGTTCCTATTTCAGAAGCATCACATTCAATTTCAAATGCTATCATAAAATCAGGTAAAGCTAAAATAGGTGCGGAACATAATTATTCTTTCAAATGGGCAAAAGTTGATTCCTATTCCTCCCCTCATTTAAACTCAATTGGCCATCATTTACTTTAGGTTCTAGATTCGGACTTAACTCGTCGTAAACGAGTATGTTTTGCGTCAACTTTTAAAATTCACTTTCTTTCTGCTGCTTTCATTTCTTGCAGCTTATTTTCATCATGTCCAACATACTTGGTTGTTGTTTCATCGTTTTGCATATTTTTATTTATGTTTTTATTCGAGTCTTCATTTTCGTTCATATTTCAGATAGACTCGCTTGCTACTTGCGAGACTATCATCACAGTTTTGTTTTGCTTGTTTTCTAGTTTTTATTGCCTCTTGAGTCATATATATATATATATATATATATATATATATATATATATATATATATTTGGATTGCGCTGCCAAGTTGGTTTTATTTGGTGTTGGTTTCAATCGCGCAAGAAGGTGAGACGAGAGGTGCCACGCGTGTGAGGATATTAAGAGTGTTTGAGCGAAACACAAGCGATGTGAGGATTTGTTTTTACCACTATCCAATTTTTGCATGTACTATCATGTCAGATCAAAACAACACACCACCCCCTCACGAGGTAGAACTTAAATTCCAAATGCAAGCCATGATGAAGATGATGGAAAGAATGAATTTTGTGATGGGGAACGTGTGTGACCGACTTGAGAAATTAGGAAAACAGGGTAATGTGGCCGGAACATGTACCCAAGACGTGGGGGCTGAACCGAAATCAAACAATGCCAGTGGAGCCGAAAGGCCAAGGTGGGCTGATTATGAGAAGGACGTTGATAATATTGTTGATGGTGGTTTTAAGGATGAGACCATATGCCATCGGGAAGGTTTTCGGCAGCCTAAAAACCGAAGGGATTTCATGTATTTTGATGAGGTGTTATGACAAAAGAAAAGGAGGATTCAAAAGGAGAGAAATAAAGAGATTGGTGTTCTAAAAAAAGAATCCAAGAGTCTATCCCGTATTCCAGGGGAGATGAAGCAAGAACTTGATTTGTTAACGGCAACAGTCAATGCCCAGCAAGCTTCAAAAAGAGAGGAGAAAATACACTGCAATGATGATATATGAAATATAACAGCTGCTACTTTCATCCAAAGTTGTTGGTGATGATTGTTGGCAAGAAAAGAACTCTAAAGGCTTCAAAAAGAGGCTAAGGAATTGTCCATTCAACTTGTTGGTGATTCGAGGATGAATCAACTTGAAGAGAGAGGTGTTATATTTCATATTTCGTATCAACTTATAATGATACGATCCAAGAAAGGTCAAATTCAGATATTAACGTAAAATGTAGTAAGATCAAAAACATTAATGGTAGCACTAACACCATACTCACCAGGCAAATCAACTTTATAAGCATTGTCATTGATCCTCTCAAGGATCTGAAATGACCCATCTCCTCGTGGTTAAAGCTTTGATTTCCTATGGGCCAGAAATCTCTCCTTGAATATATGCACCCAAACCCAATCGCCGGACTCAAAGACAACATGTTTGCGCCCCTTATTGGCTTTGGTCGCATACACACGATTCCTCTTTTCAATCTGTTGCTGCACACTCTCATGAAGTGTTTTCACCACTTGTGCTTTACGATTACCATCCCTTTCATCAATAGGCAAAGGAATCAAATCCATTGGAGTTAAAGGGTTAAATCTATACATAATTTCAAATGTTGAAAATTCAGTAGTAGAGTGCACACTACGATTATATGCAAACTCTATATAAACGGCAAACAATCTTTCCAATTCTTTAAGTTCTTTTGAATGACAGCACGCAAAAGTTGTGTTAAGGTCCTATTAACTACTTCGGTTTGTCCATCTGTTCGGGGGTGACAAGTAGTTGAAAACAACATTTTAGTGCCCAATTTGCCCCATAACACCTTCCAAAAATAGCTAAGGAACTTAACATCTC
>Ga0307511_10007693_pt1 | contig 10829 bp, 8 predicted proteins | sample 13_EM_MG_FD_200266 | JGI IMG/M metagenome (GOLD analysis project Ga0307511, IMG submission 200266) | Populus trichocarpa ectomycorrhiza microbial communities from riparian zone in the Pacific Northwest, United States - 13_EM | ecosystem: Host-associated > Plants > Roots > Unclassified | place... | reverse complement strand
GCTTGGATTCTCAAAAAAAAAATCATGTTGTTTGTGTAAAAACATGAAGATCGTATATGATAATGCAGAGTTTTATTTTATCATTAAAGTTTTATGGGAAATATCATTTTCATAGTGAAATTAATCCTTCTTGGCGCCATGCACCAAGTCAATTTGCAAGCATACATATAGCAAGAAGGACGGAGTCAATATTTTTTTTCTGTTATGGGCTACTAAGTAACTACATAGAAATATTTTTTCAAGATAAATCATTTACTTATATATATATATATATATATATATAATTTATCATGTTAATAATAAAATTTCAATCCAAATACATAATATAAAATATAAAAAAATAAAATTCAAGGTACATAAAACTAAAACAAAAAAGTAAAAATAAACTACAATATCGAAGTTGCACTTTTCAATATTTTGTAGAATAGAATCCATCTATGATTGAATTTGAATCAATATTTTTAGCAAACTCTTGTTTAATATAAATCATTAGTTAAGAATTTTTTTATTTTATTGCGAAGCACAGTTTTAATATACTTTATAGCTGAAAATGTTCGTTTTGTTATGGAAATAGAAACACACAAAGTCAAAACAAGATGAATCAACATGTCAATCAAATGATAGTACTGTGAGTTATGTGTTTCAACTAATCCTCGACATCATTTGAAAATAGTAGATCTATTTTGAAAGCTCGCATGATGAATTATATCTATCTGATAATATTGTAGCTGAGATCTCAAATAATGTATCTGTTGTTCATTGAAATCTTTAGGATAAGATTTCTCAACAAGCTTGCAAATAGCATGAACTTTAAATGATTTAGTCCTTAGATTTTAAAGCAAAGATAAGTACAAATGAGTTCTCATCACTGAATCTAGAATTTAAATCTTCCAACTGAAAATCTATTGTTGAGTTAAATATATCATAATAATAGTGTTGGTAAACTATCACTAATCCTTGTCTCTAATATGAATGATATGTAGCCTTTTTATTTGAAGCATTCATATGTAAAATATCAATCTCATATTGTTTGCAAAAAAAGTACACATATCCAAGACGAAGATCAAATATGGCATCTCTCAAAGTTCAAAGCAAAGCTTTAATAGTTGATACAAGATCCATTTCATTTAAGATGTCAAGAGATTTTTGCTGCAAAGCTCGACAAAGTAAATCAGTAATCCCCGTTATTTTATGCATCAAATATAAGATGAATAAAAATTCAAAAGATCTCATCATAATAAAAAAAAAACCACCAGTTTCTCCACGTATAGAGTTAAAAGATCCTTCTTGAACCATACTTTCAAGCAAAATAATAGTTGCACCATGCATATCTATTAAGTTGCAAATAGAATCAAAATGAGAGCTTCACCGAGTAGTCCACTTCGATGTAAATTACCAATTTTATTAGCCCTTCTCATAGTCTCACATTCTCTAATAGCTATCGTATGTGCAATTTCTATAATCTGAGCACAATGTAACTCGATATGATATTTGAGAGAAGCACTAATAAGATTGATAATGGTTATCAATTTTTTTTTTAAATAACCAAATAGAAATCTCATTTCTAACAACTATAACTAATGTCAATTATAGTTAGTGGGCAAAGCAATGTACATAATATGCATAAAGGCAATCTCTAAGAAATAGAGTTTATAGTCAATTTCATGCACCACGCATATTACTGGTGTCATTATACCCTTGACCTCGTATATTGAGGATATGCAATTTGTATTGAGCAAGCACATTAGAAATCTCTATTTTAAGTGTTAAACAAGTAGTATCTAAAACAAGCAAAATCTCAAAAAACACTCTTGTCAGAAACCCTAAATGTCAAAAAATCTTTTAAAAATAGTTATTTGTTCTTTATTTGGTACATCTTTGGCTTCATCAACCAAAATACAAAACCTTACATCTCTAACTTCTTCACAAATGTTCTTCCTTACTTTGTTCGTGAGAATATGCAAAATTTCTTTTTGATTGTCAACATTCATTCTTCCTCTAAGTCTTATCATCTCCACAAAATTGCCTCGATTATTAGAAGGTAAAGATTCATCATGACCTCTAAATGCACATGCTTGTAAGTAAAGCAGTCGAACACTTTCAATTATTGTCATAAGTCACAACCAATTCTTCTGAACTTGTTCAACAGTTTATGCATTTAACACTTTATCAATATGTCTACTTATTTTAATTAAATCTTCAGCGAATTTCACAGCATTACTATGAGGTGAAGTGAAACTTTCTAAATGCATTAAGAATACACATCTAACCTCGTCACTAACCCTTTTTCCAACTTCGAAAGCTTTCGGCACTGAATATGGAATGATAAGGTAGTTTCAAAAAGAAAAAACAGAAAACAAAATATTGCATTCTTTGATGGAGAGTACTATAACTAAGAAAATTGATCAACCTAAATGTACTGAAATCAATGATATTGTTTTCCTAACGGTCCTCGAATACACTGCTAACTTAGGTTGATATGGACCCATTTTGATATAAGATCTTTTAATTTCATCTTGTTGATTAATAAGATACTGCCACAATGGAATCTATATCTTAGGATCTCATTCAAGAGTATTAACATCAATTTTAACTCTTTAAGATTTGGAAGGGGGTTGGTCATTATGATTTGACACATCAATATTGGATGGAGAATGTCCTTTACTGGTTTATATTTGTTCATTTGGTTTAAAGAGTGAAAACATAGTTTTTCCTCTCTACCTTTCTTGATTTTTTATTATAATTTATAACATATTCAAGTAATATATTGATATATGAGTAATGACTAGACATTAGCATATATGACATATACAATTATACAATATAGTCTAAATGCAATCACATAGGAAAATAAAACCAAAATAATAGTAAAGAGCATAAAGTTCGATCTCATACCTGTTAAAGGTACAAGGAGTATGAACAAATATTAAAAAAAACAAATTGGTGATATGAATATTAATGACTGGATCTAAAGAGAAAAAAGACATGGATGATTTGTTGTATCAATTGTTTATTACAATTATAAAAATCTAAATAGATAAATATTTCAAGTGTATATATATATATAGTTTTAGATCTTTTTAACATGCAAATCATTCCAATATGAGTTTGTTTAAACAATAAGACATACCATACAAGATTGTAAAATCACATGTATAAACTAGACAAAGTCTAAATGAATAAAGCCTTAAGATTGTAGAAACTAAAGATATTAGGATTAATTAAACTAGTGAGCAAGGATTGTTTAGTTTAACCAAAAAACAAAACATTCTAATCAAATTAGATGCCAAGAGAACATACAAGCATTGATTATAAACTTGTAAACATATATATCATGGTAAACATGTTTTCATTACAAATATAATAGTAGAACTATATCATGCATACTAGGAATACATTTAAACTTGCATTTGATCTTAGTATACATACGTATAATATAAAATATCCATGTTTAAATTAAAAGGAAAGAAACGTACTTACTTGTTGAAGCATTTTAAATTAATGAAGTTTTTGTTGTTGTCCATGATGAATCATTTGTCTTTAAGACTTCAATGCTTATCACTTGGTGCAAACAGACTAACTTCAGTAAACCTCCCTAGATTCTAACAACTCTTATTTGTTTAGGTGCACACTTAAATAAGGTCCTACAAACTTAAATGAATTATCTCTTTCTACCCATCCAAGACACGTATTTATAGGACATGAAAACTAAAACATAAATTTCTCATAATTCATGAATCTTTATAATTCATGAATGTTTATCAATTATGATGAATGTTTATAGTTCATAAATGTTCATAGCTCATTATAACATTCATTTTCATCACTTAACTAATGTATTGCTTCATGTACTAACATATTTTAGGGACTAAAAGAAATTACTAATGAAACAGGAACTTAATAGCAAATATTTTTTGTTATCTAAACTCAAGCCTAAACTCATGAGTCTACAGACCTACTATCCATTCTATAAAGCTATTTTGTGTATGAAACTTTTGTTATTTGAAGGTTCTCTAAGAACAATTTATCATTCATCTTTAATTGGTATTTTAAAACATGTTAATATTTCATATAAAAGTACTCATATCGGATCAAAAAACCTAACATGTTTTAACCCCAAATATGAGTGGATCTCACATATAATTTATCCTTAAAAAGCCTAATATATGTTTTAAAAACCAATGCTAACAATTCATTTCGGGTATAAAATACTATTTTCAATATATATAATGTAATTAATAAGATAAAGTATTCCTTTTAGAAAAAATATATCATAAGATATTTTAAATATGTAACTCCTTTTATAAGTAGATTTTATATTTTTACAGGGTGAACTTCATTTTTTTTCTTTTCTATTGTTTTTGGTAAAAATATTTGTTTTTCATTTTTGTTGATTAACTAATGTCCCACCTTCATGTATTGTTTTAGCAGTATTTTCATTGGTGCATGGCTAATATATATATATTTCAAATTTCTTCACATGAATTTAAATTTATGATTATTTAGGTGGGAAATTTATGGTTTTTTCTTTAAAAAAATTATTATAATTTAGGAAAGAAATTCATTTAAGAAATTAATACATTTAGGATCTAAATGAGAAACAACTATTCATAGACCTATTTGATAATTGTTGAATAGATAATAGATTCTTGAAGTAACTTTTTTCTTTTTCTTTTTATCACCAACTAGCGTAGTTTTTGTCATTAGTGGTCTTCAATTCTTTTCTGCAACTACCTGAACAATATTTTTTTAATATCAATATATGATTTCTATAATTAAAAAATTGAAAAAAATGAGGCCACTAAGGTAAAATAATATGTATCATTTGATTATGTATGTTACTTAAACATTGCATCAATATTACTAACACAATAAACAGATTAAATAAATTAATTTAATAGATCAACTCAATAAACACTTAAATTGACCAAGGAACCTGATTATGGTTAACTAATTACTTATAGCTAGGGATGATATGAATCATTAACTCATTAAAAATACAATGGCTTTTTTTGTTACTTACAGTCAAATTGTATATTTTAATTACAATATGTAAAGAAAAAAAAGACATGGGATGTCCATAGATATCCGCAGATTGGGTTTTTACCATAAGAAATTTAATTATAAATTTTATATCCATTTAGTTTCGGATATCTATTATTTGATATTATTTTATTATTCAATATAAAATAAAAGAATAGTGTGTGTATGTGTGTGTGTGTGTATTTGAAGTGTGTGTATTAAATGATGAAATTATATGTATTATGTCAATATTAAAGTATGATGAATTCAAAAAACATAATTTTCTATATATATATATGATACAAATGTATATATATGGCTTGGCTCTATTCCTAGTTATATCAAATGTCAGCTTAATAACTTAATACTATTAATAGTATAGGGTTTTGGGATGATAGTTGGTGGCATTGAAATCTATTATGAAATCAATGCTTTAGAAATATTAGAAATGACCACCTTTATAGTATGATGAATAACATTAATCTCATTGACCTTTATATATATATATATATATATATATATATAAAGAAAATGAAAAAAAAAATGACTTTATATAGTAAAGGGCACTACATTGTCAAGTTGTGTTCTACTATCTTTGATAAAATCTTTTACCTAGGTTTGAAGATATACAATATAGTCATTTGAAATGGTGTTTTTCTTTCAAAAACTGCATTTCTATTATGGTTAGCTATGCACAACAGATTATGCACTCGCTTCCTTTGTTTTAAGGAATATTATCATGATGCATGAAGATATGTTTTCATTTTGTATTACTACGTTAGAAACTATAGCTCACATCCTTATTCATTGTCCAGTGTCTTGAGAATTCTGGAACATAATAGTTAGCTGGTGGAGATTTTCATGGAGCAAACCTCATTCATTGGATGATTTTTTTATTAGTGGCAATGTCTAATTAAAGGAAAGTTTCAACAAAAGGTTTGGCAAGGATTATTCTATGGAACAATATAGGTTATCTGGCATACTAGTAATAAATTCATATTTGACATCGCTATACCAGATTGGGAATATATATATATATATATTTTTACAATGCTTCATATGAATTCATTCGTATAAACTTAGTTTCATTAATATTTGTATGGATCTCTTAAGAAATAAATGGTGTATTAGATTGAAGTAATTAGTACATGTAATTTGTTATGATACATCTTGGATTCATTCCTATAAACTTAGTTTTATTTATACTAGTATGGATCTATTAAGAAATAAAAAGTGTGTAGTAGATTGAAGTAATTAGTACATGTATTTCTATTGCTATCACTTTTCTTTGTTTTACTGGATTTCCATCCACTAGATAATCAGCTTAATATAATTCTTTGATATTTATATTAAAAAAATGTATATATATTTTGATGATTGGAGTATGTTAACTTATATACCTTATTTATTACTCATTAAATAAGATAACTATAAAAACAATATCCACTCATTCAAATCGAGTCAGATCAATATCAATTGAGTTCTGGTTAAATTATCATCCTTATCTATAAACATCCTCTTAATAAATTTTATATTATTATAGGAGCAATCACTCTGTAATACCAATTTAAGGTAAGAAATAATTACCAAAATGAAAGACAAAATTATAATGGTTTTTACTAAAAATAATTTAAATATTTTTAGCTAACTTTGAAAATAATTTTCAATTTTCTTCCTCTTAGTTTGTATATTTTATTTTTCTTCCTCATTTTGATTTCAATTTTCATATTACATATCTTGATTGATGCTCTGATCATTTTAAAAAAGAATGGATTGCTCATAAAACTGCTGAAATTCTTTGAAAAAAATATTGGAAACCATGGTATTTGTGTATTTAATTATCCAATGCAATGAATGTCTATGAGTTTAGATTTATATTAAATAATGCTATATTTCTTAAAAAAAATCATGAATAATTAACAAATAGATAGATATAATAATTTTAATTAATTTTGAAAACATTTATTACACGTGTCTATTCATTAATAATTTGTGTCAAACATCATTAATTATTTATATCATATCAAGAATGTGAAGAGTTTAAAAATGATAAGAGTCTCCATGTGTTAATATTGTAATGCCATTGTTATGATTAACGAACTATATGGGGGGGGGAAGCTTGCAAAGTTAATGGAGTGAAGCTCCTTTAATTTGTAAAGAAAAAAAACTCAGCCTCCTTCTTTTTTCATAAACCTTTTTTTTCTTTCAATTTCATTATTGGATTTTTTTTTAATAATGATTAAGGTTTTCTTTAGACTTGTAAAGTCAATTAGATCATGTCAAGATAATTCTCATATGATGTAATTGTAAACCCAAACAAGATAAGAAGTTAGGACGATAGGTTTTTTTATGTTAATTTTATTATTTTTCTCAATTTTATCCTTAAACTTTTTTAACAGGTCAACGGAGTTCCTTTTGGACTAGCCAAGTTGACTGGGTCATGTAGAGCCAACTCTCACACAGTTTAATTTTAAACTCGGGTTAGGTAAAGAACTAGATAAAAAAGTTTCAAGGTTCATCCACTAGGATAGGTTTAATAATAATACAAGCCTGTAAACCAAGATTGTTAATTCTATTTTGTTTCAGCTAGAATGGTTGGTATACTTACCTTGTACCATTTCAGAAAATAAAACAAAGTCACTACTATAAAATTGGCAAATAGCAATGAAATTACCAATGAAAATATTCCATTGGTAATGTTCAACAAAAATAGCGATAGAGCATTTTTATCAAAGATTTTTTTATATAGAAATAGCAATGAAATATGTTCTGCTGGTAATTTCCAATGAAATTGCCGATGGAATAAAAAAAAATTCAATCATTAATATGAAACATCATCATTTTCCCACAGAATTGCCGATATAAATGTTCTGTCACCATATTTCACCGGCAATTCTATCGATAACTTTAAAAGAGTTATAACCAACAATTCTCTCTTCCCTCCTATTTCTTCTTCTTATTATTATTATTATTATTATTATTATTATTATTTATGCCAAAAACACAATAGCCCAACCTAGAAAATTTGGCCCCTATCCTCACAAATTCGGCCACCCAACCCACCAACATTGACCTACATCTATCAGTAGTGTCGGCAAGTCCCTTTTTTGGTTTTTTTTTTTTTTTTATGAAGCTTCACTAAACCATATAAACAAACCTATCCATTTTTTTTAACCTATTAATGGTTTAGGTTAATTTATTGATCTAGATGTGAAACATCATTGTGTAATAAAATTAGCATTGTGTAATTAAGACATTTAATGGTGGTTTATATTAATGCATTATAGTTTTTACACTTTTCAAGTTTTCATTGTTATGGTTATGGGATTAATGTGAGCAATTGTTGCCTTGAACATGTTTGATGTTATTGTTGTATATTTAGTTTGGATATAAATAAACAAAAAAAAATAGTGAAACATCGATGGATTAGCAGACATAAATAACATTCCCAAAGAAAATGTAATTTTCTTGGAAAGTTACCAATGGTTAGGAATTTCCGATGGAATTGTTGATGAACATGCAAATATCATAGAAAAGCTACATAAAGGTTTGGAATTTTTGGTGGAATTGTTGACATAAAACTTCATCAAAAAGTAAGATTATTATTAGCAACAAAATCTTCAATGAAGTTAAAAAATAAAAAAATCTATCGGTATTTCCATTGATATTGGATGATATGTCAAATTATGAACAAAAATTCCATTGGTGATTTAAAATTAAAATAACACTCTGCAGATCCTTTCCTTCATTTTTTTTCTTCTCTTTCAAATCCTTAATTTCCTCCATTTCCTCTGCTCACTCGCTCTTGCTCACAACCTCTTCTTTATTTAGGTATGATTTTTAGGGTTTCTTCAATATCCTATATTTACTTTTCTTATTGTGAGTTGTTTTGTTTGATTTCTCGTAGGGTTTGTGGCCTTTTAGGATTTGATCGTTTTGAGCTTTTATAGGTTTTAGTTATACTAAAAAGCTGTGATTTTTAGTTGTAATTGTGGGTCACTTTTCCTTCATCGTGTTTTACTTGGGTTTCTTAATTGTTAAAATGATTAGGTTAGTTTGTATATTTCTACTTGGGCTTTGACTATTAGGTGTTGTTTGTTAAAAATTGTGTTGAATAATTGATATTTTTGTTGGTAATGTTGTAGGTTTTGGTGTTTTTTTCCACTTTGTTTATGTGTGTGTGTGTAAATTTAGGTTAGTTTGATTTTTTTTTCTCTAGTTCTTTTAAATTTAATTATGTACTGCATGATTTGTAGTATATTTAATATAATTTGGATGGATTTTTAATTTTTTTAACATGTTTTTTTTTTACTGGGATTTTTGAATTTTTAAAATAGTTATGTTAATTTGTTTATACTACTTGAATTTTGACTAGTAGGTATTGCTAGATAAAAATTGTATTAAATAATATATTTTTATAGTGGTGTTGGTTTTGGTAATGGTGTAGATGATTTTATGTTAGATATGGTAGTATAGGTACAATTGATGTTAATTTATTATAGTGAAAAAAATCTGTTATCAATAATTGATCATGATAATGGTGGTGGTGATATAAGTGGTGGTGTTGATGGTGGATGTTATATATTTTGGTGTTGGTGATAAATGTAAATTAGTTGTAGTTAAAAACTCATTAGTTTTTGTAATGTCTTCAAAGATTGTGTTTTTCCATAATGGGTCATTTTTTTTTATTCTTATGTTTTTGCGGTTAAACATTCATTTTCATATGTGCTCCTTTGGAACAAATGGGATTTTTGAAATGTTCTTTCTTATGCTTTATGTTATTATCTAATAAGGTTAGGGTTTTGGTTTGGGAGATGCCAGGAAAAAGCTTAAAGTCGAACAAGAGTGTTATTGCTTTATCAAGTAGTACTGTTGGTGAGCCTATTATGCATTTAAATGCCAATTATAAAGAGGCATCTATTGACCAAGGCTCGTCTAATACAGGTCACAGAGCTAGAATCTCATCTTCAAGAGATGGTTATTCTGGCAAGATTATCGGAGAGTTGAAGGTCAACCACACCATGTAAGTAATGTTTTTTGTCTCGTTATTGATGTTGTTCATTTGTATTAAGTTATTTTAATTTTTTTTATTAATAAAAATGAAAATGGCTTCAATTAAAAGATTTTGAGGTTTAAAAATATTGAAGCTATTCATACGATAACATCAATTATAAACATTCGAAGAACTATTGTTTAAGTAGAGTCAGCTTCAGGGTCATCTTGAATGGATGGATATGGTTGAGACTCGGTGGGGAAAGTTTAATGTTAGATAAATAAACCCTAATTTGACTTAATATATAGTTTTTAAAATTTAGAAAACTAATTAGTTTACAAAATTGACTATAAAGAAAAACAAATCAGTGGGACGAGGCAAACAAGAGGGTGGTAAGGAAATTGTAGGATAACCACAATACAATTAGGTAAGTTTCAAGTCGAAATTGTTATATTATTGTAAGTGTTTTTTTTAATTAACTCAATTTTGTTTAACAATTTTGTAAATTAGGTTGGGTGATTTATGATATGAAGCTCACAAATATACAAAGGATAGATCATTCTGATGATGTGTTATGGAAACTTTTTAGACCGAGCCATGTCAAGGAGAGTAATTGGGAAAATTTTCAAGAATTTTTAGCGTTAGATGATTTCAAAAGGTGGTCACGACTCGAGTTACATAACAGAAACAAAAAAACTCATGATTCCATAAGCAAGCACACTAGAGGATCGTTTTTTTTTTAGGATCGTTTTTTTTTTTTATCAATCATGCAAAGCGCCTAGTAAGATCTATTTTTAAATTAATAAATTTTTTT
>Ga0307511_10007692_pt1 | contig 10831 bp, 5 predicted proteins | sample 13_EM_MG_FD_200266 | JGI IMG/M metagenome (GOLD analysis project Ga0307511, IMG submission 200266) | Populus trichocarpa ectomycorrhiza microbial communities from riparian zone in the Pacific Northwest, United States - 13_EM | ecosystem: Host-associated > Plants > Roots > Unclassified | place... | reverse complement strand
AAATACTTCACGTTGTATTGGATATGGCCTCTGATCAAAGTTGATTAGGAGGATTAAGACATGACATAAATATCCTGTTATATTATAATTAAAGCCTTGGGACTTCAATTGCTACAAAAAAAAAAAGAGTAAAAATAGAAGAAGCAAAGAAGTAAAAATTTTAGAGCCGAGCTAGACATGATATAAATATCCTGTTATGTGAGTAAAATTGATATGTGATGTGAGTTTGATCAGAATTGACAAACATTAATGGCATTTAGGGCAAACGTGTATGGATGGCCAAACGCTTGCGTATTTACAAAGGCGACAGGGGACAGGGGAAATGATTGTAGGAGACTTGAAGGAAAATGTGGGAAAATGTGTCTTTGGTCGTAATACGCATAGTTTTTAAATCTTATAAGTCTGTTGACCAGATCAATTTAAAAAATAATAATTTAAATATAATATTTATAAAAAATATTTAATTAATTACAATTCAACACTTATATTATCATCATGGCCTCAGGAGTGGACATATTGAGACCACCCAATAATCATGTGTTGTGGGCATTCATGCTGTGTCATGATGATAATGTTTGTTTTGGTTTGGATGATGAAAGCAAAGCAAAGATGGTAGAAGTTTTTATAGGGATTTATGGTTTTTACAAGCAAAAGAGAGCGAGTTTAGTTCTTAAAGAGAGCAATAAGGGATCTTTCTTTCTTTCTTTTTTCTTGCTAGGGAGATTGAATGAAGCTTTTGGGGACTAGGTTTTAGACGAAGGTCAAAAGGAAGCCATTTAATAGTAGTAGTAGTAGATGATGATGATCAGGGGTTGCTGCTATTTTGTCGTAATAACGAAGGGGTTAAGTTATGTTTTAAAGGGTTTTTTTTAGCAAGGGAAATTTGTTGGTTTGTGGGGAGGTGGGGTATTTGGAGGTTGTAGGAGAGGAATCCATAACTCTCTCTCTCTATCTCCTAATATAATATCTCTTGGAAGTTAATATTATGACGAAATAAAGTACCTTTATTAGTTTCTATTAGGACACTCCTTGTTTTACTGTTCATGTTCTAACACCATTGTTGTCTTGTCAAGGAGATGGGAATTCTCTGCACCATTGCAGGCTTGCAGTCAATCTTTTGCCCTGTGTAAACATTCCTTGTTCCTTTGTGGACTAGATTGGTAAACTAATCCAACCATGGCTAGACTTAAAATTGGTTAGCATGTCAGTTCTTGTTCACATCTGGGCATGAGCGTGCCTTTCCATTATACCTAGCCAGTTGTTAACAACGGGGAAGCGCCTAAAGCTCATTTTCAAACCATGGGTACTCGCAGACCCAAGTTTGAACTAGGGTGGAGCGAATAGCCGCTTGTGAGTGTTTAAAACGATGAGAGCTTACAATTTCAAAAAAAAAAAAAAAACACTAATATAAATTAATTTTAAATTTTAAATTTTAAATTAATAATAAAAATTTAATTTTATATCCAAAACACAAACCAAATATAAATTCTAAAATATTTAAAACAAAACATCCAAAAATATAAATTTTAAATCAACAACACATTTATTTTTGTGAAAAGAACACATTAAGTTCTTTGGTGTCCATGAGAACAAATTTTAAATTAAATATTAATGAAATTGAGCTAATCTCGTCAAATCCTAATAAAACACCATCATGTTTCTTTGTAATTTTATCATCACAATCATTTTCAATCTTATTAATATTTATTAAATCTATATTTAAAACACAATTAACAAGTAAATATTACGTGATAATCAATATTTTGGTTTAAATAATATTTTTCATTAAAAATTTAATTATTAATTACTATCATTTAAAATATATTGTATGGTGATAAAATATAATGAAAACTCTCTGTTTTTTCAATAGTTAAAATTAACAAATTAGTTTCTATTATGTATTTTTTAATATAACAAATTATCTCAAAATTAATCAAATTATAATTTTATCTTTTCCAGAGTAATTCCTATATATTGAAAGCCAAGGCAATGAAAAACTAGAGTTTGCTTTCAAAAACTAGAATGACGTCTCATCTTCTTCCTCGTAGCAACGATTGATTGATGGATTAAAAACTGTCAAATCACTAGTTACTAGAAACCCCCGACATTGGTACTCTTCATCGCCAATTCTACTCTGATACTTTTCCTCTGGAGTTTGGAATTCAAGACTGTAAGAAAAAAACAAGTTCCTCTCTGTTTGAAGGATAGCCATGTTTTTTTACTCAAGTATATGTATTTTACCAGTGAAGGACTCATCACTTTTACCAGGTTAGGTGTCTTACTAGTTAATTACGCATTATTCCCTCAAGAGATAGACTAATAATTTCATTATTTACAATAAATAGATAGCTCATCATTAGTTACTATGGAGAGTTTTCTCTCCAGAGAGGCAGCTTGTGAAGTGATAGAAGCAGAGAGGCATTCTCAGAGCTCGATATTTGGATGGTCATGGTCTGTGCAGCCATGGGTTGTTCTCTAATTAAAAACATGGGTTGCTTTCGTGTTTGAATGAATTTTGCAGATAAACAATTACCAAGTGCTATCAAGCACATTTCAAGAAAAACCCATCAAGGATTTAACTTGATACCAGGTCAAGTGGTTGAAGATCATGTTTACGAAGAATCAAACTTTTTGTCCGAATTATTCATTCTATGAAGAATTTAAAAAGCTGTTATCTGAATTGATTCAGATAATTTTGATGATCCAATTTTTTATTTTTTTTTTGGAATAGGGCTCGTTATTTCAAGTAATTTACCACTTTTACTACCACATCAGCGAGGAAAAAAATCACACTTCCCTTACGAAAGCACAATGGAACATCCTCAATGTTGTCCATGTTTATATATATAAAAGTCTTCGGTGGACATAGCCAAGATATTTTGTGCCTGAGATATTCCTTTCTTGTGACATAGAAAAGCTGTAGATGAAATTACTCTAAAAAAACATTGGTAGTTAGAAAGACACTTTCATCCATTATGGTTATCATGCCTCTGACACGTCTCTTCACCATAGAAGGACACTTTCATTTAATTCTATGTATCATGCCTCTCACACGTCTCTTTACCATCCTTCGTGGTTTCAAATCTTTTAATATATTAATGCTAAAAATAATTTTTAAAATATTAAAAATAATTATTTTAATACATATTTTAAATTATTATCATTACCATAATCTCAAATATATTTATTCAGACTATGCTTACAAGAAACCCAATAGACAATTACTATCCACAGACAGTCACACTCACTCCCAAAATTCTCATGTCTGGCTTATAAATTTTCACTAGTTTTTAGGTGGAATTAATTCCTACCATTTATGAGGCATGTAAAAAAATATTCCTTGATGTGCTTGGGACATGGCCAAATCAACTCCACTACTCTCTGATGAATGCCACGTCACATATCATGGCATAAATTGAGAAAAAAATGTTAAATTTGTTAGCTGTGTTTGACAATTTAACTTTTATTTAGGAAATTGAACTTTAAGATGGTTTTTTTTTATTTTAAGGTTTATCTATTAGTAGTATTTTTTTTTTAATTACTATTCAATATAGAATACGTACATTAATAGAAAGATTTGGAATTAGTTTTAATTGGGAAGTAGATGGGTCAACTTTACCAATTCAGAGTAAAGTGTCCTGATTCAATGGAAGTAGCTAGGAAGGCCACACATTAGCCCATGACTCGCTGAAGTGTCTCAGGCTCTCAGTGACGTGAAGTGAGAACTACTGTTGACCTAAAATCTGGTTTTCACATCATGGGCAAGGAAAAAAAAGATGAGCCAATTAATTTTGCAAGCCACCTAATAAAAAACGGTGCTCAAAACCCAGAATGGATGACTTTTGTCCAATTTTCTGAACCCAGCCTTGCATTTTTCTAATCACATGTGCAAAAAGTCAGATGATTTATCACAACAGCATTCGAATTATTTTACAGTGTTCATGCAGTTTTGCTCACATCTTGGCAAATATCAGATATACACGATATGTAGAATCTAAATTAAATATATTACAACATCGTTCCTATTCCCATGTGCCTAGATTTAGTCGGTAAGCTGTCCTATCTAGATATGAATATTGGTCAAAACAGTAGTTGTGCCTCCTGTCTATGCACGAAAATTATTATATAAATACTCCCAACATACAGAGTCATCTTTGTCTTTCGATATTTATCCTTCATCCTTCAAAACACATACAAGTGCATGAAATATCCTTCTTTGATTATAGTTTAACATCAAATCCTGTGTAACTAATGGAATTGGGAAGTATACTGCAGTTTCTTGAGAACAAGACCATTTTGGTCACAGGAGCCACTGGTTATCTAGCAAAGAGTACGCATCTTCTCTCTACCTTTCTCTTTATGGAGATTTTATGTTGAATAATTAACATTTTTGTTTAATGAGTGCAGTTTTTGTGGAGAAAATATTGAGGGTCCAGCCAAATGTGAAGAGATTTTATCTCCTTCTAAGAGCTGCAGATGCCAAGTCTGCTACCGAACGTCTCCGTGATGAGGTACTAAAAATGTCCCTGAAATGATAATCAAAGGAATAACATAGAGAATCATTGAATTTCTAACGATTATCAGGGGCTAATTAATTCTACTGCATGAACAGGTCATTGGGAAGGACTTGTTTAGGGTTTTAAGGGAGAAACATGGTGCAAGTCTGCATTCCTTTATATCAGAAAAGGTAACTCCTGTCCCTGGTGACATCTCCTACGAAGACTTGGGAGTGAAAGACTCTTCTTTGAAGGATGAAATGTGGAGAGAAATTGATGTTGTCCTTAATTTTGCTGCCACCACCAACTTTGATGAAAGGTAAATAAACAAAACTATGGTAATAATAATCTATGATCTCCTTCTTTATTAGAATGTTAACACAAACTAATTCTTTTGTTTTTTTCTGTATGGACGTGCGTGCTCCTGAAGATACGATGTTGCACTAGGCATCAATACACTGGGAGCCTTGCATGTTTTAAACTTTGCAAAGAAATGTGTTAAAATAAAGATGCTTGTCCATGTATCCACCGGTAAGTACAGTTTAATTTAATTAGACAGCTTCATCGACTTCTCACTAATTAGTCTAATTATCATTTAGACTTGATTCCTCAATATCAGCATATATACCCAGCTCATGCAATTAAATTATGTTGATCTGTTTACGTTATGTTCAGCTTATGTGTGCGGCGAAGATGCTGGGCTTATACTCGAGCAACCATATCATATGGGTATGGCCAAAAGGGGGGACGAGAAAATTGATATCAACTTTGAAAAGAAAATGGTGCAAGAAAAAATAAATGAACTAAAATTAGAAGATGTTCCCGAGAAAGAAATTACTTCAGCTATGAAGGATTTCGGCATTGAGCGGTAATTCTTTCTTCTTTTTTCTTTTCTTTTCATGTGGTGGGCTATGAAATCTAGATAGATACACAGTAAGCATGCAAATTAATAAAACCCAATTACAGCAAATAGAATGAAATTGAGATTTTCTTTATGTAATTTCTTTCTCTTAATCTGATATTGCAGGGCAAGGCTTTTCGGATGGCCAAACACTTACGTATTTACCAAGGCAATGGGAGAAATGCTGTTAGTGAATTTCAAAGATAGTTTGCCATTGCTAATTATACGCCCCACCATGGTAGCAAGTACTTACAAAGAACCATTTCCTGGTTGGATTGAAGGTGTCAGGTGAATTTATTCATCGAATACGTAAAAAGATTTTCTAAATCTCTTATCTCAAATTAACCTCCATGTCTTGCCTCTTTAACAGAACTATTGACAGCGTAATTGTGGGCTACGGTAAAGGCAGAGTTACATGCTTTATTTCCGGACCACGATCAACTCTTGACGTGGTAATAAGATCACTCTCCCTTTCTCCTTCCATAAAAAATAAAAAATGATAAGACGTGTAAATATTCTAAAAATCAATGGTGGTCTTAATTGAGAATTACTAGAATTTTAGAACTAACGTTTTCTGAAAATGCAGATACCAGCTGACATGGTTGTCAATGCCATTATAGTTGCCATGGTAGCACGCGCCAAGCAGCATTCGGAGATCATTTATCATTTGGGTTCTTCGTTCAGAAATCCTGTAAATATCTCAAATCTTCATGATTTTATTTTTCGCTATTTCAGCGAACATCCATGGATTAATAAGGAGGGGGAGTCGGTAAAAATTGGCAAAGGAATTGTTTTGAGCAGCATGTCCAAGTTCTACACGTACATGGCCATTCGTTTTCTCCTGCCGTTGAAGGTTTAATGTTGCTGGATCTTAACTAAACTTGATTTAGTTAATTTATCTATTTTCCTTATCATTTTTAAATGCTGTTTTCACTGATATATATTGTGTTTTTTTTTTCTTTTTAATTCACAGGCATTGCAATTGTTCAACATATTGTTGTTTAAAAAATATCAAGACGTGTACACCGTTCTTGATAGAAAAGTAAAATTGGTGATGCGGTTGGCAGACCTTTATAAACCTTATGTGTTCTTCGAGGGCATGTACGTGCACTTTATTTTTAGTGTTGTATTTGGCTAATTAATTAAAAATTAATATTTTTTATATAATTCAATTGACAAAAACAAGTTATTTTTTATTTTTATGTAGATTTGATGATCTAAATTCTGAAAAGTTGCGGATAATATCCAAGGAGACCTGTCAGGAAACAGATATCTTCGACTTTGATCCTATGAACATTGATTGGGAAGATTACATGATAAATGTTCACATTCCTGGTCTTGTTAAATATGTGATGTAATAGTTATTTTAAGATTATATATCTTTTTTATTAAATTTGTAATGATTATGCAATTAAGTTTCAATTTTCCATGCAATGGATTTATGATTGGCAAATCATATAATTATCTCTGGAAGACAGACAGATTAATGAAATTTGATTTCAATATTTATGTTAATTTGTGTTGAAATGTGTGGAGCAAACTAGGTCATGCATGCCACTTGGATATATTAGTACTTGAAGTAATTTTGAAGTGGTATATATTTTTATGGATTTGGTGTCCAGGTTACTATTTTGGGTTGAAACTAATCAAAGGTTTATTTTCTTTTGTAAATTTACCCCTTCGAATGTGATCATAGTCTAACTAATTAAACCTTGAACCGAGAAAGTTTTGGTTTCAAATATTAATATGCAAAACCTACCCTGAGAATATATATATTGATTAAAAAATCAATAAATTCATTTTCTAATTTCTCTTCCAAACAAATTTGGTATGTAATTATTACATTTTCACTGCGAGCCTTCTAATTAATAAGGTCACAAGATTACCATTTAAGTTATTTTCCTTTTATTTTTTTTATGATAGCCTTAATTCTCAAAATCTAAATTTTCTCCCTTATTAAATTATTATTTAGAATACACTCTTATGATATATACTGTTGTCTTTGTTCTTTTCTCTATTTCATGATTTAGTTCCTTTCTTTTATCTTGTATAAGAGTTACAAACTTTTAATTACTCATAATATTCCAATAAGTTATATTGTGTTCTTGCTTCTTCTTCTTTTTTAGAGAGAATATCCTAGCATTGTTAAAGCAAATTACTGCATCTTTTGGATGTCTATAAGCAAATTATAGTATGATTAAAAATATTTTTATTTATTTATTCCGTTTTTAATCCTTTTTAAAAAGATTCAATTGAAATATTTATTAAAGTAATGAATATCTCTCCCTTTCTTTGGCCTCTCTTTTCTTTTATTTTTCAGAGTTACTTTTTCGAGTATCTAGAATTGTGATGAGGACAATATATTAAAACTATAAAAAAATATTAAATTAATATTTTTTAAAACTAAAATATTCTTACAAAACCGCTACTAAACTCTTTTTCTACACTCTGAAATTTCTTCTTCTTCTTCTTTTAATAGCTGTGCTATCCCCGTCTCTTCATCCCATCCAACAGCTGCCCCATTAAAATTTGTTACGTGATCATGGTTAGTGGTGGCTGATTTTATAGAGTTTTGTTGACTTTTGAAAGTTGAGTTTTTATTTAATTATTTTATTTTAAGAATTAGTCTTGTAAAAAGATGGATTACGAAATTTGGTTATGTTACAGTTTATTTTAAAAAAATATCTCAATCTCTCCTCTAATTTCCTTTTCATTAGAGCTATCAATAATATTTCTTTTGTTGTTCATCGTTTTTTTAAGAAAAACTCTGTAATCATTTTCTTAATTTTGGAAGCCTAAGATTTGGAGGCTTCCCGTCTGATTTCGCTTAAACAAGCATGAAGAATCGTTCTTCTTTTTGTAATTTCAGAGGGTTGCTTAGTTTTTGGTTTTGAAATTTGAACAGAGGCTTTATCCACAGTGAGTTCACAAATCCGTGCATGCATCTCGCTTGGACAAGGCCTGTACGTATACCTCTTTCAATCACATCACAGTGGGCAGTATAAATAAAGATCAGTTAGTTAATCAAAAACTGAACTTTCGGTAAATTAAAATGATTTTTTTTATTTGATTTAAATCTCTAATTTTATTTTTTTTATCCTCAATGTGAACTTAACCTTTGATGAGAATAACGAATCCTCGACCTGTGAAGTGGTCCATTCGTGAGCTTCCCTAGTTGTTCTTGAAAAGGTAGGCAGATAATGTTACAGACAGAGAGGCGATGTGGATTGGTTTTTATAGCCGGATGAAAATGTGATTGTGGTTGTGATTGTGTTTTAAAGTGTTTTTTATTTATAAATATATTAAAATAATATTTTTTTTATTTTTAAAAATTATTTTTGACATCAGCGCATCAAACTGATAAAAAAACACTAAAAAATATCAATTTGAAGTAAAAAAATAAAAAAAATTCAAATTTTTTCAAAAACGTTTTTGAAATGCAAAAACAAACAAGGTCTTAATGTTAGCCACACAAAGCGTTGTGGTTGCAACAGAGACAGAGAAGGGCAAAAGCGTGGCTAATAGAGGTGGTTGAGGATGTAGTAGCTATTGTTTTTTAAAATGTTATTTTGTTCAGAAATATATTAAAATAATATTTTTTTTATTTTTAAAAATAATTTTTGGTATTAGTACATCAAAATCATTTGAAAATATCAAAAAATAATAATTTAAAGCTAAGAAAAAAATAAAAAAATTTAATTTTTTTTTAAAATATTTTAAAATCCAAAAACTAAACTTAAAATCCTTCCACTTTAAATTTTTTTAAATGCAGAGAGATTTGATCAAGTTCCATGACTTTTATTGAACGAAAATTACCAAGTTCGAATTTAAAGTAAGGATTGTATTGTGGACGGAGACTTCCTGTAATATCCTACTCGGTGCCCTGCTCTCTTCTTGATGCTACGCTGTTCTGTTCAAGATAGAAGAACTCTTGCCACGTGTCATCCTTCCAGAAAGGAAGTCTTCTCAGCCGTCCACATAAGCCTCCCCTTTTCTTGATTAATCCTGGCCATACGCCTACAGACCAACTTTTTGTCCTTGGAGGTGTTTATTGACTTTTTCGTGTCTTGTCATTTTCCGTCCTCATGAGCGCAATTGTCCTTTTCCATGGCAGAACCATTTACCCTCCTCCTGCGAGACCATTACAGATTGATTGATATGCTTAAGATTTTATTAAAAAAATATTTAATTCTTGTTCATAAAAAAAATTGATGTATAACAATTATTTAAGAAAAGGAGAGATTTAATTGTCTTTTTTCATCGAAATTCTCTTTTTTATTTATTTAAGAGGATTTAATTAACATGATTACAGCTAAATGTTCGTCTTCTATATTTTCTTGGCTCAGACTATAAACTGGGTTCAAATACCATGTTGTAAAGTTGTACACCCAAATCACTTTCCAATAATTGCAGGTTGAAATATATATTCATAATAAACGTATGTAGGTGAAAAATACTACAATTTAAAAAGGACGTAAGAAAAACACTATATATTTATTATGGATATAGATTTATTATACTGTAGTCTACATTGTAGATATATAGTATATATACTGTAAAGGACAATGTAGTGCCATAAAAGTGTTGTCTTTGATGATTTTTAGTAAAAAAAATATTGTTGGGGGAATTGTTTTTTTTATTTTCTATGTTAAAAGTTGTTGAATTTGGTTTGACAGCCAGACCTAAATCAATTCCAACAAGTGTTGGTCTTTCTGCCCAGCAGGATCTAATAGTGTTGGGCCCTACTACCTAGATTAACCCAGCAACGTTAGGTCTTGTTACCTAATAAGACCTAATAGCATTGGGTAAGTTTGTTTCATTTAAAATCTTGAAGTAAACCGGTTAACTTGTCAGGTCAACCTGGAATTCGGGTGACCGGGTAAAAACCCGATAGAGATCTTTTTTAAAAAATATATATGTTTTTTCTTTTACCCAAAGACCCCTATTTTTTCATATTTTTAAATTGGTTGCTAGCTCATTTCAAAGTTTACTATATAAATACTAGAAGAATGTTTTATTTTTTCAATATAGGATTTGAAACCCTTTAATATATATACTATATGTTCACAAGAAAAAAAATTATGTATTTTCAATGTGAGATAATAAACCTTTTTTATTTAAATTCTTCAACTTAGAAGAATATTAAAATATTAAGATAGTATCTTTTCAACGTGGAATAAAAAAATATTTTGAAATAATTTTTTAAATTTAATTCTTTATAATAAGTATAACTTATATTCACATTGATTGTTTTTTAATATTTTTCAATATTATTGAGAGGGTGTTTGAGAGTGTGGTTGTGGTTGCTTTTCAAAGTGCTTTTCACTCAGAAAAGTGTGCCAACAATATTTTTTTATTTTTTAAAAATTATTTTTGAGATCAGCACATCAAAATGATTTGAAAACATCAAAAACATATTACTTCAAAGAAAAAA